>Ga0265295_1004384_pt1 | contig 19076 bp, 17 predicted proteins | sample Munlansysbiofilm_FD_192503 | JGI IMG/M metagenome (GOLD analysis project Ga0265295, IMG submission 192503) | Leachate microbial communities from a municipal landfill in Southern Ontario, Canada - Methane capture system biofilm | ecosystem: Engineered > Solid waste > Landfill > Unclassified ... | reverse complement strand
CAAGTGTGCGAGGTGGCCACGAGCGGCCAGCCTAACCAACCGGCAGGACGGCCAATCTCTTTTTGCTGACGTGAGTAAATCAAGCTTTGACGCACAGCGCCGAGCATTTTCACACAGAAGGCTTCGTAGCTGGCCACCAGATTTAAGCCGCTTTGGTTAGCCAAACATGCCGACACTACAGCCTCTTCGTTCAGTGCAGTAATGATTTTGCCATCAACAGCTTCTAAATCACTTTCTGGCTCACTGACGCGGTGGCGTAGGGTTTTCAGCACTTCAGTCAGACGGTTACTGGCCAGCTCATCGGGGTTACCGACACGTGGACGTAAGTCTGGGTTGGCAGCAACTAGGTCAACAAAGTAGCGATCTAATGCTGTCATGGTTGAGCAGGAGTCATCACGGTAATGCAGCTCAGGTTGCACTGGCGTTTTTGGATGACGGTTGGCTAATGGATTATCACGCTCCAATGGACGATTTTGCGCTTGGTGCGTATTGAGTAACTCCAAGGCTTCACGCATATCTTCAGGGGTGACATACAGCGGTTTGATATGTTTATTAAACAGATCACGCGACTGCGCATCCACATGCGGATTACCGGGTAACGGCAAGTTATGTGCTTTGTTTTCATCAGCACCATAGAAGCCAAAACCTTTAGTGGTGTTAGCAATACCGTATGGAATCGGCAACGGATAGGACAAAATACCGCTGTCTTTTTCTTGCACGCGGCGCTCTAAACGCTGTTCCATTTCCCAGATTGTGCAAACAAAAGCTGCAGGGTCACGGCCATCAAACTCAATCGGGTCAAAACCACAACCACGTAAATGACGCTCAAAGCTCGCCAAACCTTCAGGCGTGCCCATTTGTGTACGCTGTTCAATACGACGACCGTTGGCAATCATAATCGGCAATGCTGGGCCGCTGTCTTCAGCGCGCCACCAGCGTGGAATCCAATCACTGCCACGTTGCTCTTCAGCGGCACCGTCAGATAAAAAGGCAATCAGCTTCTCACCCGGTAATGGCATATGCACATATTGCAGCTCAGCAAAGCCTAAGTAACCGCCTTCAATAATACCGCCGGCCGTGTGTGGGTTAACGTGACTGCCCAATGGCGCCGCCATCGAACCATCTGAGGCAATTTCGTAGCCGTAGAAGTCATTGAGCAAACGGTTAATTCCTTCTTCGCCGTTACCGTAAGCCTGTTCTTGCTCAGGATGCAGATTACCCATCAGCACGTTCAGCGCTTCAATGGCGGCAACACTGTGGCCCTGGCCCATCATCCACGCGCGGGTTTCACCGGTTAAAGCATTCAACGCCATATAGGCGGCATAGCCTGGCACCATATTCAGTGCGCCACCCGTGTGCCCTTCAGGCTGAACTTTAAATTCATCAGCGGTCAAATCACTGCCATCTAAATGCACTTTGCGGGCATAGGTCATATGCACCACCAGTGACATACCTGCCGCAGTGATTTTATCCAGCGCACTCATTTTGCGGTACACAGTGGCTAAATCAGGTTGCATCTGTGCTTGTACGAGTTGATGAGCAAGACGATATACTGCAGCTTGTGTTTCTGCAGTATGCTCAATCGGGCCGTAGCCCTTTTGCCATTGCGCAAAGGCCGGCTCAATTTTAGCGTGATCAGTTAAGTCAGCGATGCTCGGCAAAATCTGATGCATATTAGTACTCCGTAAACTCAAATAAGGTGCAGTTTAAAGTCAGCCTGATAAGGTTATCATGATAACCATCAATTACTGCTTACCCTGTAATACTCTATTTACACAGCCAAGAAGGAATAACCATGGCCTTACTTAATTTTCTCGGTGCCATTCAACAAGTGACTGGCTCGTGTTATTTGATAGAAACCTTTGATAAAAAGAACATTTTACTCGAATGCGGCATGCAACAAGGTGGCGATCAAGACGACAAAGACGAAGAGCAAGATAAGCGCTCAGCCTTTACTTTCAATCCAGAGCATATTGATGCTGTGGTGATTTCCCATGCGCACATTGATCACAGTGGTATGTTACCGCGTTTAGTGTCTGAAGGGTTTCGCGGTCCGATCTATGCAACGGTTGCCACTTGTGAATTGATGGAACTGATGTTGCTCGATTCGGCACATATCCAAGAAAAAGATGCTGAGTGGGAAAACCGCTGGCGTGCCCGTAAAGGTAAAAAACCGATTAAACCGATGTATGTCAGTGCAGATGCTGAGCGGGTCTTAAAACAATTGATTGCGGTTGACTACGAAACCCTCACGAAAGTTGTGCCTGATGTCAAAGTGAGCTTCCATGATGCCGGCCATATTATTGGCTCAGCCATTGTTCAGCTTGAATTCCATGAACCCAATGACAGTGTACGCACCTTGGTGTTCTCAGGTGACCTCGGTGGCGGCTGCTCACCACTAATGAAAGCCCCTGCAACTCTCAAGCATGCTGACGTAGTGCTGCTCGAGTCGACCTATGGTGACCGTGATCACCGTTGCAGTGAAGACACTCTAGATGAGTTGGCAGAAATTCTTCAACAAGCCCATAAAGATGGCGGCAACGTGATGATTCCGGCGTTCTCTGTCGGACGTACTCAAGATATTTTATTCCACTTGGGTCGCTTCTATCACGAAGGTCGTCTACCCCAGCATACAGTGTACTTAGACAGCCCCATGGCGATTCGCGCCAATGAAATTTATATGCGCCACCGCGAAGACTTCGATCAAGACAATATGGAGCAACTGCAAGATAGCAATTTCCACAACGCCACAGACTGGCTGCCGATTTTAAAGCTGACACCGACACCACAAGAATCAATGGCCATTAACAATGTTAAAAGCGGCGCTATTATTGTCGCCGGTAGTGGTATGTGTACCGGTGGCCGTATTATCCACCACTTTAAACACAACCTATGGCGTGAAAACTGCCATATGATTTTTACTGGTTTCCAAGCCCGCGGTACCACGGGTCGAGCTATTGTTGATGGTGCTAAAACCGTACGTGTATTCCGTGAAGATATTATGGTCGGCGCGCAAGTGCATACCTTGGGTGGTTTCTCCGCTCACGCAGGTCAATCCAGCTTGATTGAATGGGCCAGCCATTTTGAAAACAAACCAGAATTGCATTTAATTCATGGTGAAGTGGAAAAGATGCAGATTCTGCAAAGCGAGTTTAAAAAGCAATTGGATTGGGACGTGAATATCCCAGAGCTGAATGACCGTATTGCTTTATAAGGAAGTGTTATGACGTTTAAAAATGATGACTATTTAGCGCGCCAGTATCAGGTCAGCAGCTTCGATCTTGATACTAAGGTTGATGAACTGCTGAAACTGGCTGTGCCCCCCACCAGCGAAAACCTTGAGTTGTACCGGGAAATGATGCTGACCGTCGCGCGCATGGCAGAAGACGATCGCAATCGCTGGGATGCCAAGATCATGCTGCAAACGCTGCGTGAAATGGAAGGCTCTTTTAGTTTGCTCGAACGCTTTAAGCGTCGCCGTAAAGTCACTGTATTTGGTTCAGCCCGTACCGCACCCGACCACCCGCTGTACCTGCAAGCCAAAGAGTTAGGCGAGGTTTTATCGCGTCAGAACTTGATGGTGATTACCGGAGCTGGTGGCGGCATTATGGCGGCGGCACACGAAGGCGCTGGGCTTGAAAATAGCTTAGGCTTGAATATCGCCCTGCCTTTTGAGCAAGGTGCCAATGAGACAGTGGTTGGCAGCGCTAACTTGCTGACGTTCCACTTCTTCTTCTTGCGCAAGCTGTTCTTTGTGAAAGAAGCAGACGCACTGGTGCTGTGCCCTGGTGGTTTTGGCACTTTGGATGAGGCACTCGAAGTGTTGACGCTGATTCAAACCGGTAAAAGCCCGCTGGTACCTGTTGTCCTACTGGATCAAGAAGGTGGTACCTACTGGGATAAAGCGTTGGCGTTTATGCGTGAAGAACTGGTCGATAAAAACTACATTTCAGCCAGTGACTTACGTTTAATGCGCCAAGTGCGTACGCCGAAAGAAGCCGGTGAAGAAATTGAACGTTTCTATCTGAACTTCCACTCGACACGCTGGTTCCGCGATAGTTTTGTCATGCGTATGAATCATCCGCTCAATGAAGTGGCGATGGTCACCTTGCATAAAGAGTTTTTGGATCTGTGTGAATCAGGTCACTTTACACAAGTGCCTTACTGCCCTGAAACTCATAACGAGCCTGAATTCTGCAAGCAATACCGCTTAGAGTTTATTTTTAACGGTCGTGACCACGGTCGTCTGCGTGAGTTGGTGGACTTTATTAACTTACCGCAAAACTGGAAAAGCAATAGCTGATTGAATGGGCTTTATAGTGGCGGGCACTGGTGCCCGCCACTCTGCCCGCCACAACCGATTTATAACGCGCTAACGCGGACACACACCTGCAGTTAACCTTCAGAAAGTTCCGCCAAGATATCGCTTAACGCTTGAGCTGGATCAGCGGCTTGAGTAATGGGGCGACCAATCACTAAATAATCCGAACCCGCTTGCATCGCTTGAGCTGGGGTTAAGATGCGTTTCTGATCATCTTTAGCACTACCGGCTGGACGAATACCCGGAGTCACTAACTGCCCTGCTGGCCATTGCTGCTTGAGGATGCTGGCTTCTTGTGCTGAACAGACCAAACCATCCAAACCTGCTTGCTCAGCCAAACTTGCCAAACGTTGCACCTGCTGCTCTGGCGTGACATCGAGGCCAATACCTGCCAAATCAGACTGTTCCATACTGGTCAGCACTGTAACGCCAATCAGCAGCGGTTTAGCACCGATATGCTGGTCAAGCACTTCACGGCAGGCCTGCATCATCTTCAAACCACCTGAGCAATGCACATTGACCATCCATACGCCCAGCTCTGCTGCAGCTTTGACTGCCATTGCCGTGGTATTAGGAATATCATGAAACTTAAGATCTAAAAAAACATCGAATCCTAGAGCATGCAGCCCTTCAACTACTTGCGGACCGCTGCGGGTAAACAATTCTTTACCGACTTTAAGGCGGCATTGTTGTGGATTTAGACGTTCAGCAAGCGCTAAAGCTTGGGCGGCACTGGGGAAATCTAAGGCGACAATAACTGGGCTGGACATGACTTGAGTCTCGTATCAATAAAATCGGCAACATTGTAGCCTTCCTCACAGCAAAGTGCCGCATCGACTTTACTAGTGATTGGTTTTTCTAATCTAGGCGATACTTAAGAGTAATCACAAAGTCTAATAGCATAGTGCTATAATTAATGAATTAGACATTCTTGCAAACCTACTGATTCTGGCAGTTTATGCAATAAAGGTGTAGCATACTCCTTTATGAGACCCATTCTCATTTATAAAGATTTTGGAGGTCCACATGCCTTGGTATATTTGGTTATTAATCGCCTTGGTACTTGGCTCAATCGTTGGCAGCTTATTACTTTTGCGTAGTACCGCCAATACGATGCCCATTAGCGCAGACAAGTTGGAATTGATGCGTCAGCGCAATGCTGAGTTGGAGGCGCAAGAACGTCAGCAGGACCAATAATTCATTTACCACACCGTTGGAGATTTGTTATGTCACGTACAGAAACCGATAGTCTAGGTGCCATTGAAGTTCCCGAGAATGCTTACTGGGGTGCGCAAACACAGCGCTCTAAAGAGAACTTTGCGATTGGTTCACAACCCATGCCGCTAGCCGTAGTGCATGCCTTAGCTCAAGTCAAAAAAGCAGCAGCACGCGTCAATGCGCGCCTGGGTGAATTACCTAAAGATATCGCTACTCTGATTGAGCAAGCGGCTGATGAAGTGATTAGCGGCACCCTTGATGAGCACTTCCCGCTGGTGGTCTGGCAGACCGGTAGTGGCACGCAAAGTAATATGAACGTCAACGAAGTGATTGCGGGTCGCGCTAATGAAATCGCTGGTCAAGGTCGTGGTGGTAAATCACCTGTGCACCCCAATGATCACGTGAACCGTGCACAAAGCTCCAATGACTGCTTCCCAACAGCGATGCATATTGCTGCCCTGCAAGCGATTGAGCATGACTTATTCCCTGCTGTTAAAATGCTACGCGATGGTTTGGACAAGCAAGCAAAACGTTACGCCAATTTAGTTAAAACCGGCCGCACCCATATGATGGATGCGACGCCAGTGACTTTTGGTCAAGAACTATCAGCCTTTGTTGCGCAACTGGATTACTCCACACACGCAATTGAAGCCACCTTGCCTGCAGTCGGCGAACTGGCACAAGGCGGTACTGCCGTCGGTACCGGTCTCAACGCCAACGCTAACTTTGCTGAAAACATTGCCCGCGAGTTGGCTTCAGCCACTCAACTGCGACTCACTTCAGCACCGAACAAGTTTGCTGCATTAGCCGGTCATGAACCGCTAGTAAGTTTATCCGGCGCGCTAAAAACCTTAGCCGTCACCCTGATGAAAATCGCTAACGACTTACGCATCCTGGGTTCAGGTCCGCGTGCAGGTTTAGCAGAAGTAATGTTACCCGCGAACGAACCTGGCAGCTCGATTATGCCGGGCAAGGTCAACCCCACTCAGTGTGAAGCGCTCTCCATGCTGGCCTGTCAGGTGATGGGGAATGATGTGACCATCAATATGGCGGCCAGTCACGGTCACTTACAGCTCAACGTGTTTAAGCCGGTGATTATTCACAATATTCTTGAGTCGATTGAGCTGATGGCTGACGGCTGCAGTAACTTCCAAAAGCATTGTGTGGAAGGTATGCAGGCGAATGAGAAGCAGATGGCTGATCACTTAGAGAATGGCTTAATGCTGGTAACTGCATTGAACCGTCATATCGGTTATGACAATGCGGCTAAAATCGCCAAGAAAGCCTACGAAGAAGACCTCACGCTGCGTGCTGCAGCGATTGAGTTAGGTCTAGTGACTGATGAGCAGTTTAGCGAATGGGTCCGCCCAGAAGATATGCTGCACCCAACACCTAACAAAGGTGAAAGCATTAAACCGTCGTCAAGAACAGCGCGCAGAAGTTGGTCGTAATAGCTCAGGCTATAACGTCGTGCAACGCGGGCACACAGTGCCCGCCCTACAAGCGATATAAGCATCTGCGCTTTATATTCAATATAAAAGCGCATATACAAAGTTTCTCAGCTTTGCATAAGATATAAAAGCGCAGATGCATGGTATCTATGCTTTTTGTCAGATGTAAAAATACACATGTAAAGCTTCAAGGCTTTGTATCAGACAGATAAAGCACAGGTAGGGCGGGCATTCATGCCCGCCTTTTTATATCAATGCATATGCATTTTAATAGCGCTCTGCCACGATTCAGTCTTGGCGGTTCGCCGCAGCAATAATCAAGGCTTTCATTTCAGCGACTGCTGCGCCGAAACCGACAAACAGCGCGTGCGCAATAATCGCATGACCGATATTGAGTTCATTAATTCCTGCAATCGCAGCAATCGGCTCAACGTTATGGTAATTCAAACCATGGCCCGCATTCACCACTAAGCCTTGCTTGACAGCAAACTCAACTGACTTACGAATCAACTGTAACTGCTGCAACTGCTCAGCCGGTGTTACTGCATCGGAGTAATGCCCCGTGTGCAATTCAATGGTGGTCGCGCCGACACGTTTGGCGGCTAAAATCTGCTGCTCATCTGCATCAATAAATAACGACACATCACAACCCACAGCTTGCAAGCGCTCAATGGCAACGGCAATGCGTGATTCCTGCGCCACAACATCCAAGCCACCTTCAGTGGTCAATTCAGCGCGAGTCTCGGGTACAAAACATGCATGCTCAGGACGAATTTCTTCAGCCAAGGCCAGCATTTCTTCGGTGACACCCATTTCGAAATTCATCGGTGTGTGCATCACTTCACGCAAAACACGCACATCACGATCTTGAATATGACGGCGATCTTCGCGCAAATGAATGGTAATGCCATCGGCTCCAGCTTGCTCTGCATCCAAAGCTGCCTTCACTGGATCTGGATAACGCGTACCGCGCGCCTGACGCACAGTCGCAATATGATCAATATTAACGCCTAACAAAATACGCTTATTCAAATTCATCACTTCGATCCTTTTTGTGCCAAAAACAATTCACGGCTCATCAACGGACGCCCACCTAAGTGAGCCGCCAACGCCTGACGCATTAAACGCTTAGCCGTATGCAAAATACTCGGCTGCTGCCAATCAGCCGCCGACAACGCTAAAATATCCGCACCTAAAAACACACCCGATTGCAGCAAAGAAACAGCTTCAAAGCCACTCTTAGGCAGTAGACGATACAACATTTGCGTATCCAATGCCTGCCCATGTATATCGACGGTAAAGGAAAAGCCGTAACCGAGCTGCTCCAGCAAACGCCACTCAAAGGTCCGCAGCAAGGGCTCAAATGCCAATCCATGCGCTAAACCTTGTATTGATAACCGATAGTGCTCAAACAACACAGGCTGCGGATCATTCAGCGGCAAGAGACGCACCAGCAATTCATTCAAGTACATGGCACAAAAGAGTGCTTGTCCTTGGAGGAAATTAAATTCACCGGCAGGCTCAATACGACTGATAGTTTTTAATTCACTGCGCCCACGCAGCTCAATATCCAGCGCAGAGAATGGTCGCGCCACACTACCCAGCTTGCCTCGCGCGCCACGCAAAACAGCACGCAGACGCCCTTGCGGAGTGAACACATCCATTAAGGCACTGGTTTCTTTATAGGGACGACTGTGCAAGATAAAAGCTAACGACGACTGCATAGCTGCGCCTCAAAGCAGCACACGCTCAAGGACAGAGCGTGTGCTTTACAGGGATCAATACTCTTGATAACCCAATGAACGCAGGGCGCGCTCATCATCAGACCAACCGCCTTTAACTTTAACCCACAAGTTCAGCATGATCTTAGAGCCAAACATCGCTTCCATATCTTTACGGGCTTCCTGGCCGATACGCTTAATGCGCTCGCCACCATCACCAATAATGATTTTCTTCTGACCATCACGTTCAACTAAAATCAGCGCATGAATATGCAGAATGCGACCTTCTTGCTTAAACTCTTCAATTTCTACGGTAATCTGATACGGCAGTTCAGCACCTAATTGACGCATGATTTTCTCACGCACCAACTCAGCCGCCAAGAAACGACTGGAGCGGTCAGTGATCTGATCTTCAGGGAAGAAATGCTCGCTCTCAGGCAAATAATCCGACACTACAGTCTGCAGCGTCTCTAAGTTATGCCCGTGCAATGCTGAAATCGGCACTATTTGTGCGTTCGGCAGTTTCTCTGCCAACCATTTCAGGTGAGCCAGAAGCTGACTTTTATCTTCTAAACGGTCGGCTTTATTCACGGCAATAATCAGTGGGCAAGTTAGATGCTGAATACGCTCAAAGACCATTTCGTCTTCTTCAGTCCAACGCATACGGTCAACCACAAAAATCGCCACATCAATATCGCGCAATGCGGTTAAGGCGCTGCGATTCATATAGCGATTGAGTGCTGTTTTTCCACCGATATGTAAACCTGGGGTATCCACATAAATCGCTTGCACACCATCTTCAGTTTTAATACCGAGCATATTGTGGCGAGTGGTCTGCGGTTTACGCGATGTAATTGCTAATTTCTGGCCAAGAATATGGTTGACCAGAGTTGATTTACCCACATTCGGGCGACCAACGATGGCTACATAGCCACAACGTGTTGCTTGTTCAGTCATGCTGATGATTACTCTCTATACCCAAGGCGATCAGTGCTAACGACGCGGCCACTTGTTCGGCAATACGACGACTGGCACCCTGACCTCGGGTTTTTTCATTAAGTAAGCTCACCTGGCATTCCACAAGAAATATGCGGCAATGCGGCTCGCCTTGAATATCTATCACTTCATAGTGTGGTAGATCGTGACTGCGTGATTGTAAATATTCCTGCAGTCGTGTTTTTGGATCTTTATTGGTGTCAACTAAAGTGAGTTCAGAAAAGTGCTGCTCAAGCCAAGCTAAGACACGCTCACGCGCAACTTCCATACCTGAGTCAAGATACATCGCACCAATAATGGCTTCAGTGGTGTCTGCTAGGATCGAGTCACGGCGAAATCCGCCACTTTTTAACTCACCTGAGCCTAAGCGTAAATATTCGCCTAAACCAAAGCCTCGCGCCAGTACCGCTAAGGTTTCACCTTTGACTAAACGCGAACGTAAACGCGATAGTTGCCCTTCTTTGGCTTGGGTAAAATGGTGAAACAGCTCTTCGCCAGCAACAAAGTTGAGAATCGCATCACCTAAAAACTCTAAGCGCTCATTATTACGCCCAGAAAAACTACGGTGTGTTAACGCAAGCGTCAGCAGTTCCGTATCTTTAAAGGTGTAGCCAATTCTTTTCTGTAAAATCAGTAATGGATCACTCACTGGGCACGCACACTATATTCTTTGTCAAAAGTTACCACCAAATCGATATTTTTAATAAGCGGCTCACGCTTTTCATACTTCAAGCGTACCAAAAACTGATCGCCGGACTGTGTGATTTGCATAATGTCTTGCACTGCTAAATCAGGAATACTGTTGACCTGAATGGTTTTGCTCATATGGTCATAAAACTCAACAACACTCTGGACTTTATCGCCCATCATACTGTCACGTTCAACAGCAAGAATGCCCTGCTCTAACGATTTATTATCGATATAGTGCGGAACCAGCTTAAATGCAATACTCACAAAAAAGCCAACCAACACTACAATCAGTAATACGCCAAAAAACGATACGCCTCGTTGATTTCTCATAGCTTGCATAGCAACGTCTTCTCTTAAGTGAGGCTGAGCTCGTTTAATGAATTAAACCAACGCGACTCAAGCTTGGCAAAATACTGAACTTAGGATCAGCCCATGTCAGCCAAATTGCAAAGGCTTTACCGACAATATACTCATCGGGAACCATACCTTGCAGCTCAAAGGGAATGCTTGGATCATCCCAGTAGCGACTGTCCTTAGAGTTATCACGGTTATCGCCCATCATAAAGTAATGACCTGCCGGGACAAACCACTGACGCGTTGGCTCAATACGACGGCGTGCTTCCTTACGAATAAAATGCTCTTGTTCTCCAAGCATCTCCGTATACAAGCCAGCACTGCCCAGACTGCCCGGTTCTTCACCCAAGAAGCGCTCAGCAATCGCTTTACCATTGACTAAGATACGTTTATCAGAGGTGTAAGTAATCACATCACCGGGCAAACCCACCACGCGCTTAATGTAATTAATGCGGGTGTCTTCCGGGTATTTAAACACCATCACATCGCCACGCTTGGGATCGCTGATTTCGATAATTTTCTTATCGATCACCGGCAAGCGAATGCCGTAAGAAAACTTATTCACCAGAATAAAGTCACCCACTTCCAGCGTTGGGATCATGGAGCCGGATGGAATTTGAAAGGGCTCAACAATAAACGAACGCAACACAAACACCACCGCCAACACTGGAAAGAATGATTTCCCATACTCAATCAGTAGCGGCTCTTTTTCTAAGCGCTCACGCACCTCAGAATTCAGTGCCACCGCTTCTTTTTCATACTGGGCAATCGCTGTGCGACGACGCGGTGCAAAGTACACCAAATCGAGCAAAGCAAGAAGGCCTGTTACTGCAACTGCAATAACCAATATCAATGGGAAATTCAATGTCATGGGGCTAATCATCCACTCTGAGTACTGCAAGGAAGGCTTCTTGTGGAATTTCCACGTTACCCACTTGCTTCATCCTTTTCTTACCCGCTTTTTGTTTCTCAAGCAGTTTACGCTTACGACTGACGTCACCGCCGTAACACTTCGCTAATACGTTTTTACGTAAGGCTTTAACCGAGGTGCGCGCAACAACTTGCCCGCCCAGCGCTGCTTGAATCGCCACATCATACATTTGGCGTGGGATCAGCTCTTTCATCTTCTCAGCCAACGCACGGCCTTTTGATGCAGCTTTATCACGGTGCACAATCAAGGCTAAGGCATCAACACGCTCACCGTTAATTAACACATCTAGACGTGATAAATGAGCCACCTGATAACGGTCAAAGCTGTAATCCAAGGACGCATAGCCACGGCTGACCGATTTTAGACGGTCAAAGAAGTCCAAGACCACTTCGTTCATCGGCAACTCATAGACCACCTGCACTTGGCTGCCTAAGAAATGCATATCTGTTTGTACACCACGTTTTTCAACACACAAGGTAATCACGTTACCAAGGTGCTCTTGTGGTACTAAGATAGTGGCCTTAACAATCGGCTCACGCATTTCTTCAATCATTGAAGGGTCAGGCATACGTGATGGGTTATCCACGTAAATGATATCGCCATTTTTCAGTACAACTTCAAAGATCACCGTCGGTGCTGTGGTGATCAGATCCAAGTCGTATTCACGCTCCAGACGCTCTTGAATGATTTCCATATGTAACATGCCGAGGAAACCAATACGGAAACCAAAACCCAAAGCTTCAGAGCTTTCAGGTTGGTACTGCAAAGCAGCATCGTTCAGCGTGAGCTTTTCGAGCGCATCACGGAAATCTTCAAAATCTTCGGAACTGACTGGGAATAAACCGGCATACACCTGAGGCTGCACACGTTTAAAACCAGGTAGCACATCCACATCTGGGGTATTGGACAAGGTTAAGGTATCGCCCACTGGCGCACCTTGAATATCCTTAATACCGGCAATAATAAAGCCTACTTCACCGGCTTTAAGATTTTCAGTTTCCGTATGCTTGGGATTAAAGACACCCACGCTATCCACTTGGTGGATACGGCCGGTTGATTTAACTAAAACCTTATCGCCTTTTTTAATGCAGCCATTTTTAACGCGCACTAAGGAGACAACACCTAAGTAGTTATCAAACCATGAGTCGATAATCAGCGCTTGCAGCGGTGCATTGATTTCACCTACTGGCGGTGGAATCACTTGAACTAAACGCTCAAGTACTTCATCAACGCCTAAGCCAGTTTTTGCACTACAGGTCACCGCGTCAGTGGCATCGATACCAATCACATGCTCAATTTCTTCTTGCACACGAATCGGATCGGCTTGCGGCAAGTCAATTTTATTCAGCACAGGCATCACTTCAAGGCCTTGCTCAATGGCGGTATAGCAGTTGGCAACCGACTGCGCCTCAACACCTTGACCCGCATCAACAACCAACAATGCACCTTCACAAGCAGCCAGAGAACGGCTCACTTCATAACTGAAGTCAACGTGGCCTGGCGTATCAATAAAGTTCAACTGATAGATACGACCATCGCGAGCGGTATAACTTAAGGTCACGCTATGCGCCTTAATCGTAATGCCCCGCTCACGCTCGATATCCATAGAATCCAACACCTGAGACGCCATTTCGCGTTCGGTCAAGCCACCGCACATTTGAATAAAGCGGTCGGCCAGAGTGGATTTACCATGGTCGATGTGGGCAATAATGGAAAAATTACGGATATGACTCAAGTCACTCACAGAACATCACTCTACAATTCAGTCCGTCAGCCGACTGCCAACAGAAAATAGCCAAAGAGTTTACCTGATTTGTTGCGCCCAAGTCATCTATCCATCACTTTGCACATAAAAAACCAAGGTTCTAGGCCTGTTTATATAAAAAAAGCGACCCGTGAGTCGCTTTTTGATTTATGGCTCACTTGTATCACACAAGCTTAACTCGATAGTTTAAAGGTAATAAAGCTTGCACGTCCCTGACGTAACACTCGCATCGAGATCGAGCGATTACTGGGTAAGTCTTGCGCAATTTTGGTAAAGGTTTTAGTAGAATCAATCGCCTGATTATTTAAGTGAGTAATCACATCGCCCGGACGCAAACCAATCATAGCCGCCGCACCGTCACGTACTTCTTGAATGACCACCGCGCCTTGCAAATCAATAGCTTTCTTTTGTTCTGCGGTTAAATCAGTCACGGTCATCCCCAGGCGATTGCTTTTACTGACAGCAGCTTTGCTGTCAGCCTGAGCCATTTCTTCACCTTCATTGGGTAATTCACCCACTTTAACCTTTAGGGTTTTACGCGAACCTTCACGCATCACCACTAACTTTGCGGTTTGACCCGGCTTCACTGAGCCCACTAAGTGCGGTAGGTCAGCTGACATAACAACAGGGTGATCATTCATGGTTAAAATCACATCACCGACTTTCAGGCCGCCTTTATCAGCAGGGCCATTTTCTAATACTTGTGCAACTAAAGCGCCAGCCGGTTTATCAAGACCAAAGGATTCAGCAAGGTCTTTATTCACTTCCTGAATCACTACCCCCAACCAACCACGATTAACTTTGCCGCTCAGCTTAAGCTGCTCAGTCACATCCAGCGCAACTTCCATTGGAATCGCAAAGGATAAACCCATAAAGCCACCCGAACGGGTAAAGATTTGTGAGTTAATACCCACCACTTCACCTTTTAGATTAAACAATGGCCCGCCTGAGTTACCCGGATTAATCGCCACATCTGTTTGAATAAAGGGTACATAGTTATCATTGGGCAAGTTACGGCCTTTAGCAGAAACGATACCCGCGGTGACCGAGTGATCAAAACCAAACGGCGAACCAATCGCCAAGACCCACTCACCCACTTTTAAATCTTTTGACTGACCCAGTTTGACGATGGGTAAGTTTTCACCTTCAACCTTTAATAAGGCCACGTCAGTGCGCGGATCAGTTCCGATCAGCTTAGCCTGTAACTCGCTGCGATCCGCCAGACGCACAATAATTTCATCAGCGTCAGCAATCACATGGTTATTGGTTAGGATATAGCCATCACTGGAGATAATAAAACCTGAACCCAACGACTGTGCTTCACGCTGACGGCCTTTATCTTGGCCTTGCGGAGCACGCGGCGTGGGCAAACTGCGCTCAAAAAACTCACGAAAAATAGGTGGTAAGCCTTCTAAATCAGGCAAAGAATGAAAGCCGCTTTGTGGACTCGCCGTATGAGTCGTTTGTCGTGTACTGATATTAACGACCGCCGGTGATGACTCCTCAACGAGAACGGTAAAATCAGGGAGCTGTGCCTGTGCAGTGGGCATCACCAGCACCATCAGCGTCATACACGCACCGAGCCATAACGAAGTTTTTTTCTGCAACATATTATTCTCCATTACTAAAATTACACTTCCAGCACAGGCCGTAAAGCAATCTGTGCTTTGAGCACAACCGGCTGCATCGCAGCTTCATCAAGATAACGCGCACTATAAAAGCGCACCCAAACAGCGCCACTGAGAAAACCCAATGCCGCCGAAAAAACAACCCAAGGCTCCGCCACATTGAATGTATTCACCGCTAAAGCAGCAGCAAACATTAAAAGCAGTGGCACTATATAAACCAAGAAAGCACCGCGTACCAATGAGTCTTCGCTAATACCCAAAGTCACTTGATCACCCTCACGCAATTGCAAATCAGAACGTACTTTAACGGTATGTGGCTTTTTATCTGCTGATAAGCTATTGAGCAAGCCCTGTCCGCAGGCCGCTTTAGCTGCACAACTGCCACAGGTGGTTTTACGTTGAGTCGCAACCCAAACGCCATCCGCTTCAACAGAGACGACCACGCCAGGCTCTTCAATCATCCTGACGAGCCTGTTCTGCATGTACCGACAAAGCAATACGTTCAGCACTACCCAGCGGTATTTCACCCACTACCGTGACCATTAACTGACTGTTTTCCAAACTAACTTTTCTCGACACCACCGCCGTAGGACCTAATTGGCGACGCCCGCCTTCAATATCAAGCTCAGCAATCGGTTCAAAAAACACTGAAAAATGCGCTAAACCATCGGAGTACACTTGGCTAAGGACACCACCGACCTGATCAGGCGATGGCTTAAAATGACTTTTCAATAGAGTAAAGCCTGCTGGCATCCAGCTCACATTCCAGTCGTTTTTTAGCACAGGACTGGCGTTTGCAGCCACATTAGCTTGCACCACGGGAATACAATTGCTACTTGAGGTCATCCAGCCTTGCGCTTGAGCGGCTGCATCCTGCTCTGCTTGAGCTTGGAATTGAACAAACTGTAATCGTTCAAGTAACTGCCCCTGCTCATTGAGCAGTAATGTTTTTAAAGGAATGGCTGTGTCTTGGTCAACATGCAGCTCAACCCCGTAACGGTGCTGATCCCGAGGAGTAAATAGCAAGACCGCTGCAGTATGATCAGCAACTCTTGAGTCACCTAAAACACGGACGTCATACCACTTTTGCAAGTGCTGCATCTGCTGAATACCGGTCGGCCAAATATCAACAGCAGCTAAGTCATTCGCAACCGCAGCACTCATACAGGTGACCTGATGATCGATACGCATCACTTCATGCGCTGGCCCATTAAGCTGCAAAAACCGCTCAAGCAAATGCCCCTGTGCATTCACTTGCCGCCATACTTGATGGGTCGAAAAAGCACCTTTGCGTTCATAGACAAAGATACCCTGATAATTTTGCATCCCTTGCGCGCTTTGTAAGCGTTGTAGCCAGTGATCAGCCGTCTGAGACGGCGTGGCAAATGCGCTACCTACGAGCGCCATCCCTAGCACAATACCTGAACAAAGAGCTTTGACTCGCATTCGTTATTGACCTTCCAAACTTGCAGCTCGCGCATACGGCAAACCGCTTTCAGTTTTATTGATGCTGGTTTGCTGAGCATGCTGACGCAGATAACTGGGCAAACGCTCCTCATACCATGCACTTTGCCCAGAAACAGCTTGGATCATTGGAGCGTCTTCACCCTGCGCTGCATAACTGGCTAAGATCGCTGGACCTTGCGTTTGAGTACTTGCAGGCAAGCGCTGCTCACTTTGCGCAACCAACACATCTTGTTGAATGGCATCTTGATTATAAAAGCGCACGCCACCTAATACAGCCAAGGTGACCGAAGCGGCCACAGCAACACGTGTAATCCAAGGGGACATGGCTACCTTTTTCGGCTGATCAAGCGTCTCTTGCTGATCAACAAGCGGCGCAGGCTCTGCACTGATCGCAGCCATAATATTGGCTGACAAATCAACCTGAGCAATGTGCAGCTCATTATGCATCGCTGCTCGCGCAATTTGATAACGAGACCAGGTGTCGCGCACCTCTGTCTCATTGCTGGCATTGAGCACTCGGCGCAACTCCAGTTCATCAGTCTCATTATCAAGTAGAGCAGAGAGCGACTCTTTAAGAACGTCTTGACTCATATTAAGTTCCTCTTTTAGCTTTGTTTCTCGCATCATTAAGCGTCTTGCAACAGGGGCCGCAAGGCTTTATCAACAGCCTCACGCGCTCTAAAGATGCGTGAACGCACTGTACCTACAGGGCATTGCATTACGTTTGCAATATCCTCATAACTCAGACCGTCAAATTCACGCAAAGTTAGTGCACAACGTAAATCTTCTGGTAATTGTTTAATACTGCGCTGCACGGTCTCGTCAATTTCATCACGCAACATTAAGCGTTCAGGCGATGCCATATCTTTTAACGCATGATCGCCGTCATAAAATTCAGCATCACTTGAGTCAACATCACTGCTCGGGGGTCGACGATTGCGCGACACTAAGTAATTTTTTGCCGTATTAATGGCAATACGATACAGCCACGTATAAAACGCGCTATCGCCTCGAAAATTTGCTAAAGCTCGATAGGCCTTAATAAACGCTTCTTGTGTGACGTCTTGGGCTTCATGCGGGTCATGCACAAAACGCACAACCAAGCCTAGAATTCGGTGCTGATACTTTAAGACCAATAAATCAAAGGCTCGCTTATCACCATTCTGAACGCGCTTGACCAGCTGTTGATCATCATCTGCTGTCATGCGCTATCACCAACCAACCACATCACAGCATTACATTGCATAGCACATTCATTGTGCGCCATATTTCATTCTCCGCATTAAACATGTACAGCCACTCGTCTGGTGTCGATAAAAAGACGCATCACAGCCGTGCTCTGTCTTAACTTAACTTTAACCTGTTTCTATTAATCACGTGTCGTTTAATGTTGTATGCCACTATTGAGCCATCAAACAGTCATTAAGTTCCATTCATTTGTGAGTATTTTACCAAGTCATCCAGCGCTATACTGATCGGCATCTTTGCAGTGGATTCAAATCATGAGTCAATCTTACCAGTATGATGTTCTGATTATCGGCAGCGGCGCAGCAGGTTTAACCACAGCCTTAACCCTTCCCAGCCATTTACGTATTGCTGTACTTAGCAAAGGCGATCTCTCCAGCGGCTCAACCTATTGGGCACAAGGCGGCGTCGCCGGCGTACTTGATTACAGCGACACAGTTGAGTCCCATGTGCAGGATACGCTGATTGCTGGAGCGGGCTTATGCAACGAAGACGCCGTGCGCTTTACCGTTGAAAACAGTCGCAGCTCAATTGATTGGCTGATTGAGCAAGGCGTGCCTTTTACCCGCAGCGATGCCAGCAGCGCAGAAGAAACCCATTTTGACTACCACCTCACCCGTGAAGGCGGTCACAGCCATCGACGCATTATTCATGCTGCAGATGCGACGGGCGCAGCAATTTTCACTACTTTATTAGCCCGTGCTCGTCAGCACAGCAATATCGAACTGATTGAGCAGCAAGTTGCGGTGGACTTAATCACCGCCAACAAAATCGGCCGTGACGGCAACACTTGCCTAGGCGCCTATGTACTCAACCGTACCACCGGTGAAGTGGACACCTATGCTGCACGCTTTACAGTATTAGCAACCGGCGGCGCGGCCAAAGTCTACTTATATACCAGCAACCCAGACAGTGCCTGTGGCGATGGTATTGCTATGGCGTGGCGTGCCGGTTGCAGCGTGGGCAACTTAGAGTTCAATCAGTTTCACCCCACCTGCCTCTATCATCCGCAGGCCAAGAACTTTTTAATCACCGAAGCGTTACGCGGTGAAGGCGCACATCTTAAGTTGCCCAATGGCGAGCGCTTTATGGCGCGTTTTGACAGCCGTGAAGAATTGGCCCCACGTGATATCGTGGCGCGCGCTATTGATCACGAAATGAAGCGCCTGGGTATTGATTGCGTGTATTTGGATATCAGCCACAAATCTGCTGAATTTATTCGAGAGCACTTCCCCACTGTGTATGAGCGCTGCCTCACCTTTGGTATTGATATAACCAAAGACCCCATC
>Ga0265295_1004383_pt1 | contig 19080 bp, 12 predicted proteins | sample Munlansysbiofilm_FD_192503 | JGI IMG/M metagenome (GOLD analysis project Ga0265295, IMG submission 192503) | Leachate microbial communities from a municipal landfill in Southern Ontario, Canada - Methane capture system biofilm | ecosystem: Engineered > Solid waste > Landfill > Unclassified ... | reverse complement strand
TAGAAAATCACGTGCTCCGACAGCTATTGCGCCAGATTTTGCATTAAACTTAGCAGGGCCAAAATCAGGTTTCCATTCAGGTTTTACGATTTTCTCATGCAGACATTCATATTCGCCTGATCTGCAATATGCAAGATTACGTCTTTTGGGATCAAAAGCAGCATCTTCATAGCAATATACAGATATTCCAAGCTCATTGCCAATTCTTTCTCCAAGCTTTCTGGCATATTCAACCACTTCTTCCATACTGATGTTTGCTACCGGAACCAATGGACAAACATCTGTAGCCCCAAACCTTGGATGAGCACCTTTGTGTGTTCTCATATCAATCAGTTCGGCAGCCTTTTTTATGGCTCTGAAAGCAGCTTCGCAAACATCTTCAGGAGTTCCAACAATGGTAACTACAGTTCTGTTGGTTGATTCTCCAGGGTCGACATCAAGAAGTTTCACACCTTTTACAGTTTCAATTTCATCAGTAATCTGCTTTATAACCTGCATGTTTCTGCCTTCGCTAAAATTGGGCACACATTCAATGATTTTTTTCATGATTTTAAGATTTGAAGATTAGTTGTTGTTTTTAGTTTTGGATATGCGACAAGCTAACAGTTTGCTTATCAGCTATGTATTAGATTAGTTTTCCGTTAAGGATCATTTTCTCAACTTTATTTTCACCGAAAGAATAAGGAAGATAATCCAAAGAAGAGATTTCCTTGAGGAGGATCAAGTTTGCCACTTTTCCGGGAGAAATAGCTCCATGTGTAGTTCCGAGTTCCATTGCATAAGCGCCGTTAATAGTGGCTGCATTGATTGCTTCTTCGGGGAACATTTTATATTTTAAACAGGCAAGAGAAATAACAAACTGCATATTTCCTGAAGGCGCGGATCCAGGGTTAAAGTCTGAAGCCAGTGCAAGCGGAAGTCCACTGTCAATCATCTTTCTTGCAGGTGCAAAAGGAATATTCAGATAAAATGAGGCATTTGGCAATACGACTGGAATTGTTGAACTTCCTTTTAATGCTTCAATTTCAGCATCCCCTGACATTTCAAGATGATCAACGGATATTGCATTATACTTAACACCAACCTGAACACCACCTGAGAAGTCGAGCTCATTGGCATGAATTTTTGGCTTAAGTCCAAGTTTCTGCGCTGCTTCAAGAATTTTCGCGGTTTCATCCACAGTAAAAAAACCTTTATCACAAAACACATCAACATAATCAGCAAGATTTTCAGACGCAACGCGAGGCAGCATATCTTTGATCACATGATTCACATAATCACTTTGATGACCTTTAAATTCTGGAGGAACGGCATGAGCACCTAAAAAAGTAGCTTTAATGGTCAGAGGAGTTGTTTCTTTGAGTTTTCTGATGACCCGAAGCATTTTCAATTCATCTTTGAGTGTCAATCCATAACCACTTTTAATTTCAAGAGCTCCAGTTCCATATTTTATAACTTCACTAACTCGAGTCAACGCCTGATCATAAAGCTGTTGCTCATCCATTTCGCGCAAACGGGCAGACGAGTTTAATATTCCGCCTCCATTTTGAGCAATTTGCTCATAAGACAAGCCCTTGATTTTATCAACAAATTCCTGTTCTCTCCATTGAGCAAAAACAATGTGAGAATGAGAATCACACCATGCGGGGAGCACATATTTTCCCTTTGCATCATAAATATCACTTTCATAAAATCCCGGAATTTCTGATGAAAGCGTGCTCATTTGTCCAAAAGAATGAATAATTCCTTTTTCAATATACAACCATGCGTTTTCCAATTGAGGAAGCAAAGCCATATCTTTTCCTGAAATCACACCTCCAGTATTATTGCGAGTTTGAACCAATTTTTTTATATTGATAATCAATAATTTCATACACCTCTATTTTGAATTTTAATGCGAAAATACAAAAAAAAACATAAAATATGCAACCCAATCTCGAAGAATCTTGTTATTATTGTACTTTCAAATACACAACGTTATGCTAAACCGTATCAAAATTTTTACATTTTGTTTTTTTATTACTATTATTTCTATTTCATCATTTTCTCAAATAATTTCTGAAAAGGATGCCAAAATTGCAGCTTATAGTTTCATACATGAACTGAACCCCAATGTGAAATCTATTAGTAATCTAGAACTGTCTTTTACAGCTTATACTTCATCAAACGAACCTGCATGGTACATTTTTACCAGCGGGGAAAAGGGATACATTATCATCACTGCTGATGAATTGGCATATCCTGTACTGGGATATTCCTATAATTCAGTTTTTTCTTCTGAAAAATCTCAACTACCTCCCTCATTTGAGGCATGGATGGAACAACGTACTATTGAGATGGAAGCAATCAGACAACATCGTCATTCTGCCGACCAAGCGACCATTGATTTGTGGAATCAACTAAAAACAGGAACTTTTAACAGCAGTGAACTCAAAAGCAGAGATGCTACACCACTTCTTGTCAGTCAATGGAATCAAGACTGCCATTACAATGAACTATGTCCTGCTGATGCTGCTGGTCCATGTGGACACGTGTATGCTGGATGTGTGGCAACTACCATGGGACAAATCATGTACTACTGGAGATTTCCTAAAATTGGAAGTGGTTCAAAATCTTATATACGTCCACCATACGGTACTTTGAGCGCCAATTTTGGAGCCACTACATACAAATGGAACGAAATGAGAGGGAGTATTAACTCTTCTCACATAGAATTAGCCAGATTGCTTTATCATGCAGGAGTTTCGGTAGAAATGGGATACAGCGCCTCTGGTTCAGGAGCCATGTCTAACAACGTACCTTATGCTCTTAAAACCTACTTCAGATATCAGTCTGCCAATTACAAAGGCAAATACATCTATCCAACTTCAACCTGGAATAATATGCTCAAAACCAATTTGGACAATAAACAACCTGTTTTTTATTCAGGATCGGCATCTGCAGGAGGAGGTCATGCTTTTGTCTGTGACGGATATCAGGGAACAGATTATTTTCACTTCGACTGGGGCTGGAGCGGATATAATAATGGATATTTTTATCTTAATAACATGAATCCCGGTGGAAATGATTTTAACGAATATCAAGCTGCAGTTTTTGATATTCTACCTCCATCTACTTATCCAGATTATTGCACTGGACAAACAACACTTACAGCAATGGCGGGCAGTTTTGAAGATGGAAGCGGCCCAAAAGAAAACTATAAAGCCAATGCCAACTGCTCATGGCTTATCCAACCAAACGTTCCTGTAGAGTATATCCAACTTACTTTTAAGTATTTTGACACCCAATCTACAAATGACGTCGTCACAGTTTACGGTGGAGCAACCACATCAGATCCCGTCATCGCAACATACAGCGGTAGCTCACTTCCCAGTCAAGTTCAATCTAACACGCAATCAATGCTTGTTACATTCACTTCCAATGGAACAGTTCAGGCCAATGGATTTCTTGCTGAATATTATTCGTCACCAACAAAGTTTTGTTCTTCAAATGTAACCGTCACTGCACAAACAGGAACGATAGAAGACGGAAGCGGCCCATCATATCAATATGCCAACAATTCAAACTGCAGGTGGACAATTCAGCCCCCAGAGGCAACCCAAATCAATATTACTTTTACAGAATTTTCAACGGAACCAATCAATGACAAAGTGAGAATTATAGATTTAGTTTCAAACACACTCGTCGGTGAATATAGTGGCTCAACATTGCCTGCTCCTTTGCAAATAAACACCTCAAAAGTGCTTGTGCAATTCATTACAAATTCAAGTATTCAGGGAAACGGCTGGAAACTTAATTATTCAACACTTACTGATATTGATGAAAATTCTAACGAGCAGTTCTTTGTATTTCCCAATCCTGCTGACGAATTTATTGAAATCAAAACACCCATGAATTATTCAGACGCAGTCATCAAAATTATTGATTTAAGAGGGAAAGAATGTTTAGTTTCCTCTTTCAAAGATTCAGGGAACAACACTCTCCGTATGGACATTTCATCTTTGTCCACAGGAATGTATTTTATCAAAGCAGATTTCGACTCCTCCACACTTATTAAAAAACTATTCATTCAATAGCTCAACTTTTTTATGAAAAACTTATCAATGACGCTGGCGGCCAGCCTGTTAGCCATCACCCTACTTTACGCAGGAGAAGTCAATAAAAACATTGCAATCAAAGTTGCTTCTAATTTCTATTCTTCAATTTCTGAACCCTCACCATCAAAGCATACTGCAGTAGTAAATGTAGTTACAGGAACAAATTCCGAAGGATCCTTATGCTATTATGCTGTAAATTTTTCAGACACTGGATTTGTTTTGGTTTCAGCCGAAGATCTTATTCGCCCCGTTCTTGCATACAGTAATGAATCTTTTTTCACAGGTGAAGATATTCCCATTCAGCTTGAAGGGCTTCTTGATGAATATAAAAACCTCATCCAACACGTTAGGATTAATGAGCTTGTACGAAACTCTGAAATTGAAAATGAATGGCGCGCTCTGCTTGATGAAACACAAACCCGACAAACTCGTTCAAATTTCGGCCCCATCATTCCCTGCGAATGGAATCAGGGTTCATTCTACAACGGACTTTGTCCGGAAGATGCTTTAGGTCCAGCTGGCAAAGTGTATGCGGGATGTGTTGCCACAGCAATGAGCATGGTTATGTATTGGCACAGATACCCACAAACAGGACAAGGCCTCCATGGATATATGTCAGATTATGGCTGGCTGGAAGTAGATTATTCACAATCTTCTTATGACTGGAATGCCATGCCTACAAGACTGACAGGTCCAAATTATCCCGTTGCAGAACTTCAGTATCATGCTGGTGTTGCAGTAGATATGATGTATAGTCCGAACGGTTCAGGAGCCTATATGGATGATGCTGCTTATGCTATGAAGACTTATTTTAAATACAATCCTAGCCTCACAATTGCAGGAAGAGGCGACTATTCACTTCCAGCTTGGATTTCACTTTTAAAATCACAACACGATCTCGGATATCCTCTTATCTATGCCGGATATGGTGGAGGGGGAGGTCCCGGACACGCCTTTGTATGTGATGGATATGATAATGACGACATGTTTCATTATAATTGGGGATGGAGTGGTAGCTACAATGGATTTTATGTTATGGACTACCTAACACCCGGAGGATATAATTTCTCCAGTTGGCAAATGGCTTTTATCAACTGCTATCCTGCCGACAATAACTATCCATACGGATGCCAAGGAACTGAGACACTCACGGCATTATCAGGGACCATTGCTGACGGTAGCGGATTCGAGAATTATCAAAATAACTCAAACTGCTCATGGCTCATTCAGCCTGAATCTCCTGTTGAATTTATTACTCTTCATTTTCATTCAATAAACACCGAAGCTGTCAATGATCAGATTTGTGTATATGATGGAAATGATGCTTCTGCTCCCTTGCGAGGATGTTTTTCCGGAAACACACTCCCCCCTGAGATTGTATCAAGTGGACAAAGTTTGTTCATTACTTTTCAAAGCAATTCTTCTATAAATGATCAAGGATTTTTCGCTGAATACAGTTCAAAAACTGTCAGATTCTGCGATCATTTCACAACACTCACTGAAGCCGAAGGAAGCATTGAAGACGGAAGTGTCCTATACCCCTATCAGCCAAACACCATGTGCCGCTGGTGGATTAAACCCGATAATGCTGGTGCTATCATTATTGATTTTGTTGAAATGGATCTTGAATTGGATCATGATTTCCTTTTTCTAATGAATCCTGATACATATCCCTCTTCTGAAATTATCAAATTTAGTGGAGACCAGCTGCCAGAAACATATACCCACTGGGGAAGTTCACTGCTTATCATGTTTAAAAGCGATGACCACACTCAACTTAATGGTTGGAAAATCAACTATAGCAGTTTGCCTGCATCTGTTGACGAATGCGAACTTACAAATGTCACTATTCACCCGAATCCAGTGACTGACCATCTGAATATTATGAATTTGCCCTCATCTTGCAAAATCAGTCTTTCTGATTATTCGGGCAGAGTAGTTTTTTCTGAAGACATATCAGGAAATACTGCAACAATTGAAACTGATCATCTTCCCGGAGGAATTTACATCATTCACATCAGCACCGAAAGCAAATCAATTGTCCGGAAGATTGTTAAACTATAAATTTACTTTCAAAAAAGTTTATCAATAAGATCATCATCTGCTTCGTTAGGAACCAGAACATTAAGCTGTGGATTAGCGTCCATTGCACGTTTTATGGCAAACACGGCATGAGGATTACGCGCCCAGTTTCTACGGGCAATACCATTGTTTACATCCCAATACAACATATTTTTCAATTTGCGGTCAGCATCATCACTTCCATCGAGCACCATTCCAAATCCACCGTTGATGACTTCGCCCCAGCCTACGCCACCACCATTGTGGATAGATACCCATGTGGCTCCTCTAAATGAATCACCGATAACATTTTGTATGGCCATATCTGCAGTAAACTGACTGCCATCATATATATTTGAAGTTTCTCTAAAAGGAGAATCTGTTCCTGAAACATCATGATGATCGCGTCCAAGTACAATTGTTCCTTGAATTTTGCCGTCGCAAATGGCTTTATTAAAAGCTTCAGCGATTTTCATCCTACCCTCCGCATCGGCATAAAGAATGCGCGCTTGAGATCCCACAACGAGTTTGTTTTTCTGTGCTTCTCTGATCCAATGGATATTATCTTTCATTTGCTGCGCAATTTCCGAAGGGGAAACAGAAGCCATGCTTTCAAGCACTTCAGCGGCAATATTGTCGGTCAATTCAAGATCTTCAGGACGAGCAGATGTACATACCCAGCGAAATGGGCCAAAGCCAAAATCAAAACACATGGGACCCATAATATCCTGCACATAAGAAGGATAGATAAAATCGCCATCTGCATTGGTAATCGGAGCTCTTGCTCTTGATGATTCAAGCAAAAAAGCATTCCCGTAATCAAAGAAATATGTTCCTTTTTCGGTATGCTTTTTCACCGCAGCCACATGACGTCGCAATGATTCATGAACCTTATCCTTAAACAACTCAGGTTGTTCAGACATCATCACTTGCGATTCATCATACGACATCCCTGCGGGATAATAACCACCTGCAAATGGATTGTGAAGAGAAGTCTGATCGGAGCCGAGGTCAACATATATGCTTTCACGATCCATGGCTTCCCACAAGTCAACCACATTGCCTTGGTATCCAAGTGAAACAGCTTCTTTATTTGAAACCGCCTGTTTGATTCGAGGTAATAATTCGTTCAAATCTTCATATAACTCATCCACCCAACCTTGAGTATATCTTGTTTGTGCAGCTTTGGGATTTACTTCTGCAATCACACCAATAATCCCTGCAATTTTTGCTGCCTTAGGCTGAGCACCAGACATTCCGCCTAATCCACTTGAAACAAAAAGTTTACCCGCAAGCTCTCCACCTTTGCTCAATGCTCTTGCGGCATTCAAGAGAGTAATTGTTGTTCCGTGAACGATGCCCTGAGGTCCGATGTACATATAAGAACCTGCAGTCATCTGCCCATATTGTGAAACACCAAGTGCATTCATCCTTTCCCAATCATCGGGTTTTGAATAGTTTGGAATAACCATTCCGTTGGTCACAACAACTCTAGGTGCATCTTTATGCGAAGGGAACAATCCCATGGGGTGACCTGAATACACGGCCAAGGTTTGTTCGTCTGTCATTTGAGCAAGAAACTGCATTGTCAGTAGATATTGAGCCCAGTTTTGAAATACCGCTCCATTTCCGCCATAAGTGATCAACTCATAAGGATGTTGAGCCACACGCGGATCAAGATTGTTCTGTATCATATGCATAATTGCAGCAGCGTGCTTGCTTTTGCATGGATATTCATCAACAGGACGAGCATACATCTCATAATCAGGTTTGAAACGATACATGTATATTCTTCCATAATCTTTCAGTTCACGGGCAAATTCTTCTGCCAAAAGAGCATGATGTTTTTTGTCAAAATAGCGCAGAGCATTGCGTAAAGCAAGTTTTTTCTCCTTCTCAGTTAAAATATCCTTGCGCTTGGGAGGATGATTTGCGTTAATATCATAAGGTTTTGGAGCAGGAAGCTGCTCAGGAATCCCTGTAAGAATTGCCTGTGTAAAAGTTGTTGTATTCATAAAAAGTAATTTTGCAATGTGTAAAATTATGATTTTTTCCTGAAATGAGGAGCACAATACCATAGATTTACCGCAAGCAATATGGTAGGACACAGAAAACCGGATACATAAAGAGTAATCATTAAGGATTTAAAAACGGTTTCTTGCTTTCACTTTAATTTCATTAGCCCATGAATAAAAACATTGGCTAATGGATTGGGCTAAAAATTTGCGATTAGAAGGGATAATGCACAAAAAATTATAACTATAAGGCCTATTATAATAGTTACAATAGCAAAGAAGCTCCCCTTATGTTTATTTCTATAACGAATTCTTTGGAAACTGATTCCGGCAAAAATCATGGAAAGTAAAACAAGGGGCATTCCTATAACAAGACTTAAGGGTAGCAAGCCGAACAGTGTGAATATAGCTGCGGAAATTCCAAGAATCAAACCTGCCACACCCAATATATCAATTTTGGGGTTAGGGATTTCACTTTGAGTTTCATTTCTTGTTTTATTAAAAACTTTTTTATTTCCATTCGCATATTCAATCATAAAGGCCAATGATTTGGTAACTCTCAAGACTGGTCCATCAGGATAATCACATTCTTTATACAAAATATCAGTTTTTCCAAATCCAACAACTTTACAAATAATTTCATTTCCATCTTTTAATGAAATCATATCGCATGAATCAGGAGGTGCTTGCTCATTATTCATTACATGTTTTGCAGAAAATGAAGAACGGGTATTTAATAATGACGGAGTATTTGGACTATCATTGAATAGCAAATCTAAATCATCAATAGATGCTATAAGGGTTCCTTCATTTTGTTCAAGATTATTGCTCACAGGCTCATTGTTAACAAAAGTTTTGTTAACATTTGTCGTTGGCTCTGCAATGACTTGTTTTGTATTCAGTTCATTTGACACGTTTTGAAGTTCAGTATTTTTCTGTTTTACTCCTTTTTTGCTGATCTTTGACTGAACAAAATATCCAGATATCATGTGACGTCTTTCAATTGTACATGAGCTTACAATAAAAGCCAACATTAATACAATAACAAATTGTTTTTTCATACTATTTTAGTTTTTGTATCCACCTTATAAAATTTTTCAAGTAAAGCCTGGTTCTATTTAAGAGACCTTTGGCCCTTTTAAATCATCCACCATTTTGCACAAAAATAACATAATTTTAGTTTGATAGAGCTATCATTCCATGTTATCGAAGAAAACAGTGATTAATTGAACTAAGTTCACCTATATTCGCTTGTTTTATAGTATTTTTTGTTATGGATTAATATTTATGAAGCTATTTGTCATCGTTTGCACTACAAAAGGAGTATCATTTTACTACCTCACAATAATTAATTTCCCTGTTTTAATTGTATGATTGCGTTCCATAATCGTGTAAATATAAATCCCATTTGATAAATTTGAAACATCAACAGCAATTTCACTTTCGTCCTTAACAAACACCATCAGCGCCCGTCCTGTCAAGTCTGTTATAATAATATCGTGTGGTATGGTATTGAAATTATCTGCTCTAAAAGTAACTGAATGGGTTGCAGGATTAGGATAAACACTCAAACTATTTTTCATTTTTATTTGTGAATCCGCTAATGAAGCAGATATATAGGCATCTAAAAAAGTAGTTAAATCAAGGATGTGCAGTTTTTGAAGAGTATTTAATTGAGGGAAATATTCATTTGAGATGTAATATTTCAATCCATTGGTGGTTGTTATGCCTTCAACTTGATGAAATGGCAGTGATACTATGACTTTTCGTTTATTAGCGCTAAAAAAATCTGAACCATTAAAGTCATACAGCAAATAAATAAATGGCTGTAATGTCTTGCTGTAACCACATAAAGCAAGCAAGTTTTTCGAATCAATGGAAACAGAGCCCGTAATCAATCCTTTGACATCAAAAGTAGATTTTAAAGTAGCAATGTGGGTTCCCGGAGTTTTCGACAGTTCATAAACACTCGTTTTTTCACTGAGCCATTGTTTTGTAAACAAGAAAATACTGTCTTCTGAAACAATGAACGCTTCACAATCGAAATCTGTACTATTAGCACCTGTAGCTGTAAAGTCAGTTTGATTTGAATAGGAAAAATGAATGGTATCAATGATAGGATCGTTTATCAGAATTGAGTTTTTAGAAACTCTTAAAATTTTCAAGTCTGTTCGGTTTCCATTTATATTATTGCCAAAATCACCCACATAGATGAAATCATTGTCTTGACAAATTTCTTCCCAATCCACATTTGAAGTCCCAGCTAATGGTAAAGATTGAATGATATTTCCAGTGAGTGTGTCTAAAGCATAAATAATGGGATCACAACCACTATCATTGTGGGTCCAGACTTGATCATTCCATTGAATTAATCCGGATGTTTCCGAAATGACATTGTCTAAATTGATACTTAAAATTGGAGTGATGGTATCTAATTCATAAACACAACTACCATCATTGATAGTAGCCAGAGCGTTGTAGTTGATTGCCTTCGAATCCGTGCATCCAGTCAACTGTGCTATTAAATTATTAGTGAATGATAAAAGACTGATTGCGAATAAGAAAATTATTTTCCTCATGGCTGAGTAGTTTTAGTTGGTTCTAATTTTGAGAATAGTAACCGCTACATGATTCCACAAAAATAAACAAAAAAATTGTTTTAATAGAATAAATGATCCAAATCATCGAAGAAAATTGCAGTGCAAAGGTTTTTAGATTGCCCTTTGCTAAAAGTTTGTATTTAAAACCTTGACTTTTGCAGCTTCCCAGCCTAAAATGGCGGTTTTTCGAGTTGTCCCCCACATATAGCCGCCGAATACTCCCGAAGATTGGATCACTCGATGACATGGAATTAAAAAGGCAATGGGATTACTTCCAATAGCAGTTCCAACGGCTCTTGCAGCTTTTGGGTTTTGAATAATTTCTGCAATCTGCCCATAGGTTGTTAAGTTGCCCAATGGAATTTTCAAAAGTGCTTCCCAAATTTTTAACTGAAAGTCTGTTCCTTTGAGGTGTAGTTTTATAGTATGAATTTTACTCCAGTCTTGCGTGAAAAACTGTAACCCAATCTGCTGAATGTCATCCATTTGATGAATGAACCCGGCATTTGGAAAGCGTTTCTCTAATTCTGAAAATGCAATCTGTTTATCATCCGAAAATCCCATATAACAAATGCCTTTATGGGTTGAAGCAACCAAGATTTCACCAAATACGCTTTTGGCAAAGTTATAATTGATAGTGAGGCTTTCTCCTTTGTTTTTACACTCTTCGGAAGTCATTCTCTGGATTTCCACGAATGAATCATGCAATCTCGCTGTGTCTGAAAGTTCTGTATTGCTCAGAATTTGTTTTGCATGCTGAACACTTATATACTTCAAAAATTCTTCGGGACCAACACCAGCCCAATCGATAAAGAGCTTTTGCAATTGAGAAGAACTTAAATTCACTTTTCGCGCAATGTCTTCAAGGGTTGGTTGCACCGAGCTATGTAGGATGCATTCAATAACTTCCGCTATTCGACTGTAATTAATAAAACCTTGCTCATTCATGAACGAATTAAATATTTAATAACAAAAGTACAAATGTTTTTCTTCTTTTAAAAACTCAAAACTTGCAAAACATATGGATGTTTCTAAATGAAGCTCAATAGTTTGTTAAAGCGTAACAATGCAGCTTACCTCACGATATTTATCAAAACACTAAAAGACTTTTTGTGGCAAACGCCAGTTATTGGATGGTTGTTTATGCCTTGTTTTTCTTTTTCAATGGGTACAACTGAAAACGTCTAGATAATTCGAAATATTGATTTGAACACCTATTTGTAATTTTTTTGATGAATTCTCCCAGTATTAAATAATCTTCATTTTTACCACTTCATCCAGAAGTTTTGCAAATTTTGTTCAGAAACATTGCTCAGTTTGATTGTTTTTACTTCCAAAATTTCTCCGTTGACTATGTTATAGACCGATAGTCCGTCAATCTGGATGTTCTTTCTACACATATTGTTTGCTGAGTCGATCATGATTGTTGTAGAGTTTGTTTCTGGGCAATTTTGTGAAAACTCATTATATGATGCTAACGGAACGACATACATGAAACCATCTTTGCTCTCAGCGTTTAATTTAGATATATAGTCAAGGTGCATATTGATGCATGGCCTGCAGCCAATGTAGTTGATTAAAACCAGCTTTGTAGTTAATGTGTCCATGTCAATATTAAAAGATTGGGAAAGATACTCTCTGAGGTTGTCTTTATTGACATCTTGGCTATTATCCTGACTTTTTCTGAATGAGCAGGATGTAACAAAGAGAATTGCAATTGCTACTATGAAAATGTTGGTCTTCATTTTTTATTCTGTTTTGAAAAGAGAAACTCATACTCCGCAATGCAAAGAAATGAAGGATTAAAGTTGGCAAGTTCGAAAAATGGACCTCCGGAGAAATTTGTCTGTATCATCCCTGGATACAAATGATAAGGGGGTATGTAATATTCTCCAACAAATTGCAGATTTTCATCAACGACTATAATCGAAAAACTTCTGTCAAAAAAGCTTGCTTTCTCTCCTGAATTTGCTAATGCAGCTTGCTCATGTAATGCCAGCCTGAAAATAAGTTTGTTATGAGAGTCGTAAGTTACTTGTGAATAATAAGCCTGTGTAGTCTGGATTTCAATTATTTTTTCAAAACCCATGTTTTCAGACCATTCAAAGTCCTTAAATTCATCAATATATTGACTTTTGCATATTTTTTTTGCAATCAATTTCCCATTAATGTGGTATTTGTACAAAGAATGATCAATTGGAAAAGAAAGAACAAAGACAGAATCATTAATGAAAACTTTTGAGTGGTTATCTGTATGATTCCCATAGTATTTCGCGTTTCCGTAGATTTCTGGTTTTGCATATACAAAATATGCTTTGTTTGCTTCTGTGTCAAGAATTAATTCGGTAGGTGTATTTGAAACATCTTTTTTCTCTTTGGGATGATGAAGAACATTTGCCATAATAATTAACTTCCCGTTAAGATAAACAATTGGGTTTTGTGATGATTTTTTGAGGCCGAAATATGACTCATTAATTCCTGTCATTTGCGCAATATCCCATGACTGAAAAATATTTCCAAGCATGTCAAGTTGAAACACAAAAAAATCAAGTCTCGAAAAATCATCATGCATTTTGCTAGCAAGAATAAATACCATATTGTCATTAACATACAAGTGCCCAATACAATTTTCAAGTTCATATTTTGAAAAAATGTCATGCAGATGAATTGTGTCAGTGAAATTGCTTTTGCCAATACCTAAGAAAACAATTGAAGTTTGGATCTTATTATAGTATGAAATGATGGTGTCGTTTTTTTCAGGCCTGTATATATATGAATCGATATTCTGAATTTCTTGTTTATTGACAATTGTTATTCCCTTCATTTTAAAATTTTCAAAAAAAGACATTTTTTCTTTCTTATTGCCACACTGAGAAAGGAGCAAAGTGAGGATGATGAAAACAGTTTTTAGTGTATTCATTTGAAGTTGTTTTATGTTTTAAATAGCATCAGCAAGATTTTCATTAATAAAATTTTGCTGATGCTAAAATAAAAAAATTTATTTATATAAAGGAGATTCACCAGTTTCCACAACAAATATTTTATAAGTATTTATTATTTCTTCAGATGCTAACCTTTTCGGATGTTTTTCAACAGAAGTATAGCCAGACTTTAAGTCATCTAAAATTGGATATCTTTCAGGATGACCTAAATCAGGCATTAACAATAGCAGTTCATCAACGTAATTTTTAAAAAAGAATGGAGTATTATTAATAAAAATATAATAATCCAAAATATCTACTGCCTGTAAATAATCTTCGTAATTTCCGTTATAACATCCTTGTCTATCTGAAAAGATGTACACTGTTGGAAGACAATCCCAACCCATATAATCACAGTTGGCATTTGGGCATGGATAAGGGCTCCCAGCAATTGGTTCTCCACATTCAAAGTATCTTAATGGTGGGACCAAAGGTGCTTTTTTTGTTTTTTCAATAAAGTTTTCCTGATTCCCATTTTCATCTTTTACATAATTGTTTTCAGCCTTTTCACAGCTAAAAAAAGCCACAATAGCAACAGCCGTCATTGCTAAAACAATAATTCTTTTTTTAATTTTTTCATAACGTTTAAATTTTACTTTCGCCCTATTTTGTTTTCAGGAGTGTTCAGGTCAACTTATTCTCTTGCTATAAGTATTTGATTTTCTATGAGACGCTTTCGGCTCTTTGTGCTGTTTTTTAGCCATAAAGTGGCTGTCTTTAACCGTTTTTGTCATTTTTCAAATGGTTTGTAACTTATTAATAACCAAATCACTAATGTCAGAAAGCTTAAGTTATACAGCAAGTTTTAAGTGCTTAACCATACTTTTTCCCATTTTATGATACAATTATTCTTCAAATGTAACAATTTTTCCAATCCATCAAATGGAATTTAGCGTCTAGTAAGCTTTTTGTGCCTACATATATACAAATCTATATTGTTTGCCTATTTTTATGCCCAAGGCAATGCAGCTTTATCTCACGATATTCACCAAAGCACCAAAATCAGTATTTCCGTTGTGGGTTTTGACAAAATAACTTCCTGCAGCGAGGAAACTGATATCGATACTCTCTTGAAATGAAGCATTGCTATCAAACTGTTTGCTGATGAGCTTTTTACCTTGCAGATCAAAAACATCAACCACCACTTTGCCTTGTGCGGGATTGCTGATTGAAATGTTGAGTATATCAGCTGCAGGATTTGGAAAAACAGATACACCTTGAGAATTTTGTTCACCATCTGAAACACTTGTAGTCGGACTCCAACCAGCAAGTCTTGCCCACAACCACCAAGCAGCATAAGCTTTCAGATTTCCATTTAACGCTTGGCTATGCGCTGGGGAACAGTTGTACCAATCAACATTAACAACATGCGAGTTTTGCCATTCTGTTGCCCAATTTTTATCAAGCGAACCATTTGCATCCGAATCATAATCACAATTATCATTTGCCATCAATGCCATGTAATTTACTAGACCGTCAGGATCGTAACTTTCAATATCTGCAAAATCGTAAAGCCTTTTATTGTTCGCAATACAATAAGTACGAATTTGCTCATTGCGGACATTGAGATTCCCAGCAGATCCACCACCATCCAAATGACCGGTCATATAGACAAACTGAATTCCAGGATAATCAGTTTCTAATAAGGACATTGGGGTTAAATAATTGGTAATCATAGAATTTTCAGTCTGAGAAGAAACTTGTCCGCACCACGACCAGATAATCACATTTACATCAGCATTAGCTCCTGTGCCTCTTCCGGTAGAAGGGTCGGGAACACCAAGATAACTGCGTGTATTATTTACCCAATCCGGATAATATCCCACATCACCACCCATGGCGAGATCATGTAAATCTAAAGCCCCAGCGGTGCCTCCATTATTCCATGTGCATAGATTATTTGTATAACCATTAGCATTCATAAAGGGTATCAAACCATCCATCCCAGTAATTAATTGACTTCCATGAGATGTATGACCATACGCAATGTGCAGAGTTTGCTTCGCCGTTTGAATTGCATTTTCAGGAACTTGTGATATGTCGGTACAGTGATGATCAACAATGATAGCTTGAGAAAAAGCTTGAAAAACGCATAGCATTGCAAGCGAAAAAACAGTAATTATTTTTTTCATAGTTTTTAGATTTAAATTTTCTTACTCGTATGGCTTTTTTGTTCCGTTCTATTTTTTAAAATTGGATTCTATATTTTACTTTTTTGTCACTTTGGGTGGTCAGGGCTTTGGCTTTCGCAGACCGGGTTTGTTCTGTTAAATTACAGAGAACGTCATGGCATTTTATTTAAAATGCTAGTACAAAAATAAACAAAAAAATGACTTTGATAGAGAAAAATTTATCCCTATTTAAGTTCATTTGTTTCAATATCAAAGAAAAAGAGACTATTTACTATCTTCTCATATTTCTTTAATTCGTTAATAGAAATAAAATCATTCTTTATTTCTTGCAAAGGCACAACAAAAAGCTGTTCTGGTGATGCTCCCTTCCCTCCAACACCGATGGCAATAAAAACAGGAATATCTCTTTCCTTTTGAAATTTTTTATACCGGGCAAACTGCTCTACAGTGGTAAATTCAATCCCTTTATTATAATAAATTTGTCTCCATTTGCATTCAACTGCTAATTGTTTGGTTGCTTGTTTAAGTTTAAATTCCAAAAGGATATCAGGTTGGGAGGTCGTTTCTGCATAATAGCCGTTTATATATTTGTCACCCGCCCACTCTTTAATAGAAAAATATTCCTTCCTAAATTTCTGAACTACAAACTTTTCAAAATCCTCTCCATTTCTCTTACAGGGATCAATTAATTCTGTCTCTGAGTCTGAATTAAATGTAGATATACGGTTTTCCACATCTAAGATTATATCATTATAATCCAGTTCTTTTTCAGTAGCAAATTGCTTGATTCTATTTTTCTCATTGTTTGTTAAAACACCATCAGCAATAGCCATCGAAATGATATTTTCTAATTCACTTCCATTATTAGATATTTCTTTCTTTTTATTTAGAGCAGAGAAAATTATTATTCCAATAACAAAAAATATAATTCCAATTACCATTAAAGTTATTCCAGTCATCTTATTTATAATTTCATGTTTACTATCTTATTATAATGCACCATTGCTGCTTAGTGGGTTGCTCAATGTTATTGCACAAAACTAAACAAAAAATGACTTTGATAGAGAAAACAATTCAAATAGATGAAGAATAGAATTAAATAATGATAGGCAATACCATTTTATCTCACGATATTCAACAAAGCACCAAAATCAGTATTTCCGTTGTGGGTTTTGACAAAATAACTTCCTGCAGCGAGGAAACTGATATCGATACTCTCTTGAAATGAAGCATTGCTATCAAACTGTTTACTGATGAGTTTTTTTCCTTGCAGATCAAAAACATCAACCACCACTTTGTCTTGTGCGGGATTGCTGATTGAAATGTTGAGTATATCAGCTGCTGGATTTGGAAAAACAGTAAACACTGGCTGATATGCCTGAGGTTTTCCGATATTCAAAGCCTCAACTGTAGTTTCTTCGTAGAGAGGACTTTCCCAAATACCACGGCCATACGTTGCAGCAACAATTTTTTGGGCTTCGTACTGAATTTCAAGTTCATTGATAATGACTCCGGGCAATCCGCCGTTAAACAAAACCCAAGGCTCTGCTGTTAGCAAAAGGCTGTCATTGGTATAAAACACGCCAATATCGGTTCCCACATACAGTCCGTTTAAAGTGTCACCGTGTGAATTGAACCCCGCCTGCTGAACGATACAATTCGCCGGAACATTGGGAAGATTGTGAGAAATATTTACCCAAGTTGCCCCTGCATCTGTTGATTTGTACACTTTTTTGTCATCCTTAAATCCACTAAAAGTAACCCACACAGTTTGAGGATCGTAATAATCAACAGCTATATAAGTGAGCAATGCCTGAGCCAAAGGCAGTCCTGCGGATATGTTCTGCCAGTCAGTTCCTGCATTTGCAGTTTTATAAATTCCGCCTGGACGTGAGGCATAAATATACCAAGGAGAAGTGGGCGCCACCGCCAAAGCTCTAATATTCTGCACATTACCAAATGTGGATATTTTTGTCCAACTTGTTCCGCCGTTCTCACTTTTCCAAACGTTATTAAACCCTGCATATAAAACTTCAGCATTCCAAGGATCCATCACAAAGGGAGTCACCCAATCTCCTGTTTCACCTGTTGCGGTAATTGGCTCTTCAAGTCCTGAAGTGTATGAAAGTCCACCGTCCACAGATTTGTTCAGTGCTCCATTGTAATTTGTTGCATAAATCACATTGGGATTTGTGTGATGAAGCATGGCTTCCATGCCGTCGCCACCAAAAGTGTTGAGCCAAGCGTTGTTTTTATACAAATAAGTTCCATTATCCTGAGTGCCACCGACAATCATGTCCTTGTCAGCACGGCTCAATCCCAAGCGGTAAAACTCAGTATTATGCACACCGTTTGAAAGGAAAGTCCAGTCGGTTGGAAGTGTATAACATCCGGGAATAATTTCAAAAGTGATGAGATTGATACAACTGATGACTGCGTCCAGATTTCCAAGTTTTAACGAATCGGTTTTGTACAATCCACCATCACCACCAAGAAATAGTTCTCCGGTCAGAGGATGATAAGCCATACAATGTTGATCTGCGTGAACGCTGGCCCCAAAATATCCGAGCCACATGGATGCAACATTCCAAGTTGAGCTGTCTCCTCCCAATCCCCCATTGGTTGATCCCCACAAATTAACTCCGCCTGTATAAACTTTGTCCTTGTCTGCGGGATCTACAATAAGTGTCAAATCATAGGTTCCTTGGCCTGTTGTGTCAGGAGGAACGCCAGGAAAAGCAAATCCAAAATAGTCACCATCAGCCCAACCTAGCATATTGGGAACTTTTTCTGGAGCTTTGCGCGAAGCTACTTTTTCCCATGTAACACCTGCGTCAAGTGAGCGGTGAAAGGAATTGAATCCACCACTATAGCTGCATGACAGTGCATAAATGCAATTGGTATCTGAAGGGGCAATGGCCAATTCGGTTCTCAATACTACTCCTGTTACGGGAATTGTCGTTGTCAATTCAGTCCAAGTATCACCAAAATCTGTGGTTTTATACATTTTGGCACCTGAACCTGCAAACCCGGGTTGATAATAACCCATGGCAAATATTGTCTTTGGATTTTCGGGGTTTTGTTTGAGATCAATAAAAACTCCTGCCTGCGTCTGAGTCCAGCTTTCACCTCCATCATCAGACACAAATACTCCGTTGGCACCTCCGGCCACAAGACGGTTGGTATCTGTAGGA
>Ga0265295_1004380_pt1 | contig 19087 bp, 21 predicted proteins | sample Munlansysbiofilm_FD_192503 | JGI IMG/M metagenome (GOLD analysis project Ga0265295, IMG submission 192503) | Leachate microbial communities from a municipal landfill in Southern Ontario, Canada - Methane capture system biofilm | ecosystem: Engineered > Solid waste > Landfill > Unclassified ... | reverse complement strand
CCAAACTCTTCAGCAACTGAAGATGAAAAAGGATAAACAGTTGAAGACCCAACAATTTTGATTTGGTCCCTTGCTGATAAAGCTGTTGTTAGTAAAGCACTTGCGATTAAAGCCGTAGATATTTTTGTCAAAGTCATTTCTTTCTCCATAATTTTTTTATGTTGAAAGTTTAATGACTCTTGATTACAATTTGATTACATATAGAAATGAATCAAGAGGTGTATTTAAAAATTATATTTATTAAATAAGTCAGTAAGCTCTGAGTTGCTCAGTACTCCGATATGTCGATAAACTTCTTCACCATTTTCATCAAAGATGATTTGAGTCGGTATCATTCTAACTTTTAAATCAAAAGCAGCTTGTCGCTCTTTTTTTACATTTATAAAATAAATATTATACTCAGGATGTTTTTGTGTAATTTTATAAAGCATGGTGCTCATAATTTTACAACTTTGACAACTGTCTGAACCGACTTCTAAGAAAAAAGTTTTACCTTTTCCTATGCTCTGCTCAACATATTTATATTGACTCTCTTTTAACATACCTTGGGCAAAAGCCTCAAAAGTAAAAAGCATTAGTATTGTTGTAAATAATTTCATTCGCATCTCCTAAAATTGTAAATAAGCTTGCCATATAAAATAAAAAGCTATACCTATTAGCATAAGAGCGAAGCCTTTATTTATATAGTTTGATACTTTGGCAATTGCTTTATTTGATGTAATACTCTGAGTAAAACCCACCGAAATCCCTGCTATTAAAAGTAACATAGAATGACCAAGTGCAAATGTTAAAATAAGCCCATAAGCATATACATATCCACTATTTGCAGCGACTGTAATAATAGCAATAAGAGGAGCTGAAGCACATGGAGTACTTACTAAACCAAAGATAATTCCTATCAAAAATCCACCAAAAAGTCTGTACTTTATAAGATGCACCATTATGGATGATTTATCTACAGAGCCAAAAATACCCCAAGCGTATAAGCCAATAAGCAGACTGAAAATTGCAGCTAAAATATATGCCCAAATGGGAGCGATAGAGAAAAAACCTCCAAACTTAGCCACAATTAGACCTAAAATTGAAAAACTAATCATCACTCCAAGAGCAAATAATGAAGCAAAAGCGTAAGTATAAAAAACTTTTTTTCTTCCCTCTAAGTCTTTGTTGAGTGCTACTGAACTCCCAACTAGCAAAGGTACAGAAACAAGTGAACAAGGCGCTATAGCTGTGATGCTACCAGCACCAAATGCACCTACAAATGCTAATATTGAGTTTGACTCAAGAAGGGCTAAGATGCTCTCTTGCATAGCTAGTTATTTATAAAAGCTAGAACTTCATCAACGCTCAAAACTTTACCAGTGCTAACAACTTTTCCATCTATAACAAGCCCAGGAGTACTAATTACTTGGTACTCCATAATTTTCATAATGTCATCTACTTTTTCAACCTGAGCAAACTTACCACTCTTTGCAACTGCTTCTTTAACTACTTTTTCTAAGGTTTTGCACTTTGCACAACCTGTTCCTAAAATTTCTATTTTCATGATGATTTTTCCTTTATAATAATATTAGCCGCAACTACCCTTAGTAAACGAAGTTTCTAGGAGCGCTAAGTCCGCAAGAGATGGCTTATAAATTGTACTTTGGTTTTAAAGCCATGCAGGGCGAGGCTCATCGTGGAGAACGCCACGGGTTAGCGTTCCTAAAAGCCTCACTTCCGAAAAGTCCTATCAACTTCAAAATCATTTTGATTTTAAAGCCTCGCCCAAATACAAGATGAAGTTAAATTTTCACTTTTTTAAAAGCTCCTCTTTGACTGCTCGAAGAAGTTTTTCTTCCATTAAATCTAGTGTTTTTTCATACTCTTTAAACTCTTTGCCAGATGGATCATCAAAACCCATATGTACAGTTTTAACAGCCTTTGGAAAGACTGGGCAGGTCTCTTTTGCATGGTCACATACTGTTACGATTAAGTCAAAAGGAGTATCTAACACTTTTTCAATCACTTTAGAGTGATACTCATCTCTCCAATAGCCTTTTTCTTCTAAAAGAGCTTTTGCATTTGGATTTACACTACCACTCGCTTTGATGCCAGAGCTTTGTGCTTCTATATAGTCTCCAAGCTTTGCGTTGACTAAGGCCTCTGCTATGATGGAGCGACAACTATTACCCGTACATAAAATCAACACTCTTTTTTTCATACTTTGCACCCTGCACTCTCAGATAGTTTTTTAAGTTCTGGTAGCACTACATCTAAACAGCGAATCTCTTCTAAAGCTTCACTACGAAAACGGTCAAGTGGACTTCTGATGGAGTAATAGCCCCAAGTTCCTCTGCGATTTACTCTTAAAAACCCAGCATCTTTTAAAATTTTAAGATGCCGTGAGAGGCGTGACTGAATCATATCCAGAGATGCTTGCAGATCACATACACAGGTCTCGCCATATTTATCAAGAAAACGCAATAGCAATACTCGTGTATCATCATTTAATGCTGATACACTTTTTAAGAAAACTTCCACATCTATCTCCTTTAAATTAAAAAGATTATAACAGAATCAAATTGCTAAATCAAGATATATTGATATACTTAAATTTACTTATGCTATAGTCTCTTTTAGAATAGAATGCTCTCGTAAAATTGTTAAGTTGGATCCCAAATCAAGTTCAGGATGACAATTTATTTGTTTAAGATGAGGCGTGTTTCGTCATTTTTTGCTTGACACAGAATAAGTTTATAGAACCATCATAGGATTCAATATATATAAAAATTAAGGAATATTTATGGCACTAGCTATCTTAGTTTTTGCAGTCACCTTACTCTTTGTAATCTGGCAACCAAGAGGTCTTCAAATTGGTACAACTGCCGTTATAGGAGCGGTTATAGCGCTCTTATTTGGAGTTGTAAGTTTTACAGATGTTATTAGTGTTATAAACATTGTGTGGGATGCCACTCTTGCATTTATCGGCATCATAATCCTCTCTATGATTCTTGATGAGATAGGCTTTTTTGAATACGCAGCCATTAAAATGGCAAAACTAAGTGGAGGTAATGGACATAAGATGTTCGTCTACATCTTACTCTTAGGTGCTATAGTTGCTGCATTTTTTGCAAATGATGGAGCGGCTCTCATACTTACACCAATACTACTTGCTAAAATGAAGTACTTAAAGATGAAGCCTTTGGCAATCTTCGCGTTTTTAATGGCAGGCGGTTTTATTGGTGATAGTGCCTCAAGTCCATTTGTGATTTCAAATCTAACCAATATTGTAACTGCTGGATATTTTAATATTGGCTTTGTTGAGTACGCAAAAAATATGTTTTTACCAAACCTCTTAGCAATCTTCGCATCTATAGTTGTTCTTTGGATTTACTTTCGTAAAGATATACCTTTTAGAATTGATGTCTCCACCCTGCCAGAAGCATCTTCTGTCATTAAAAATCAAACTATGTTTAAATTTTCATGGTTCTTTCTTGCACTATTGATGCTTGGTTATTTTATAGGAGATTTTTACAATTTACCAGTTTCAGTTTTTGCACTTGGAGGAGCTTTAATATTTTTAGCAATTGCAAATCATTACAAGGCTGTAAAACCAATTACTACAATAAAAGCGGCACCTTGGCAGGTTGTTTGGTTTAGCATAGGTCTTTATGTAGTTGTTTATGGTCTTAAAAACGCAGGACTTACAGAGGTAATCGCATCTTGGATAATCGAGTTAAACAGACATGGAGAGACAGTTGCAATCATTGGAACAGGGTTTTTATCTGCTATTATAAGCTCTATAATGAACAATATGCCAACTATTATGATTATGGATATAGCGATTGACCATGTTGGATACGCAGGAAATGAGGCACTTGTATATGCAAATATTTTAGGCTCAAACTTGGGTCCAAAAATGACACCAATAGGCTCACTTGCTACTCTTTTATGGTTGCATGTCTTAGCCAAAAAAGGTGTTAAAATCACATGGGGCGAGTATATGAAAGTAGGACTCCTCATCACTCCACCAGTGCTACTTGTTGCACTCTTGGGTCTAGTTTAGGTTTTTACAAAGTAAATATCCACCTATTGAATTTTAAGAGTGTTGCGCTTTAAACTTGAATTGGCGACCTTAATAAATATATGAACTTTACTAGCTAAGTTAACAATATTTAATCATATAAGTGTTCTTTAATAATTACTAAAGTAAAATGAAACTTAATTAATGGAGGTTAAAAAATGAAAAAGTTTATTATAGTGCTACTATTAGCAAGTATGAGTTTAATGGCGGCAGATGGTGCAAAACTTTACAAACAGCGCTGTTCATTGTGTCATGGCGAAAATGCTCAAAAAAGTCCTCTTGAGGGAGTTGCAGCAATAGCTGGCATGGACGCAACTGTCTTAGCCCTGACAATAAGAGCGTATAGAGATCAAGACAATAGAGTTGGAGCTTACACTATGCACAAAACTAGCCAGCTAATGAAAGACTCAACTTCTGGTCTTACTAGAGATATGATTGTCGCTATTGCTAAATATATTAGTGGGTTAAAATAAATCTACTTTATGCCGAGTTTTTCGGCATATAATTTTTATTTAACCTCTATACGAACTTCGGCTATCTCTATGACATCGCCCGAGACTATTTTTGCTCTTTTTCTAAGTTCCTTCTCGCCATTCCTTCTAACAAAGCCCTCGCTAATTACTCTCTTTGCATCTGCGCCGCTATCTACTAAATCTAAAACCTTTATAAGTTTAAAAAGCTCTATATATTCATCTTGAAGTTCAAATATCATTATCTCATCCATTTTATTTAATTATGAAATAATAGCTGATTTTAACTTACTCGTTTGTATAATCTATATTATGAACATTACATCAAACACACTTTATTCAACTAGCACTAACTATCAAACCTCTTTAAAGCCTAGAGCGGAGGAAACAGAAGAAGAGAAAAATGTTGAAGAAAAGAGTGTTGAAGAAAAAAAACCACAAAATGAACTTAGTGAAGATGAAAAAAGGCTTGTTCTAGACTTACAATCAAGAGATGCAGAGGTTCGTGCTCATGAAGCTGCACACCAAAGTGGTGGAGCTGCCACAGGAGGTGCATCTTACACCTACCAAAAAGGACCTGATGGCAGAATGTACGCCATTGGAGGCGAAGTCTCCATCTCTTATAAATCTGGCTCAACTCCACAAGAGACTATAGCTAATGCAGATGCAGTTATAGCCGCAGCCCTAGCTCCAGCAAATCCTAGCGGACAAGATTTGGCAGTAGCCTCAAGTGCAAATATGATGAAAATAAAAGCGCAGCAACAGCTAGCGCAAGAGACTCAAGAGAAGCTAACTGGAAAAGAAACTTATAAAAATGAAGCGGATAAAAATTCTGACTCTAAAGAAGAAAAGGGTGATAGTGAGTCTAAAAGGCTAGATTTTCCAGCCTAAGAGAGTCTGAAATAACTAGAAAGTGAGGCTTCAACCTCACTTTTTTACAGGACTCATCTTGCGGGATTAAAGTCACACTTCCGATGTGAACGGGACTCATTGTGGTGAATGCCATTGATTAGCATTCCTAAAAGTCCCACTTGCGAAAAAAACCGCAGTTATTAAACCTCCTGATTTATAATAGAAAAACCTAAGCCATGCATAGCTTTATCTACCATCTCCGTAGCTTTTGCCATGGTTTGTTGAGAAATCTCAGGAAGCTTTCCTCCCCACATTTGCTCTGCTTCGGCAAAACCTCTAAGCATCCCTTCTCTACCAGCACGGAATTTATCTTCATCTCCGCCAGCACCGTTAATTACAAAGTTTGCTATTCTCTCTGAAGTCTGCTTAATTCCAAAGATGCCATCTTCGCTTATAAGCTCAGCAGCCTCATCTTTACTTAGCTCTGCAATCGGTTTTCCACTATATCCGATGTCACTTAAAAAGCTTTGGAAATCTTTGTAGTCCTGTGCAAACTTATCTTGCGGACTTGAAAAAGTACTCTGAATAGTAGTTGAGTTAAAAGCCATCGCTAAAGAATTTTTAGCTAACTGCTCTTTAATCTCTTTTACCTCATCTTGAGATATCTTCTCAGTATAGAGAGGTTTAATGACATTTGAACTTTTTACAGGAGTACTAGTTGCACTCATATTTGATGATATTTGCATGGTGTTTCCTTTGTTTGTTACTATAGTTAACATATCGACATTTAACTTCATTTGTTTAACACTTAATCTATTGCTATAAATGAAATAATTAAGATACAATAGTTGCGATGAAAAGATGAGGCTCGAGTTCATCTTTAGTGTGTAATTTAGTAATATGCTCAATTGTGACCCTAAAGACTCTCCAATTTTTGACTCCACTTCTAGCGAAGTGATTATTTATGCATGAGGTATTGCAATGGCAGAATTACAAGACGGTTCAGTTAAATGGTTTAACGAAGAAAAAGGTTATGGATTTATTCAACAAGATAATGGCGGAAAAGATGTATTTGTACACTTTCGTCAAGTAAACCACTCTGGTGGTGGTCGTGTTTCTCTAGCTGAGGGACAAAGAGTTACTTTTGAAGTAGGCGAAGGTCAAAAAGGCCCACAAGCTGAAAACGTAACACCTTTATAATCCACTTTTAAACCCCTTTTCTTAGGGGTTTAAACTTTTTTATATATTTACAAAACAAACTCTCAAAATCTACTCTCAAAACTAAAATATAAATAGCGATAAATAACTAACTTTTCTGTTTACAAAAGAGAGATATACTGATATCCATAAAGGCCATAAGAACTCAAGCTTTAAGGATAGAAAATGAAAAAAAACCAAAATATCTTATCTTTAGTTTTACTTACCTCATCTTTAACACTCTCACCGCTTTTTGCATCGACTATAAACCCGCAAGCGAGAACTCAGTCAAACTCTCTATCAAACAATATCGCTAATAACCTCTACTCAAGAGGAATAGATAGAGAAGCTTCTAAAAAAATAGCAAAAAGGATCTTTGATGAGGACAATGAAGCTGCTGATATTATGCTAACAAACCTGCAAAACAGCTACACCTCACTCTCACATAAAGAGATAGTAAACTTTCTTTCTACCGAAGCACTACTTAGCAAGAATGTAGATTTAAGCTCTTATGACTACTTAGTAAATATGGTTTATAAGATAAAAAACAGGCCACTCTCAGATGAGAACTTAAAAGAGTTAAGCTCTATAGCTAAGAAGAACTATTTTTACTCCCAAAGTCTTTAAAAGCTAAACACTGCCTAGCAATCTCAAGCTCTTCATTGGTTTTTATAACCAAGATAGGTATATCTTTTGCTAGGTTTTTATCTACTATTCTCTCTCTTATATAAGCAGAATTCTCCCCTATACCTCCACTAAAGACTATCGCATCTACTCTGCCAAGCAGTGCTATATATGCACCGATATACTTCTTAACTCTTCTTGTCATGATGTCGATAGCTAGTCTAGAGCGTTCATCATCTTGCTCTAGTATATTTCTTATATCGCTAGTTCCGCAAAGCCCAAGAAGCCCTGACTTTTTATTTAAAATCTCATCTACTTTATCACGACCCATTCCTAAATCTCTTTGCATATACAAAACTATTGCAGGATCTATATCTCCACATCTTGTTCCCATAACAAGACCTTCAAGTGGAGTAAATCCCATAGAAGTGTCGATACTTTTACCATTTTCTATAGCACATGCACTAGCACCATTTCCTAGATGCAAAGTTATGATATTTAACTCATTTTCCTCTCTGTTTAGCTCTTTAGCTGTCTCTTTTAAAAGGTAGGAGTGAGAGGTTCCGTGGAAGCCGTATTTTCTAATCTTATGTTTTTCATACAGCTCAAAATCAAGCGCATACAGATAGGCTTCTTGTGGCATCTCTGAGTGAAATGCTGTGTCAAAAACTGCTACTTGTGCTATCTTTGGCGCTTTTTGTTTTGCAACTAAGATGCCCTCTAAGTTTGCGGGATTATGTAGAGGTGCTAGATGCGTTAAATCTTCTAGTTTTTTTATAACTTCTTCATCTAGTAGAGTTGGTTTTGTAAACTCCTCTCCACCATGAACCACGCGATGCCCAATAATATCTATAGTGGAAAAATCAACTTCTATAAGTTCAAGTGCTTGACTATGACTCTTTATAGCAGAGTTTTTTTCACCTATTTTTTCTACAACTGTAGAGTAAATCACCTCATTAGTATCCATATTAAAAAGTTTAAACTTTAAAGATGAACTACCTGAGTTTATAACTGCGACTCTCACTATTTTTGTCCTGCTTGTATTGATGTTATGGCTATGGTATTTACTATATCTTCTACGCTGCATCCCCTGCTCAAATCATTGATGGGTTTGTTGAGTCCTTGGAGTATCGGCCCTATGGCAATTGCTCCACTTGAGCGTTGAACTGCTTTATAGGTGTTGTTTCCAGTGTTTAAATCTGGAAATATAAAGACACTAGCCTCCCCCGCTACTTTTGAGTTTGGAAGTTTTGTTTGTGCTACGCTTTTATTTACTGCTGCATCGTACTGAATTGGCCCCTCTATAAGTAAGTCTGGTCTTTTTGCTTTTACTATCTGGGTTGCTTCTCTAACCTTATCTACATCAGCACCACTCCCGCTCTCTCCTGTTGAGTATGAGAGCATCGCAACTTTTGGCTCGATGCCAAAGGCTTCTGCAGTAGATGCCGATGAAATGGCAATTTGTGCTAGAGTCTGTGCATCTGGGTCTTGGACTATGGCACAATCTCCATAGACTAAAACTTGAGTCTGCATACACATAAAAAAAACGCTTGAGACTACTGAGATATCTGGTTTTGTTTTGATGATTTGAAGAGCTGGCCTGATAGTATCTCCCGTTGAATGAACAGCTCCACTCACCATTCCATCAGCATATCCAAGATGTACCATCATAGTTGCAAAGTAGTTTGCGTGCTGCATAGCTTCTATGGTTGCTTCTCTACTTAAGCCCTTATGCTTTCTCATCTCGTAAAATTCTTCTGCAAACCCTTCTAGTAAATGAGAGTTTTTGTAGTCTATAATAGTTGCATCTGCTAAATCAAGTCCTAATCTTAGATAGTTTTCTCTTACCTTCTCTTCATCCCCTAAAAGTATGATATCTGCTACACCTCTTCTTTGTGTTATCTCAGCAGCTCTTAAAATTCTCTCTTCCATACTCTCAGGCAAAACAATTCGTTTTTTATTTAATCTTGCTAATTCGAAGAGTTTATACTCAAACATCATCGGTGTCATTACATCACGCTTTGATGAGTCAATCTTTGCTTCGATGAGTTTCATATCAACATTTGAGTTAAAAAGTCCAAGTGCTAAAGAAATTTTTCTCTCACTTGTAACTCTTAGTCTTGCATTGATATTTGAGATAGTTTTTGCAGTCTCATAAGTATCTCCCTCGACTAAAAGAAGCGGAATCTTAAAATCCTCAAGCCCATCTATAAGTTTTTCTACATTTTTATGAAGCTTTATTCCAAAAGGTAGAACTATAGCGTTGATATTTGGGTAGTTTTTAGAGTACAAGGCGCAGATCAGCCCAACTATTATATCTGAGCGATCAGCTGGGACGATAACTAAATCATCCTCTTCAATATGCTCTAAAAAGTTATCCAAACTAAGAGCTGCAACTTTGATGCCTTTTATGATTCTTGTATGATCTTTTTCACCAAGAAGGATGGGTTTTGCATCTAAGGCTTCTATAACATCTTGAACACTAAGACGGTCTAATTCTTTTATCTCTTTAAATAGATAAGCATTTATTTTATTCTTACTTAGCTTTTTTTGAAGCTCCTCATAGCCCTCATCACTTAGTCTATTTATAAAGGTTGCAAAAGATTCACAACCCTCTGAACTTATGTTTTGAGCCTCCATAAGTACATCTTCATAAACCTCTTGTGCGCTAGCATTTTTTGCACTTATGACATTAATGATAGAGCTTGAGAAGTTTTGAGCTATCTTTATATTTAGATCATAGTTTATAGTTGTTGTTAAAAACGATCTTCTAATCCCCTCACAAAGAACAAAATCATACTCACTCTCTAACTTTTTAAATTTTGTAATAAGCTGATTCATAAGCTCATTAAATCGTCCAGATGAGAGCATCATCTCAACATACTCTATGTCATATCCATAAGCATCTTCATACTTCATATCAATGCTATATCTCTTTAGTATAAACTCGATATCTTTATCAACTTTATCCTTAGACAAAATTATAGGTCTAAAAAAAGCAACACTAGGCAAGTTTCTTTTTAGTATTTCCATCATGCCCATGGAGACAAACAACATTCCAGCACTTTTTTCTTGTGCAGATATATATAATGATTTTATTTTCATAAAGTTATGATAGAGTTTTTGTCATTAAAAGCAGTATAAAGTAGCCTATTTTGTTTATCATTTATTAATGCTTATTAGCCTACAATAGATAAAGTTTAAGGAGAAAAAATGATAACTAAAAAAATGAAAAAAGACTTAGAAAAGCAACTCAATCACGAATTTTACTCTGCTTACCTCTATCTTGCGATGTCTTCGTATTGTAGCAACAAAGATTTTAACGGTGCTGCAAACTGGTTTAAGATGCAGTATGAAGAGGAGCATATGCACGCTACAAAAATTTATAACTATCTTATAGAGCAAGGTGCGCATGTTTTACTAAAGAGTATTGAAAAACCGCCTAAGAGTTTTGGTACGCTCTTAAATGTTTTTGAGTTGAGCTTAGAGCATGAGCAGATGATGACTGCAAGACTAAATAACCTGAGTGACTTAGCTCTAAAGTCAAAAGATCACGCTACCTATAATCTACTTCAGTGGTTTGTAAATGAGCAAGTTGAAGAAGAAGCTTCAGTTTCAGAAATCATCTCTAAGATAAAGCTTGTCAAAGAAGATGGTTATGGACTTTTAATGATAGACAATGAACTCTCTACTAGATCTACTCCAGCAGCTATCGTTTAAGTTTAGACAAGTGTTTTGAGAAAAATGTAACTTTTTTTCTCAAAGCCATTTTTCTCATAAAATCTATGTGCATCTACTCTTATAAAATTTGATGATAAAACAATATTCTCACACATTGAAGCTCTTGCATAGTCGCCTAAAAAGTCTAGCATCATTGCCCCATAACCTTTTGACTTATACTTATCATCACTAACCAAATCAAAAACATATAGATGTCTTTTATGATATAGATTTGTCTGAACAGCCACTCCCGCATAGGTGATAAGCTCTTCACCCTCAACAATACCAAACATAGTGTAATTCATATATCTCATATCATAGATGAGATCTTCAAACTCTTTATATGAGAGTTCACCTCTTAATTGTCTTAACACACCATAAGCCATCTCTAGCTCTTTTAAATCTAATTCTCTTATTTGCATGCAGCATTTTACAGTAATTACATATAAAGTTTGGTTATAATAGTAGCTATATTTTTTAAGTATTTTTAAAGGTCTTTCTTTATAGCTAGTTTTGGTTATATTTAGTTTTATACCGCTTTTATTTAAAATAGCTATAATAAACAAACTTGAAAATACAAGGGGCTTATCAATGAGAAATATGTCGATTAGAAACAAGCTGATTTTCTTAACTTCTATTACTTTTATAGTAATAGCACTCTTCTCTTTTAAGAGTACTTATGATACTTGGAGTGGATACAACAACTCAAAAGAGACTGCCTCTTTGATAAACTTATCTGTAAAGATGAGTGCCGTTTTGCATGAGTTGCAAAAAGAGAGAGGTGCAAGTGCTGGCTTTATAGGCTCTAATGGTGAGAGTTTTAAAGATATCCTACCAAAACAGCATGCTGATACTGATGTTAAGTTAGAAGAACTTAGCGCTTACATAGCTTCTCACAACTCTTTTGCATCTTCGAGAGTCACTAACGAGATAAAGCTAAGCTCAGTGCAAGAGATGAGAAAAAAAGTAACTACACTCAGTTGTGAAGTAAAAGATGCTGTCTCTTTCTACACTGCACTAAACAAGCAACTCATAGATATGGTAAGTAACTTCTCAACAATCCCAAAAGAGAGTACTCTAAGAACTGACTTTAATGGTTTTGCAATCTTTATCTCCTCTAAAGAGAGAGCTGGAATAGAGAGAGCCGTTTTATCTGGAGTTTTTGCAAAAGATAGCTTCTCAAGAGCGACCGCTGCAAAGTTTGCATCTTTGGTCTCTGAGCAAAATGCACTCACAAATCTTTTTTTAAGCGTTTCTGATGAAGATACTCAAAAGGTGTATGAAAACATAAAGTCGGACCCTTCATTTGTAGAGGTAGATAAGTTTAGAGCCATAGCAGATTCAAAAGAGAGCAACTTTGGTGTAGATGCGACCCTGTGGTTTAAAACTATCACAAAAAAAATAAATAAACTAAAAGAGTTTGAAGACACTCTTGCTACAAATACAATAAACCTATCCGAGGATCTCGTCTCATCTTCATTTCAGTCTCTTATTGCTGTGCTATCTATTACACTTATAATTCTTGCTTTTTTAATATATATATCAAGCAGTGTATCACTTAGCATAACAAACTCCATAGATAACTTTAAATCCATTATAGGTAGCATTACATTAAATGGAGACCTCTCTGTAACGGTTGATAGAACATCCAAGACAAATAATGAGATGGATGAGATAACACAACTCCTTGCAACACTTGTAGATCTCATAAAGGAACTGACATCAAGAATCAATACCTCTGTACATAAAGCTTCACAAGGAGATTTTAGTTATGAGTTAAACTCCCAAGGCTTAAATGGTGATTTTGCTGAGGCTATTAAAAATGTGCAAGATGGTATCAATGCAATGAAAACATCTCATGAGAAGCAGCTCTTTATAAACTTTAGCTCAAACGTTAGAAATGTAGGAAGTATTGGCGATGGTTTAGGGCTTATCCAAAATGAGATGTCAAGCGTTATACAAGAGTTAAGCATAGTTCAATCTACAACAAAAAACACAGCTCAAACATCAAATAACTCTATGAGTGCAGTAGATGATATCTTAGAAAAACTGCAAAACTTAGTAGAGCAAATAAGCGATAGCAACTCTTCTATAGGTGGATTAAACGATCAAACAACTGAGATAACTTCCATTGTTGACCTTATAAAAGATATAGCAGAACAGACAAATCTTTTAGCTCTCAATGCTGCAATAGAAGCAGCTCGTGCAGGTGAACATGGTCGTGGCTTTGCAGTTGTTGCTGATGAAGTAAGAAAGCTAGCTGAGAGAACTCAAAAAGCAACTAGCGAGATAACTATCTCTATAAACTCTATGAAACAAGAAGCTAGCAATATTTTAGGTAAATCTGAAACAATGACAGCTCTTGCTGATGAGGCTTCAGTTTCAGTTGAAGAATTTAATGATACTATGAGAAACTTGAACTCTGAGGCCGTCGAGATGGCTGATGTTATAAACGATATGGAAAATAAAGTCTTTATAGTCTTAGCTAAAGTCGACCATATAATCTACAAATCAAATGCTTATGACTCTATAATCGCAGCAGATAAGAGCAAAGCATTTAGTAAACATACAGAGTGTAGATTAGGAAAATGGTATGAAGGCTCGGGCAAAGAGAGATTTGGAAATACACAGGCATATAAAGATGCCTTTGTGCCTCATAAAACAGTTCATGAGAGTGTGTTAAACAGCATCGTTTACTTTGACGAAGAAGACACAAGAATAGAAAATGAAGACACCATAGTTGCTAATCTTAAAACTATGGAAGCTAATAGTGATAAGCTTTTTGATGCTCTTAATAATATGCTTGTGCAATACAAAGGGAATGAACAAAAAATATAAAGGATATAAATGAATATTAAGAGTATAAAATTTAAAGTCATCACTCTGATGGCAGTATCTCTACTGGTTATGGCTCTTAGCATTATGTCAATCTCAATTAGCCGTGCGTCTGACTCTCTAGTAAAGAGCAATATGGCCCTTTTAGATGCAGTAAAAGAGTCAAAAAAGGAGCACCTTGTTGACTTTTTTGCTTCTTTAGAAAATCTACTCCGCTCAAGGACTGCAGACTCTGCCACAGTTCAAGCTATGTGGGCTTTGGATGAGGGTTTCTTAGAGTTAACATCTCTTGAAGATATAAGTAGCGATGAGATAAAGGCAAAACTTCTACAACACTATAAAGATGAATATCTACCAAATATCAACTTCGCTATAAAAGGCGTTAAACCTAAAAAAACAGCTGAGGAGTATCTACCAAAAACAAAGCATGCCCTCATTGCACAATACCTATATATAGTAGATAACGAACATAAACTCTCCCAAAAAGACAAACTTATGATGAACAAAAATCATAAAGAAGAGTACTCAGCAAACCATGTTCAAACCCACCCAACTTATGAGCAGATCTTAAAAAACTATGGACTCTATGATATCTTTATTGTAAACGCAAGTGGCGATGTTATCTACTCTGTTAAAAAAGAAAAAGACTTCGGTACAAACTTAGTTAATGGAATCTATGCGGATTCTGGACTAGCCCTTGCCTTTAAAAAAGCTTCCAAACTATCAGTAGATGGAGTAGCCTTTGCTGATTTTAGCACTTATGAACCAAGCTATAACGAACCTGCAATGTTTTTAGCATCTCCACTTTACTTTAGAGATGATTTTGAGGGAGCTGTTATATTTCAAATCCCAAAAGATAAGATAAATAGCGTTATGAATTTCAAGGATGACTATCAAAGAGCTGGACTAGGATTAACAGGTAAAGCTATTTTGCTCTCTCTTGATGGATATATGAAAAACGATGGTCGTTTTTATAAAAAGATTAAAGATGAGAATGTAAAAGTAGCTAACACCTCCGTAGGTACATTTAAGATAACATCAAAGTCCTTAGATAAGATAAGAGAAGGCGAAAATGGCTCATGGATAACAAAAAATTCTAAAGGAGAAGAGGTTCTAAGCTCTTATTCTCCCATAGAAATACTTGGCGAGTCCTGGGGAATCATAGTAGATATTAATGAGGCAGAGGTCTTAGAAAATGTTAAAGAGACTAGGGATATGACTGTTGCAACCTCTATAGTTATCATCTTAGCTTTAATGCTCATTAGTATATTTTTAGTTCAAAAATTTATCATCTCAAAACTAAATACACTTCAAGATGCTTCATATAATCTAGCAATGGGTGAGGGAGATTTAACAAGTAAAATCATCGTTCCTCTTGGTGATGAAATCTCAGAAGTTGCACAAAACATCAATGCTTTTATAGATAAAGTCAGGCTAACAGTCTCAGAAGCAAAAACATCATCATCTCAAAACACACAAATTGCCCAAACTCTCTCAGAGACATCTTCAAGTATGAAAGAAAAAGCAGCTAAAGAGAGTGACATTGTAAACAATGTCTCACAAGAGGGTAAAAATCTGCAAGATATTTTAAGCAAATCAATAGAACAAGCTAAGATTACAAAAGATGATATAAACTCAGCTGGGGAGATTTTAAAAGGTGCAAATAAGCAGATAATTCACCTCGCAAATGAGATACAAGACAGAGCAAAAGATGAACTAGAATTATCCCACAAACTAGAGCAATTAAGCGCAGATGCTACTCAAGTTAAGGATGTTCTTACAGTTATTTCAGACATTGCAGATCAAACAAATCTTCTTGCCCTTAACGCTGCCATAGAAGCAGCACGAGCCGGCGAGCATGGACGGGGTTTTGCCGTAGTTGCTGATGAAGTAAGAAAACTTGCAGAGAGAACTCAAAAATCACTCTCCGAGATAAATGCGACTATTAGCATAATTATGCAATCTGTCATAGATGCTAGTCAAAGTATCTCAAACAATGCAAAGGCTATAGAGGTTCTCTCTTCTGATGCGAATAGTGCGCAGAGTGAGATAAACACAAGTATGGTATCCATAGAGCGTTCAATCGTTCAAGTTGATGAGACTGTAACTGGTTATATCGACAACTCTAAAACAGTTGAGTCTATGATTCACAAAGTAGCAGCGATAGAAGTAATCTCTCGTGAAAATAAAAAGAGCATGGATGATATCTCAAATGCATCTTCAACGCTAACACATATGACTATAAGCCTAAATGATATACTAAAAGGCTACAAGACATAAAAGCGGTATAATCGTCTTTTAAACAACTCTTGGCTATAATCCGCGCAAAATAGCCCAAATAAATCTAACAAAAGATTTGTGTTGGGCAAATCCACTCTAAGAGAAACAATCATGGTAACTGTAAGAAATCTAATTATGCGTTATGGAAATAGAGTGCTATTTCAAGATATTAACCTCAAACTAGACCGCAATAAAAGATATGGTCTCATCGGCGCAAACGGTGCTGGTAAAACAACTTTTTTAAAAATCCTAAGTGGCGAAATCAATGAGTTTGATGGCGAAATAATCATTCCAAAAGCAAACAAAGTTGGAGTTTTAGGGCAAAACCAATACGCTTTTGAAAACTATACAATTATGGATGCAGTTCTTTATGGAAATAAAAGACTCTTTGATGCTATAAAAGAAAAAGAAGAGATCTATGCAACTGGCGACTTTGAAGATGATGCGGTAAACAACCGTTTAGCAGATTTAGAAGTTATCTGTGTTGAGGAAGATCCAACTTATGAGTACGATGTTAACATTGCAAAAATACTTGAAAATGTTGGTATCGGAGCTGAACTTCATCACAACCTTATGAGTACACTAGATAGTGCTGATAAGTTTAAGGTTCTTTTAGCTCAAGTTTTATATCCTAGACCTGATGTTTTGTTCCTTGATGAGCCAACCAACAACCTTGATATTGAGACTATTAGCTGGCTAGAAGATGAGCTGCAAAGACATGAGGGAACTATGGTTGTAATCTCTCACGATAGACACTTCTTAAATGCAGTTGTCACAAATATCTTAGATGTGGATTATCAAAAAATCCGTGAGTTTACAGGAAACTATGATGATTGGTATATAGCTGCAAATGTTATGTCAAAGCAGCTTGAACTTGACACTGCAAAAAAAGAGAAAGAAAAAGAGCAACTTGAAGCCTTCGTTCGCCGTTTTAGCGCTAATGCTTCTAAGGCAAGACAAGCGACTTCAAGACAAAAGCAGTTAGAGAAACTAAACATCGAAGATATTAAACCATCTTCAAGAAGAGACCCTAGCATCGTCTTTAAAGCAAAGAGAGTTATGGGAGATGAAGCACTTCATATCATAGATGTAAATCACACCTACTCTGATGGAAATGAAGTTCTTAAAAATATAAACTTAAAGTTCATCCCAGATGAAAAAGTAGCTCTTATAGGCCCAAATGGTGCTGGTAAGACAACGCTTTTAAAAATAATTATGGAAGAGTTAAAACCTACAAGTGGAGAAGTTCACTGGGGTGCTACGATTGAGAATTCTTACTTTCCACAAGATACAGCAGACATTATAAAAGGTGATGGAACTCTTTATGATTGGCTTAGAGGATATGACCCTAAAAGAGATATAGCCGAGATAAGAAACTGCTTAGGTAGAATGCTGTTTAATGGCGAGCAGCAAGAAAAGTCAGTGGTAAGCATCTCTGGTGGAGAAAAACATAGAATGATGCTAAGTAAAATGATGCTCGAAGGTGGAAACTTCTTAGTTTTAGATGAGCCGTCAAACCACCTTGATTTAGAGGCTATTATCGCACTTGGTGAAGCTTTGCATGAATTTAAGGGAAATGTTATCTGTGTATCTCATGACCGTGAACTACTAGATGCCTTTGCAACTCGTGTTATAGAGATTCATCCTGATGGAAGTGTAACAGATTTCAAAGGCTCTTACGAAGAGTATGCAGAAGCAAAACTGAGTGGCAGTTTATAAAATGGCAAAGTATAAAAAATTTTTAGGGCTTGGCATCGCTGGAAATTTTGCTCTTCACTTAGAGCAAGCTGGAGAGATGCAAGACTTTAAAGATATCGTAACTGCAGATGAAGCTGCACCAAAGGGGATGTTCCCCTTTTATCTTCCAGAACCTCCAAATCATGATAGCGGTCTAGCTCTAGATGCAAAGAATATTTTAAGCGTTTATCCTCTATCAACCTCACATATAAAACTCCCAAACGAAAATGTAAATGTTCAAGCTGAACCTGAAGTTGGGCTTATTTGCGAACTTTCATATAGTGCAGGAAAACTTACAAAAATCACTCCAACACACTTTGGCGCATTTAATGATTGCTCGATTAGAGTAGCAGATGCAGATAAGATTAGCGATAAGAAAAACTGGGGAGAGAGTTCTAAGGGTTTTAGCAACACTCTTATAGAGATAGATCAGTTTAAAAAAGGCGGAGTAATGGACTCTTACTCGATTGCAAGCTTTTTGCGTCGTGATGGAGAGTTTCACGCTTATGGGGAAGATGTTGAGCTAAGTGGTTATAGCTACTTTTATGAAAAACTACTTGAGTGGATGCTCCATCAGATAAATACACAAAAGGACTACGGTCCACTTGAGCCATTAAACGAATATATAGCAGCTTGTTCAAACCCTAAAGATGCCATTATCTGCATAGGTGCTACAAGATATACAGAGTTTGGTGAAAAGGCATTTTTAAAAAAAGGCGATGAAGTTGTAGTTGTTTTGTATCCAAAAGATGAGACTACAAAAGAAGAGCTTTTACAAAATCTTGACACTCACACAAACAAAAAGATAAGCATACTCTCTCAAAGAGTTATATAGCTATGAGCAGAGGCAAAAAACTAGATATCTTCATAGGTGCGGAGATTGAAGATGGATGGGCACAAGTCCAGAGTCCTAGAGCCTCACAAATAGCCGATGAGATCTTAGAACCACAAAAACACCTCTTAGTCTTTGCAAAAGAAAAAAGAAGAGGAAAAACTGTAACCTTAGTCGGAGAATTTTTCCTCACAAAAGAAGATGCCAGCAAAACTCTAAAACTTCTTAAGAAAAAACTTGGCTGTGGCGGTGCTTTTAAAGATGGTTTTATGGAGTTTCAAGGCGAGATAAAAGAAGAGATAAAAACTCTTTTAATTGCTGAGGGCTTTAGGATTAAGCACAATCACTAAGCGACTTAATTCTAGTCTGATAAAATTTTAAAGCCTTGTAGAGCGAGGTTAAAACCTCACTTCCTAAAAGAGAGAGTGAAATAACTCGAAAGTGAGGCTTTAGGATTAAGCACAATCACTAAGC
>Ga0265295_1004377_pt1 | contig 19104 bp, 13 predicted proteins | sample Munlansysbiofilm_FD_192503 | JGI IMG/M metagenome (GOLD analysis project Ga0265295, IMG submission 192503) | Leachate microbial communities from a municipal landfill in Southern Ontario, Canada - Methane capture system biofilm | ecosystem: Engineered > Solid waste > Landfill > Unclassified ... | reverse complement strand
GGCCCGCGTGGTAGGCCTCGGCCACGGTGGAGTAGCCGACCTTGCCGACCACCAGGTCGGCCGCGGCCACCAGGTCCGGATGGTACCAGGTGGGGTCGTCGCTGCCGAGGAAGCGCAGGTTGTGGAGGAACTCGTTCTCCCGGCCCCGGCCGGTGAACAGGAAGAGCAGCTCCCTGCGCTTGAGGAGCGGCGTCAGCGACACCACCCCACCGCCCACCCCGCCCATGGTCACCAGCACCAGCCGCTGACCGGCTGCGGGCCAGAGCCGTCGGCGCACCTGTTCCGGGTCGCGCACCGCTCGCGCCACCGGCTGCACCACCAGGTCGCAGGCCACCGGATGGCCGGCCGGAGCGGCCTGGATTCGGTAGTCGGCCCGGGCGACCAGCCCCGCCAGATAGTCGATGTGTCGGGCCAGGCCGGGGCAGCAGTCCAGGTAGCCGGCGTAGATCCAGTCCCAGGTGAAGTTCTCGATGAGTACCGAGGGGATACCGGCCCGGGCCGCGGCCGCGATGCCCAGCGGGGCGATATCGCAGAGCACCAGTTCGCAGCCGCGGAGCAGACCGGCGACCCGGTCGACGAGGTCCTCCGCCAGCGGGTAGAAGGCGTCCAGCGCCGCCAGGGTCGCCTCCAAATCCTCGGTCATGGCGTCCCGCTGCACCAGGCCGATATCCACCGCCAGAGGGTGGACGGTGAACGGTGCGTGCAGCGACTCGGTGAACAGGTGCGCCGGCGCCGCGGTGACGATCTCGAACCGCACCGGCAGCCGCCGGCCGAGGGCCGCCAGCACGGCCGCGGCCCGGGTGGCGTGACCGAAGCCGTGGGCGGTTATGCAGCAGCCGATGCGCCGCGGGGTGGGCATCAGGTCCCCGCCGGCAGGGTCACGGTGAAGGTGCTGCCGTCTCCCGGCCGGCTGCGCACCGCGATCCGGCCGCCATGCTTTTCGATGATGGAGCGGGCGATGCACAGCCCCAGGCCTGTGCCGCGGCTCTTGTCGGTGTAGAACGGCGCGAAGATCTGCTCGAGCTTGTCCGCCGGGATGCCCACCCCGGTGTCGGTGATCTCCAGCACGGCCAGATTCGTCTCATCGTCCAGGGTCGTGGTCACCACCAGGTCACCGCCGTAGGGCATGGCCTGGACAGCGTTGAAGACGATGTTGAACACCACCTGGTACATCTGTTCCCCGTCCATGAGGATCTCGGGCAGGTCCGGGTCGAGCCGGCGGCGCAGGAGCACGGATTTCTGTTTGAACTCCGGCTCCATGAACCGCAGCACCCGCTCCACCACCTCGTTGAGCGAGGCCGGGTCGAGCCGGATCTCGCGCGGCCGGGCAAAGTCGAGGAACTCGCGGACAATGGCGTCGAGCCGCAGGGTCTCCTCCATGATGATGTTGGCCAGCCCCTCGTTGCCCGGCGCCACCTTGCCGATGCGGCTGGCGAGGATCTCAGCGGTCGAGCGGACAATGCCCAGCGGGTTCTTGATCTCGTGGGAGACCGCGGCCACCATCTTGCCGAGCGTGGCCAGCCGCTGCGCCTCGTTGAGCTGTTCCTCGAGCTGCAGCCGTTCCTCGGCCCGCTTGGCCATGATGCGGTTGGCGCGGACCACGATCAGGCTGAGGATGGTAAAGAGGATGCCCATGATGGTCAGCGACAGCACGATCACCCGCCCCTGCAGCCCGATGATGGTCTCGAGATCGTCGGACAGATCCTGGACCACTTCGATCACGCCCATGATCTCGCCGGTGTGTTCGCCCAGCCGGTTCTCCTGGCGGAAGGGCACGTAGGTCTTCAAAGTACAGAAGATCTCGGCCGTGCCGGGCAGCAGGCTGAGCAGCGAGCCGCCGGAGATGAGCGCCGAGTTGTTTTCGCCCTTGAGCGCCTTCTGATACTCCAGCCCGCCCAGGTCGCGCTTACCCATGAGTTCGGCCATGGTCGAGTAGGCGATGCGGTTCTGGCGCGGCTCGTAGATGGTCACCGATTCGATGCGCATGCCGCGGGTGATGTTGGCGACGATACGGTCGAGCCGCTCGTACTGCTCCGGGTCGGACAGGGCGATGCGGCCGTAGCGAACCACCGTAGGCAGGACGAACTGGACGAACACCTGGCGGTTGAGGTTGTCCGCGAACAGCCGTGAGTAGGCCTCGCTGCGCTGCAGGAGCACGGTCTTGGCGTTGCTCGCGATCACCCAGGAGAGAATGAACGAGGCGATCAGGATGAGGGCGAGCGAGGTGAACGAGAAATACTTGACCAGCTCGAACGGCAGGAGCGTAGTGCGCTGCCGCTCCTGCCTGCTCCGGCGCAGGCGACTGGAAAAATCCGGTCGCCAGGCGACGAGTCGGCGCAACCAACCGACAACACTGCGCAACAGGCCGGCAACCCTGCCCGAGAGATCGGCGGAATCAGGCCGACGTGGCTTCACGGCAGACTCCGCAGCGGCGGCAGAGGGCGGGTTCGCACGGCCGGGTGGCGACGCCGCGCAGGGCCCGGTCGTACTCGTCGCGGAGATAGTCCCCACGAATCCCCTGATCCACCACCTCCCAGCAGAGTACCTCGTCCGGCCGGCGCGGCCGGATGGCGTACTGCCAGGCATCGAGACCGTGGCGGGCGAGCGCCCGGGCGAACGAAGCCCGGCCAGTGCCGATGTCGAGCAGGGCCGGTCCGATACGCCTGTCGGCGCGGCTGTACACTGCCTGCTGCAGGGCCTGGTCGGGGTGGTCGAATTTGAGGCGCAGGTTGGATCGGGAGCCGAGCTTGCCCCGCAGGTAGCTGATCTTTTCCTTCAGTGCCGCCAGGGCCCGCGCCGTGCCCTGTTTGCCCGGGGGCAGTTCCTCCAGACCGCCGAAGCTGCAGTACTGAAACGGTGTCCACGGTTTGGGCACAAAGCAGTTGATCGACAGGGTGAGTACACTCACCCGGCCCCGGGTGCGACCGAGGGGCAGGATGCGGGCCTGCAGCCGGTCGACCAACTGGACGAGTTCGTCCAGGTCACCGATCGTTTCCGTGGGCAGACCGATCATCACGTAGAGTTTGAGGTGGAAGATGCCGCTTGCGACCAGACGTTCGGCCGCATCAAGCAGTTCGGGCTCGTCGAGCCCCTTGTTGATCAACCGGCGCAGCCGCGCCGAACAGCCGTCTGCGGCGATGGCCACGCTCTTCAGGCGGGAGGCGGCGAGCAGGCTCAGGGTCTGGTCAGTGATGCGGTCGGCACGCAGCGAGGAAAAGGAAAGCGAGCAGCTGTTCGCGGCCAGGAGGGTGGCGATCTGGTCCACCGTCTCCGGCGCGGCCATTTCCATCCCTAAGAGACCGATGCGGTCCACCCCGGCCGGCCGTGCCTCCAGGCCGCGCAGGATGGTTTCCGCAGGCCACAGCCGCGGCGGCCGGTAAATAAAGCCAGCGGCGCAGAACCGGCAGCCGCGGCTGCAGCCACGGCCCAACTCCACCATGTACATGGAGAGTTCGGCCTCCGGCGAGAGCAGGGTCGAGTGGGCGGCCACGTCCATGGCCGGGGCCATGATCCTGGTGACCCGCGGCGGCAGTCCGGCGGGCGGCTCGATCCGGGCAAGCACCCCGTCCGGGCCGTGGATAAAGCGGTAAAGCGCCGGCACATAGCAACCGGGCAGGCTGGCGCCGATCTGCCGCAGCAGGGTTTCGCGGTCGAGGGCCGCATAATCGGCGAGATGGGTCATCAACTCCGCCAGTACCGGTTCGGCCTCGCCGATGACCATCAGGTCGGCGAAGGCGGCCAGCGGTTCCGGGTTCATGAACACCGCCACCCCGCCCAGGACCACCAGCGGACTGGAGGCGGCGACCCGGTCGGACCGGTCCGCGGCCAGCGGGGCAATCCCGCCCGCGGCCAACATCGCGGCCAGCCGCGGGTAATCGTGTTCGAAGCTGACCGAGGCAAACACCAGGGGAAAATCGGTGAGCGGCCGGGAGGACTCGAGCGAGCGTAGAGGGCCGCCGTCGGCCGGGTAGACGAACCGCTCGCAGACCACCTCGTCCAGACGGTTGAGCAGGGTGTAGACCAACTGGTAGCCGAGGTTGGACACCGCCACCGGGTAGGTGTTGGCATAGAGCAGGGCCACGGGCAGCCTGCCCGTCCACTTCTTGCGGACCGTCCCCTGCTCTTTCGCTAGAACGGACGACACGGGAAACAACAGGAAGAAAAAGGCACGGGGGAATCAGTCTGCATGGTCTGCCTCCGGCACGGGGCCGGCGCCGAGGAGGATGCGCCGGCAGCGCCGCCCCAAAAACACCGCAGGGGAATATCCACCCGATATTCCCCTGCGCGCCCGACTGGCTGCCGGCCCGATCGCCGCCGCGGAAAAGGCGGCCGGCCGGTGTTCAATTCGCCTTCTTGCGCAGATAGGCGGGTTCGTCGAATTCGGTGTGTTCGTGGTCGTCGAAGATCGGCTTGGGCATGCGCGGCAGCCCCTGGGGCAGCGCGTTCGGCTTGGCGATGGTCACCGGAGTACCGGGGCTCTCTGGCAGGGAGGCCTCCTCCTCGAAGATCCGTGCCAGCCGGCCCTGCTTGGACTTGGGCAGCTGCTGGGGTTGGCGGTTGCGCACCACCTCGAGCTGGGAGATCTCCGGCTCCTCGATGCTGGAGATGCCGGTGGCGATCACCGTGACCCGCAACTCCTCGCCGAGCGACTCGTCGAACAGGGCGCCGATGATGATGTTGGCATCCTCGTGCGCCTTCTCCTGGATGAGGGCCGAGGCCTCCATGAATTCGTTCATGGTCATCGTCTCTTTGGCCGCGGAGATGTTGATGAGGATGCCGCGGGCGCCGTCGATGCCCACATCCTCGAGCAGCTGGTTGTCGATGGCCCGCTTGGCCGCCTCGGTGGCGCGGTTCTCGCCGGAGGCGCTGCCCGTGCCCATGATGGCCGGGCCGACTTCCTTCATGACCGTCTTCAGGTCGGCGAAGTCGACGTTGATGTGCCCGGGCAGATTGATCAGGTCGGTGATGCCTTTGACCGCCTGGAGCAGAACATTGTCGACCATCTCCATCATGTTGACCAGGGTCGAGTTCTTGTTCATCAGGCTGAGCAGCCGGTCGTTGGGCACGGTGATGATCGTGTCCGAATACTGCTTGAGTTTCTCCCAGCCGGCCTCGGCGTTGCGCATCCGCTTTTTCGCCTCGAAGTAGAACGGCTTGGTGACCACGGCCACGGTGAGTGCGCCGGATTCCTTGCTCAGCTTGGCGATCACCGGCGCCGCGCCGGTGCCCGTGCCGCCGCCCAGGCCGGCAGTGACAAACACCATGTCCGCGCCCTTGAGTGCGTTCTGCAGGTCCTCGTAGCTTTCCTGGGCCGCCTCCCGCCCCATTTCCGGGTCGGCGCCGGCACCCATGCCCTTGGTGATGCCCGGACCCAGTTGCAGGAGGATGTCGGCGCGGGATTTTTCCAACGCCTGCATGTCCGTGTTGGCGGCGATGAACTGCACGCCCGTCAGCCGGTTTTCCACCATGGTGTTGATGGCGTTTCCGCCGCCGCCGCCCACACCGATCACCTTGATCACAGCTACAGATTCTTCTTCCGCCATCCTGAAAGCCATGCGTCTCTCCCCAGAAAGATATTCCCGATTTCCCCTGCCCTGTATACCATTATCTTCGGGCCGACTAAAGGGAAAACTCAGCTTGATTAAACGATATTTTTCACCCAGCCCCTGAACCGGCTGAGCACTCCGCCCCGTTCCTTGGGCACGTAGGTTTTGGCCTTGCTGCCGTACAGCACCAGCCCCACGCCTGTGGTACATCGGGGCGACCGGATATCCTCGATCCGGCCGGCCACACCCTGCGGGTAGCCGATGCGCACCGGCAGATCGAACACCTGCTCCGCCATCTCGACGATATTGGCCAAGAGGGCGGTGCCGCCGGTGAGGACGATGCCGGCGTTGATGCGGTTGCGGTAGCCGGAGGCGCTGATGTTCTTGTTGACCATCTGCAGGATCTCCTCCATGCGCGCCTCGAGGATCTCGACCATGATCCGTTGCGACACCTTGCGCGGCTTGCGGTCGCCGACGGTGGGCACCTCGATGATGTGGTTCTCCTTGATCATCGAGGCGAGCGAGCCGCCGTACAGATATTTCAGCTCCTCGGCTTCCTGCAGCGGCGTGCGCAACCCCACCGACAGGTCGCTGGTCAGGTTGTTGCCGCCCAGCGCCAGTTCCCAGGTGTGTTTGATGGTGCCGTTGCAGAAAATCGCCAGGTCGGTGGTGCCGCCGCCGATGTCGATCAGGGCCACGCCCAGCTCCATCTCGTCCTTGTTGAGGACGGACAGCGACGAGGCCACGGACTCGAGCACGATCTCGGCCACCCCGAGCTGGGCCCGGTTGCAGCTGGTCACCACGTTGTGCAGGGCGGTGACGTCGGCGGTGACGATGTGCACGTTGGTGACCAGGCGCACACCGGTCATGCCCAGCGGGTTCTGGATGCCGGTGTGGTCGTCGACCATGTACTCCTGCGGCAGCACGTGGATAATCTGCTGGTTGTCGGAAATTTTGACCGTCTGCGCTGCCTGGATGACCGCCTCGATGTCCTTTTCCTTGATCTCCTGGTTATTGATGGCAATGATGCCGGGAGAGTTGAACCCCTTGATGTGGTTGCCGGCGATACCCACATACACACTCTCGATGTCGCACCCGGCCATATCCGAGGCCGCGTCCACCGCTTGGCGGATCGACTGGACGGTGGACTCGATGTTGACCACCACACCCTTTTTCATGCCGGAGGAGGCCGCCGTACCCACGCCGATGATCTCCACCCGGTCTTCGAAAACCTCGCCGATCAGAGCACAGACCTTGGTGGTGCCTATGTCCAGGCCTGCAACGAGCTCTCCGGGCTCACGTGGTTCCTGTTCTTCCACTTCCTCATCCGTCGGTTTGTGATCCGACAACCAAGACCTTATCATCTGCGTAGTCCATTCTGATTTCTTTCACGGTATCGACCTGTTTCCTGCTGTACAGCTGATCCAGCACCCGGATCAGCCGGTAAAACTTTGTCTGCAAACGGTCCCGGCCGAAATAGATCGGGAAGGGGCGGTCCGCCAGATAGATGATCAGCCCTTCTTTGGCGTCGAGGTGCACCTCGCTCACCGCCTGCAGGGGCAGGATGGCGTGTCCCTGGGCGGCGAGTCGCAGGAAGGTCTGCGCCGCTTCGGCCAGACCGCCCTGGACGAGGGTGTCGTCGACGACATCCCGTCCCGCCACCAGGCCGGTGATCACCGGGTGGTCGATGTCCTGGCCGGGCTCGATCTCGGCGAACACCTGCCCGTCCCGGTTCAGGTAGCGCAGCCGCCGCTCCTTCTCGCCCTCGATGTTCACCAGGGCCAGCGCCTGCTGTTCGCGGACCTCTATGGCCAGAGTGGACGGCCAGCGGGTTTTGATGTCCACCTGCTGCACCCAGGGGTGGGTGGCGATGCGCGCCGCCGCCGCCTTGGGCCGGAACTGGAGCAGGCTGGCACCGTGCTGCAGGCCGGACAGATCGAGGATCTGCCGGTCGGTCACCACCTTGAGGCCGCTGATGCGGATGTCGCTCAGGCGGAAGATATCGGAGCGGATCAGCACCTGGTAGGAAAACCACAGGGCAGTCACCAAGCCGCCGCAGAGTGCGAGCACCAAGAGCGTGTTGCGCGACAGGCGCTTCCATTTCCACAGCCGCTGCGCCCCGCTGACCACCGCCTCGGTGCTGTACTGCGCCGTCTTTGTCCTGCGCCGCAGCAGGATGCCCAGAACCTCGCCGAGTGAGCGCCGTTTGCGGCCGCCGCTTTGGGGGGCGCGCTGCGGTATCTTGCGGGGGGTATAGACCGCCATTGTCCCACGCTTCCCCGGTTAGAGGATATGGACCTCCGGTTCGAGAAGGACACCGCAGCTGGTCAAGACCCGCTCGCGCACCTCCTGCATGAGGGCGATGATATCTTCAGGTTCGGCGCCGCCGGTGTTGACGATGAAGTTGGCGTGCGTGGGCGAGACCATCGCCCCGCCGCGGGTCAACCCCTTGAGCCCGGCCTGTTCGATGAGCCGGCCGGCGTAATCGCCCTCCGGGTTCTTGAAAAACGACCCGGCCGAACCAACCCCGGCCGGCTGCTTCTCCCGCCGGCGGGCGATGATTTCCCGGCAGCGCGCGGTCAGCGTCTGATGGTCGGCCCGCTGCAGGAGAAAGGTGGATCGGCAGATCAGCCATCGCTGTCCGGGTTCGCCGGGCAGACGGGTGGTCCGGTAGGCAAAGCTGATCTCCTGCTGTCTCATCTCGCGGACTTCGCCTTGTTCGCTGATGCAGGTGAGCGAGTGCAAGGCCTCGCCGATGGCATGGTCAAAGGCGCCGGCGTTCATGCGGATGGCGCCGCCGACGCTGCCCGGGATGCCGGCCAGGCACTCCAGGCCTCTCAGTCCCTGGCCCGCGCACCAGGAGACAAAGGCCGACAGGCTGCAGCCGGCCTCGACTGCGACCCGAAGCCCTTCCGTGTCCCCCGGCGAGGCCGGTTCGGTGCGGAGGTCGTGTACCGAACCGCGCAGGCGGATGAACACCCCCTCGTGGTTGCGGCTGGCGACGAGGATGTTCGAACCGCCGCCAATGGCCCGCCACGCCACGCCTTCGCCGTGCAGCCAGCGGAGCAGGGCGGCGAGTTGCGTGCTGTCGGCCGGTTCCACCATGGCCTCGACCACACCGCCGGCGCGAAAGGTCGAGTGGCTGGCCATGCTCACCTCCCAGCGGACCGAGGGGCACAGGGCGGCCAGGGTTGCTCGCTGCCGGCTGTTCATCACCATGGTCTCCCCGCTCCGGTGGTGGAGCCGGCGAACGTCAGGACGGTGCTCATTGTCCACCCTCCAGCTGCGCCAGCAGCCGCTCACCGGCCTGGACGATGTTGCCGGCCCCCAGGGTGAGGAGCAGGTCGCCGGGCTGCAGCAGTTCGAGCAGGGCCTCCGGCCGCTGCACCAGGTTCGGGATGTGTACGGCCTGACGCTGGCCGTGCTGCTTGATCGCCTCCAGCAGGCTCTCGGAGGTAATGCCCTCGATCGGCTTTTCGCTGGCCGCGTAGATATCCGCCAGCACGAGCACGTCCGCTCTGCGGAAGGCGGTGGTAAACTCGGTGAACAGGGCCCGGGTGCGGGTGTAGCGGTGCGGCTGGAAGGCCACCACCACGCGGCGCTCGGGCCAGCCCTCGCGCACCGCGTCCAGGGTGGCGCGGATCTCGGTGGGGTGATGCCCGTAATCGTCGATCACAAGTACACCGCCCGCCTCGCCCTTCACCTGCAGTCGCCTCTGCACGCCCTGGAATCCTTCGAGGGCGCGGGCGATCACCGCAAAATCGATCTCCAACTCCAGCGCCACACCGATGGCGGCGAGACTGTTATAAATCACGTGGCGGCCCGGCCGGTTCAAACGGACACGGCCCAGTTCGCGGTCGCGGAAGCGGACGGTGAACTCGCTGCTGCCACCGCCGGTGACGATGTGCACCGCCTGCAGGTCGGCCTGCTCGGTGAGGCCGTAGGTGAGGATACGCTTCTGCAGGCGGGGCAGGATCTGGGCAACGTGGTCGTTGTCGAAGCAGACAATCGCCACCCCGTAGAAGGGCAGGCGCTCGACGAAGTCGACGAAATAATCCTTGATCTGCTCGATATCGCGATAGTAGTCGAGATGCTCGCGGTCGATGTTGGTGATCACCTCGATCACCGGCGAGAGCTTGAGGAAGGAACCGTCACTCTCGTCCGCCTCGGCCACGAGGAACTCGCCCTCGCCCAGTTTGGCATTGCTGCCGAAACCGTGCACCTTGCCGCCGACCACCACCGTCGGGTCGAGCCCAGCCTCGGCGAGAACAGTGGCGACCATGGAGGTGGTCGAGGTCTTGCCGTGGCTGCCGGCCACCGCGATGCCGTATTTTTTGAGCCGCATCAACTCGGCCAGCATCTCCGCCCGCTGGATGACCGGGATGTGCTGCTCGCGGGCGGCGACCACCTCGGGGTTGTCGACGGCGATGGCCGTGGAGGTGACGACCACGTCCGCGCCTTCCACCCAGGGGGGGGCGTGGCCCTCGTGGATCACCCCGCCCAGCCCGGCCAGCCGGCGGGTGATGTCGGTCGTGCGCAGGTCGGAACCGCTCACCCGGTAACCGAGACTGAGAAGCAGTTCGGCAATGCCGGACATGCCGATGCCGCCGATGCCGACAAAATGGATGTGCTTGGTCTTCCTGTACATGGGGCCAGTGTTCGTCAGAACCTCAAGAAGATTTTCCGCTCCGTGCCGACACGAGGCGGAGGCACTCGTCAACAATCCGCGCAGCGGCGTCCGGCAGGGCCATGGCCCGCATTTTGGCGGCCATTGTATGTAACTCTTCCCTGTTATGCAAGCGTTCGCTGATAACCTTGCCGAGAAATTGACCGGTCAAAGCGGCCTCCGGGAAAACTACGCATCCACCTGCTTTTTCGTAATATTTTCCATTCGTCAGTTGATGGTTGTCAGCGGCGAAGGGGTACGGCACGACTAGCGCCGGCAACCCCATCACAGCCAGTTCGGCCAGGGTGGTCGCGCCTGCCCGGGACACCGCCAGATCGGCCCGCCGGTAGACCGCGGCCATGTCACGGATGAAGGCCGACACCTCGGCCTCTGCGCCGATCCGCTGGTACCCCTCCCGCACCGGGGCCTCGTCAGCCGTACCGGTCTGGTGGATGATGCGTAGCGGCCGGCCCTCGGCGACAAGCATTTCCGCCGCCTCGAGCATGAGCAGGTTGACCCGGTGGGCGCCCTGGCTGCCGCCGAGGACGAGCAGGGTCAACACTTCGGCTGCCGGTCGCTCACCTGCCGCCGCCGTGAGGATCTCCCGTCGCACCGGGTTGCCGGTCTGCACCGTCTTGGCCGCCGGGAACGACGGCTCGCAGGGCAGCGAGATGCATATCCGATCCGCCAGCCGGCCGGCCAGCCGGTTGGCCATGCCCGGCACCGAGTTCTGTTCGTGGATGACCACCGGCACACCGAGCGTGCGGGCGGCGAGGAGGACCGGCCCGGTCACGTAACCGCCCACTCCGAACACCAGGTCCGGCCGGAAGCGACGGAGCATCCGCCGGGCCGCCAGCACCGCCAGCGGCAACTGCAGCAGGCTGCGGACCTTGCTGACCACGGACAACCCCTTGACACCCCCGCAGGTGAGCGTCGCCAGTTCGAATCCGCGTTCGGCCAAGGCCTGCTGGTCGAGCAGGCGCGAGGTGCCGATGAACAGCACCTGCGTCCCGGGGACCCGCTCCTGCATGGCCGTGGCCAGAGCTATGCCCGGGAACAGGTGACCGCCGGTGCCGCCGCCGGTGACGATCAGGCGCATACGGGGCAGACTCCGCTGCCTGCCGGCTGCAGCCGATCCAGCTGAACGCCGCCACGCCGGTCACGGCACTGGGTTTCGATTTCGATGAGCATGGCTTCGTAGCAGTTCGGGCAATACCCGTGGGTCAGCGGTTCGCGGCCGGCCGGGGCGGTACGCACCACCAGCCACCTGCCGTCCTGCTCCACCCGTGCGCACCGGCAGCAGATCCGTGTCATGCCGCCACCTCCCCCTGCCCGGTTCGCTCCGCTTGCAGGCGGAGCACGCAGTCGGCAAACACCCGGCCGCGCTCCGCATAGCCGGTAAACATGTCGAAGCTGGCACACCCGGGGGCGAGCAGCACCAAGTCGCCGGGCACGGTCGCGGCCACGGCTCGACGGACCGCGTCCCCCATGTCGCCGGCGGATTCGCAGGGGACCACCGGAGCGAAGGCCGCGCGCATCAGGGAGGCGGCCTCGCCGATGAGTATCAGGCGCTTGACCCGGGCGGCCACCACCTCACGTAGCAGGGCGTAATCACCGCCTTTGTCGCGCCCCCCGGCAATGAGCACCACCGGCGCCTCGCAACCGGCGAGCGCCGCCTGCAGCGCGCCGATGTTGGTCGCCTTGGAATCGTCGATGAAGCGCACCCCGCCCACCGTGGCCACCTCGGCCATGCGGTGCGGCGGCGGCGCAAAGGCGTGCAAGCCTTGGACGATGGCCTCGCGGCCGCAGTCGCAGAGCGCGGCCGCAAGGATGCCGGCCGCGGCGTTCTGCCGGTTGACGGAGGAATGGAGGCGAGTTGCGGCGAGGCCATACTCCTCAGCCCGGCCATCCAGGCGCAGATGAACCAAGGCGCCGTCGATCCGGGCCGCACAGCGCTCACCCGTACCGAAACGGTGCACAGCCACCCCGGCCGGAACCTGGGCCGCATCGACCACCGGGTCATCGGCGCCGAGCACCGCCGTATCGCCCGGCCGCTGGTGGGTGAACAGCCGCATCTTGGCCATGGTGTAAGCGGCCAGTGAGCCGTGCCGGTCGATGTGGTCCGGGCTGACGTTAAGCAGCAGACCGATGTCCGGCCGGAACTCGCCGGCGAGGTCCAGCTGAAAACTCGACAGTTCGAGCACGGCTGCGCCGTACGCTGCCGGGTCGATGAAAAAGTCGAGCAGCGGCGTGCCGATGTTACCGCCGACAAACGGCCGTTTGCCGGCCTCAGCCAACAGTGTACCGATCAGACCAGTGGTCGTGGTCTTGCCGTTGGAGCCGCTCACCGCGATCACCGGCACCGGGAACTCGCCCGCGGCTAGGGCCAGTTCGCCCAAGAGCGGCAGGCCCAAACCGCGGGCCTCGTTGAGAATCGGCAGGTCGAGCGGCACGCCCGGCCCGGGGACGACAAAGTCAGCGCCGCGCAGGAACGCGCTGGTGTGGCCACCGCTTTCCAGCGCCACGTTGTTGCGCTCGAGAAAATCGATAGTCGCCGGGTCGATCCGTTCCGCCGGGCTCTGCTCCGAAACGTTCACACGCACCCCCCGTCGGAGCAGGTGACGCACCGTGGACAGCCCGGCCGTCCCGAGTCCGATCACCACCGCCCGCATGCCGCTGTGCACCCGCATGATCTATCTCAGCTTGAGTGTTGCCAGGGCGATCAGCCCCAGAATGATAGAAACAATCCAGAAGCGCACGACCACCTTCGGTTCCAGCCAGCCTTTCTTCTCGAAATGGTGATGAAACGGCGCCATCAGGAAAATCCGCTTGCCGCCGCTGAGCTTGAAGTAACCGACCTGGAGGATGACCGACAATGCCTCCATGACAAAGATGCCGCCGACAATGGCCAGCAGGAACTCCTGCTTGGTGATGATCGACACCGTACCCAAGGTACCGCCCAGGGCGAGAGAGCCGACATCGCCCATGAAGATCTGTGCCGGGTAGCAGTTGAACCAGAGAAAGCCCAGGCAGGCGCCGACAATGGCCCCGCAGAACACGGTCACTTCGCCGGCCCCGGGGACAAAGGGGATCTGCAGGTAGCTGGCCACCACCGCGTTGCCGGCCACATAGGAAAAGATCAGGTAAGTCGAGGCGGTGATGACAATGGGACCCGCGGCCAGGCCGTCCAAGCCATCGGTCAGATTGACCGCGTTGGAGGCGCCGACGATCACCACCACCGCAAAGGGCACGTACCACCAGCCCAGGTCCGGGTTCAGGGTCTTGAAGAACGGAAAACTCAGGGTGCCGTCATAGCTCGGGTTGAGCAGCAGGAACACGCCCACCACCGAGGCGCCGAGCACCTGCAGCACCAGTTTCTCCCGGGCGCTCAGGCCCCGGGAGTTACCCTTGCGAATCTTCTTGATGTCGTCCAGCGAGCCGATGCAACCGAAAAACAGGCTGATGCCGATGAGCAGCCAGACCAGGCCGCTCTGCAGGTCGGTCCACAACAGGCTGGAGGCGGTCATGGCGAAAAGGATGAGCACGCCACCCATGGTGGGCACCCCTTTCTTCGAGAAATGGCTCTCCGGCCCGTCGTCGCGGATCACCTGGCCGATCTGTTTGCGCTGCAGCCAGGCGATGAAGCGTGGGCCGACGATCACCAGGATGAGGAAGGCGGTCACCGCGCTGCCGATGGAGCGGAAGGTTATGTAGCGGAAGACGTTCAGCCAGCTGAAATCCGTATGGAACGGGTAGATGAGATTATAGAACATGGTTCCCCTGGTGATCAATCGACCGGCGGCTGCCGTCGTTCCAGTTCCTCGATGAGCCGCTCCATGCGCATGCCCCGCGACCCCTTGACGAGCAGCCAGTCGCCCGACCCGATGTGGCCTCCGGCGAGCAGGTCGCTCAGCCAGTCGGCCATGGAGCGCGGTTCAGCGAAGGTACGCACCCGCTCCGCCGGCATGCCGGCAGTGCGGGCCGCCGCGGCCACGGCTTCCGCCCGGGCGCCGTTGACCGCTAGAAAATCGTAGCCCAGGTTGGCGACGAGCGCGCCGATCTCGCGGTGCAACTCCTCGCTGTCCGGACCCAGCTCGAGCATGTCGCCCAAGGCGGCCAGGTGACGGCACCGCTCGCCGAAAGCGGCCACGGTGCGCAGACCGGCGGCCATGGAGGCGGGGTTGGCATTGTAGGCATCGTTGACCACCCGCAACCCGCCAGCCATCTCCGAGACCACCAGCCGCTTGTCCACCGGGGTGTAGCGCTGCAGGCCGCGGACGATCACCGCCGGCCCAATGCCGGCGGCATGGGCGATGGCCGCGGCCGCGGCGCAGTTGCTGACGTTGTGACTGCCGGGCATGGGCACGCTGAACCGCCCGGCCCAGTCGCCGAGGTGCAGGGTGAAGCGCATGCCTGCCTCGCCCAGGTTGCGCTGCCGGGTCACGCGCACCACCGGGTTGTGCCGCCGCCCCCAGGGGGTGACCGCGAAGCCGATCTGCCGGCCCCTGTCTGCACGGGCCAGGGCGACCACCAGCGGGTCGTCGCAGTTGACCACCCGCACCGCCTCCGGCCGCATCCCGGCGAACAGCTCGCCCTTGGCCGCGGCCACGCCCTCGATGCTGCCCAGACCCTGCAGGTGGGCGGGCTGGACGTTGTTGATACAGCCGATATCCGGATCGGCGATGGCGACCAGTCGGGCGATTTCGCCGGGCGCGTTCATGCCCATCTCGAGGATGGCCAGCCGATGGCCGGCCTCGACGGGCAGCAGCGACAACGGCAGGCCGACAAGATTGTTGAAATTGCCCCGGGTCTTGAGCAGCGGGTCGATACCGGTGCGCACCCCGGCCATGGCCTCGGCAAAGATGGCCGCAACCAGCTCCTTGACCGTGGTTTTGCCGGAACTGCCGGTGATCGCGGCCACCTGCAGTCGCGGCGCGAAGAGCCGACGACGGTAGCCGGCCAGCGCCCCCAGGGCCTGGAGGGTGTCGTCGACCTCGATGGCGAGCACCTCCGGCGGCAACCCCTCGGGTAGCCGATCAACGAGCACCGCCGCGGCCCCGGCGCGCACCGCCCGGTCGATGTAGTTGTGCCCGTCGAACTGCTCGCCGCGCAGGGCGACGAACACATCGCCGGGCTCGATGGTGCGCGTATCGGTGGATATCCGTCGGAACACCTGGCCCTGCCGACCGGACACCACCCGGCCACCGGTGGCAGCCAGCAGGTGGCGCGCGTTCCAGCAGGCCAAGGCGTTGGCTGCTTCCAGCCGGTCATCGAAGAAGTGCTTTTCCGTGCCGAGGATCTGGTAGTCCTCGTGGCCCTTGCCGGCGATGAGCACGGTATCCTCCGGCCGGGGGAGGCTGCAGGCCGCAACAATCGCCTGCCGCCGGTCGCTGAGGACCGCGTAGCCGTCCAGCGGAGGCTCGGCGGTCAGCAGTTCCGCCACACCGAACAGTTGCCGGCCGGTGGAGGCCGCCCCTGCGGCGACCGCGGCGACGATCGTCTCCGGGTCCTCGGTACGCGAGTTGTCCGAGGTGACGATGGCCACGTCAGCCCAGCGGGCGGCGATGGCGCCCATGAGCGGCCGCTTGCCCCGGTCACGGTCACCGCCGCAGCCGAACACGCAGACGAGCCGGCCGGTGGCGAGCGGGCGCAGGCTCAAGAGCACGTTTTCCAGCGCATCCGGGGTGTGGGCGTAATCGACGAACACCGCCGGTCCGGCAGCCCCTGCCCCATCAGCCAGGGTCACCCGCTCCAGGCGCCCAGGTACGCGTCCCACCCCGGCGAGTCCCGTGCGGATCTGCTCGACCGGCAGACCGAGGCCAAGGCCGGTGGCGGCAGCGGCCATGATATTGAGCACGTTGTAGCCGCCGGTGAGCGGCGAGGAGAAGGAACACCGTTCGTCGCCAAGGTGCAGCACGCAACTGAACCCGGCCATTGTCTGCACCAGGTCGCTGACGCGCACCTCGGTCGGCGCGGAGAAACCGCAGCGGATGACGCGCCGATCGGCCAGGGTGGCGGCGAGCCGCTCGCCCCAGGTCGACGCACCCTCAGCGGTCTCGCTGACGATCACCGCGGTTGCCTCCGTCGCCAGGTGGCGCTGGAAGAGGAGCTCTTTGGCCGCGAAGTACCGCTCCATCGTCTGGTGGTAATCCAGGTGGTCACGGCTCAAGTTGGTGAACAAGGCCACATCGAAGCGGAGGCGACCCAGCCTGTTCTGCTCCAGGGCGTGCGACGACACCTCCATGACCACGTGGGTCGCGCCGCCATCCACCATGGTGCGCAGCAACCCCTGCAGGGTTAGCGGATCCGGGGTGGTGAGCGGCGCCTGACAGAGGACATGCAGCCCGTCCGGGCCATGGTAGCGGTAGTCGACCGTACCGATCACCCCGGGGCGATAGCCGGCATGTAGGAGCAGCGCCTCGATCAGCCAGCTGGTGGTGGTCTTACCGTTGGTCCCGGTGATGCCGATCAGTCGCAGATGCCGGGCCGGGTAGCCATGCCAGGCCGCGGCGGCCTCGGCCAGGGCGGCGTGGGTGTCGGGCACCACCAGCACCGGGACCGACAGGGCGTCGATGTCGACGCCCTCCTCGACCACCACGGCGAGGCAGCCGCGACGGATCGCTTCGGGCAGGAAGGCGCGTCCGTCGGCCTTCTCGCCGCGGACGGCGACAAAGAGGCTGCCGGGGATCACCCGGCGCGAATCAGCGGTGACCGCCGTGACCTCCCGGTCAAGTGTTGCCGCCGGGATCCGGGTCCTCTCCCGGGCACCAAGGGCATCGAATATTCGGGCCAGGGTGATCATGCTCGCTCCACTCTCATCGGACATCCAGGGTGAGGATGCATTCGTTCACCCCGCGCAGGGGGCTCCCCGGCAGGGGGTACTGGGCGATGATCCGGCCGCTGCCGCTGACCTGGATCTTCATGCCGTGCGGGTTGAGCTGCTGCAGCCCCTTGCGCAGACTCATGCCGCGCACCATGGGCATGAGAGCCACCTGTTCGTTCGCCTTGCCCGGCACGTCCCTGACGCTGAGCCGCCGGCTAATGAAGAACTGTCGCAGGTTTTCCGCGCTCTTTTGCGGTGGCGAATCCGCCATTCGCGCCGTTCGCTCCTCCTGCAGAGCGGCCAGCAGCTCGCGCCCCATGTGCTCCAGGGCGCCCTTCTCTTTTTTTCTCTCCGGGGCCACGGGCTGCAGGTAGTCCTGCTCCACCGCCATGAGGAGCAGGAACTTCGGCTGTCTGGCCGGTATCATGCCGGCGAAGAGTTCCTGCATGGAGTAGCGCGAATAACCCTTCTCCCGGCCCATTTGCAGGCCGGCGACGCTGTAGGAAACCAGATTCTTATCCGCCACCTGCCAGTTGGCGAACAGTTCGCGACGGATCTTGACGCCCAGGGCCGGATCGAGCACGTGCTGTTTTTTAGTAGCCTCGTTGCTGCGGAAGTACCGCTGCGCGGTGGCGTGATCATAGACCGAGTCGATCACATAGGGGGTAATCCGCCAGCCGCCGTTGACCAGGCTGGCGATGGTCACGCCGACCTGTACGCCGGTGACCACCGGCTCGTCCACAGACTGGTCGGTCACCGGTCCGGATTCCCAGTTGCCGAACACCGAACCATACAACTGTATCTGCTCCTCGAAGGCGGCAAGCTTGTCGCTGGTGAAGCCGTAGTCCGGGGCGGCCACGGTCTCCGGCAGAAGCCCCTGGCCGCTCAACCCCTCGCGCTCGATGGCCGCCGCCCGGGCGAGGATCGGTCGGATGAGCCCCTTGTCGAGCACGTGGTTGTAAATCCGGTTGACCCGGTTCGTTTCCTTTGCCTTCCAAAAGTAGTTGGGGTTGAAGGACGGCTGGTTGACCAGGGCGAGGATGCGGCCACTGCCCGGCTCGATCAGCAGCCCCATGCCCTTTTCCGCGTCATGGCTGGCCAGGTATTGGCGAAAACGGCTCTCCAGTTGCCGCTGCAGATCCAGGTCCAGGGTCAGGATGAGGTCCGCGGAGGTGGCGCCCAGACTCTCCTGTCCCTTGAAGTCGATGTCCGGGATGTTGTTCCTGCGGAACGGGCCGGCCTGAAGCACGGCGTCATACTTGCCCTCAACACCTGTCACCCCCACGCCGTCACCCATAAAGCCAAGCACGTGCGAGGCCGCGGTATGGCCCGGATAGAACCGGACCTCCGCCGCCTTGCAGGTGACCCCTTTAAGGCCCAAGGCCTCGATCTGTTCCGCCTGCTGCTCGTCAAGGTCGTCGGCCAACTCAACCGTACCGGACCAGTCGCGCAGTCGCTGCTGGATGGCCTCCGCCTTACGGCCGATAAACGGTGCCAGGGCCTCGGCCGTTTTCTCTAGGTTGATCACCTCCCCCGGCTGCACGGAAACGCTGTACAGCCGGTAGGAGACGGCCATTTCGTTGAACCCCCGGTCGTAAATCGTCCCTCTTAAAACAGATTCAGCGGGCGACTGGCCCGCTGAGAGAGAAAAGATTTTGCCGACAGCAGACTGTACGATCCTGCCGATATCCTGGAGGGAAGGAGGAAGTCTGAACAGAACGATTCCAGCTGCTGCCAGCAAAATGACAATGAGAAAGGGGTAAACCCAGCGCCTCCGGCTTTTTTTTGATCTCAGGGTTTTGGCCATTGCATTGCTACATCCGGCGCACCTGTCCCTTGTCGGGCTCGAACAGATTCAATTTTCGCTCGGCCAGGGCCAGGATATGGGTTTTCGAGGCCAGCTGCGCCCGGGTGGCCAGCAGTCGGATATTTTCGTTCGCCACGGTGTTGTTCCTCGCCTGCAGCTGCTGTGTCCGTTCCATGGTGTCGTTGATCTGGCCATGGAACAGTTGGGTGATCGCCAGTCCCGCCATCAGGGCTACGCCTGCGGCGACGATCAGCACCCGACG
>Ga0265295_1004376_pt1 | contig 19105 bp, 17 predicted proteins | sample Munlansysbiofilm_FD_192503 | JGI IMG/M metagenome (GOLD analysis project Ga0265295, IMG submission 192503) | Leachate microbial communities from a municipal landfill in Southern Ontario, Canada - Methane capture system biofilm | ecosystem: Engineered > Solid waste > Landfill > Unclassified ... | reverse complement strand
ATAAAAGAAAAAATAGCCAATACTTTCGTATCAGCTATACTTAACTCTAATGGTGGAGTAGAGGGGAGTTGAACCCCTGTCCAAACTAAAATTCATCCTAACTTCTACATGCTTATCTTATTGTCTTAGCTTTATTCTCTAATGTGCAATAAGCAACCCACTAAAGAACTATCCTTTGGATCTCGGATTAATAGTCAAGGATTCCTATTACTCCAACACTTAGTATCTGTGCCCGAATTAGAATCCTAAGTGAAGATTCTAAATGGACGCCGCTATTTTATTGTTAAGCAGCTAAAAGTAAATTTTGTTTTCCGGTTATTTGATAAACCTCGCGTTTTAACGTTCGCTACAACGACATGCAATCAATACTTCATTTAGCCTGTCGAACCCATTACTACCCCATATGTTAACTTAATATTACGTAAGCAATCTTAAAGATTGTGATTGCTAAACCTACATACGCTAAAACAACACCAACATTCCTCACTGGTCTTAGGCTTATCTTGCACACTTTTGCTGATGCAAAGAAAGTTCCTAAAATCGCCATCACTTCTAAAATGACAAAGAAAATAACAACACTACTATAAGAAACTATTGCTAAAGCAATTAGTACAGAAATGATTCCTAGCATAAATGTGATAATTGGGCTATCAATCAACGTGCTTTTCTTGCTTAAAGGTAAATCTAGATCTTCTTCAACAAGAACTTTTTCTTGTTTTTTAAATTCTTCTAGATTGAACCCACAATTGGCACATATTTTATCTGTATCACTAATTTCTTGTCCACAACGTTTGCACTTCATATTACCACCTAGATTTATCTACTTTTGCCATTTCCTTCTGAACATCTTTTTTCTTTAAATCTTCACGCTTATCATATTGCTTTTTACCTTTACAAAGCCCTATTTCAATTTTTGCTTTTCCTAAAACAATATAAACGGATAAAGGAATGATGGTCAATCCATCTATTGCTACCTTGCTTGCCCAGCGTTTTATCTCCATTCTATGAGCTAATAAAACGCGGTCACGATCCTCTTTATGATTAAAAATATTTCCTTGGTCATACTTGGCAATATGCATGTTAAAGATAATCAATTGATTCTCTCTAACCTGGCAGTATGCATCTTGAATACTTACCTTGCTTTGCCTAACCGACTTAATCTCTGTTCCTGTTAAAGAAATACCGCATTCTAAAGTATCAAGAATAAAATATTCGTGGTTAGCTTTTTTATTTCGCGCGACGATGTTTCGTTCTTCCATACCTCTCACTCACTTCTTTGCTTCTATCTTTTTGATAGGTTCTATCTTTATTATATACTATTTTGAAATCTATTTCACTAGTTTTTTTGTCAGCATTGATAAGTTTCACTTGGACCCTGTCACCAACACGATATTTTTTATTGGTTCTTTCGCCAACCAAAACATGGTTTGTTTGATTAAATGTATAGTAATCATCACTTAAATCTTTTAAGCGAATCAAACCCTCAGCGGTATTGTCTAACGATATAAACATACCAAAACCTGTGATTGTTGAAATGGTTCCGGTAAATGTCTGACCGATAAAGTAACTCATATATTCTGCTTTCTTCATATCAAGTACAGCATATTCACAATCAGCAGCGCCTCTTTCGCGTTGGCTTGCTTGTAAGGCTATATCAGCTATCTTTTGAGTTAAAGCAACAAATTCATTGGCATCAATATCGCCATTGAAGATGTACTTACGTAATAATCGATGAACAATTAAATCTGGATATCTTCTAATTGGCGAAGTAAAGTGTGTATAGCACTCACTAGCTAATCCAAAATGACCAATGTTTTCTTCGCTGTAGACAGCTTTTGCCATCATTCGTAAAACGACTGTTTTCAAGAATGCATCTTTTTCTTCAATATTGTCTAAAAACTTTTGCAATTCCGCAACATGTGTTGTGCGTAAATTATAACCTAAATAATTAGCTGTTGTTTTTAAATCACTTAGCTTTAAAATATCTGGTTTGTCATGAACCCGATAGATAAAAGGTAAATCCATATGATTGATTACTTCTGATACAGTTTCGTTAGCAAGAATCATAAATTCTTCGATAATTCTTTCACTAATACCACGATCACGAACTACCAAATCAATAGGAATTCCTTTTTCATCAACTATGATTTTCCCTTCTGGTACATCAAAATCAAGGGATCCTCTTTTACGTCTTTTTTCAGTCAGAATATTTGCTAATTCATGCATTTTCACCAAAGAATCATAAACAATTTCATAATCTGGAACTAATTTGATTCCATCATTCAAGACTTTATTGCAATCAGTATAATTTAATCTTTTTGTTGTCTTGATTACTCCAGGAAAAATATCGCTTGTTAGGACTTTTCCATCACGATTTACTTCCATTTCACAACCGATAACCAATTTATCTTGATTGGGATTTAAAGAACATAAATCATTTGATAGTCTAACAGGTAGCATAGGAATTACACGGTCAACCAAATATACACTTGTTCCCCGGTTATACGCTTCTTTATCAATCTTTGACCCCTCACTAACAAAATAACTAACATCAGCGATATAAACTCCCAACAAATAATTCCCATTTTTGAGTTGTTTTATACTAACAGCGTCATCCAAATCCTTCGCATCTATTCCATCAATTGTAACAATTAATTGATCTCGTAAATCTCGTCTTTTTGTTGTTTCTATCATCGTGTCATCTTCCAAATGACTTGCTTGATAAAGCACCTCATCAGGAAATTGCAAGTTAAACCCTCTTTGAAGCGCAATTTGAGTAATATCAATTCCAATATCGCTTTTATTACCAACAACATCAATGACATTCGCTTCACAATATTCTAATTCATATTTTAAAATTATAGCTCTAACGATATCACTTGGTTTGGCGTTACCAATATCAATAATATTAATTCTTTTATTGATTGTTGAGTCTTCGAGTTCCAAAAAGTATTTGTCTTTTTTTAGTTTTAATTCTCCAACCACGTATTTCAGACTTCTATTTAAAATCTTTACAACACGAGCTTCACTGTTGTTTTTTTGAGAGTCATTTGTTTTGATAATTGAAAACAAGACCTCATCTTTATCCATGGCTTTTAAAAAGTCATATTTTGATACATAAAAATCAAAAGCAAAATCATCAGTCTTGATAAAACCGTAGTTTTGATTTTTGATCGTAATGATACCACGATAAAGACCTGCGCTAGCAAGGTTTATATATCGTGTTTTCTTTTTGTTCATTAAAATTTCATCATTAGCAACTAGATTATCAAGTTCTGCTTGTAACATTTGGATTTCACTATCGCTTGTAAGTTCTAGTACATTCCCAATCTCTAAAGTAGTAAGTGGTTGATATTTCTTATCGTTAATAATTGTTAATATTTTTTCTTTCATATATTCTCCTATCGATGAAAAAAAGGCCTAACAGCAGGCCTATAATTTCATATCATTAGAATCTTTCAACAAAGAATGAAGCAAGAATTGCTAACACGAAGAAAGCAATTGATAGTCCAGTGATAATATAATTTATCCAAACTTCAATTCCTCGTTCTTTTTTATTGGCAAATAATTCTGATTTTTCTCCAGAAAAAGCCATTGATGCATCTTCTTTAGATTTCTGCAAAACGATAATAGCAATTAATAAGCATGATACAATAAGCAATAAAATATCTACAGCTGTCATAAATCCTCCTATTTATATAAATGCCTTAGGCATTAAAAGGTCAATTGTTGCTAGTTCATCAAACTAACATAGATATTATACCATAAATATAATGTAATAGCAAACATTTTTTTAAACAAAATAACAAAGTAATTCTTCCGTTACAGCAACAAAATACTCTAAGTAAATGATTCCTGCTCCAAGCGTGATTACACTCATAATATAGGAAGGCAGCGTGAAAATATAGCTTTCTGTTGATACATGATAATGAAATTCTTTAAATGAATCAGGATTATCATATTTTTCTAACCGTGGATGAAAGAGTTTACGAATTCGGTAAATGATATAAATAACCGCTTCAAATAATTGCGTGCTAGCAAGCGAAACCGTAAACGTCATGATAAGAGCAGCTACACCAGTAATCAACAATACATCACCTATTAATCTTTCCGGGTAATTGTTGAAAACCTGTAAAATAAAATATAAAACTCCTGCTAACAAAGCTATGGATACGGATGGAACAGCATAAGGAAGGAGTTTAATAAACCAATGTCTACGCATATAATACCTCGTTATGATTATAGCAATTTTTATCAATATAAGCAATTAAAAAGCAAGAATGTTAATGTTCTTGCTTTTCTTCTTTATAGTAAGGCGTGATAGATGACATCTTCAATCATTACGACCGATACTATTTCTAAATCTTTTCTAACACTTTCAGGAATATCTTCAATATCCCTCATGTTTTCCTGAGGAATTAGAATTTTACCTAAACCACTACGATGTGCAGCGATTGCTTTTTCGCGTAAGCCACCAATTGGTAAAACACGTCCTCGTAATGTGATTTCTCCTGTCATGCCAATCTTATGATTGACTAAACGATGAGAGAAGGCAGAAACAATTGCTGTTGCAATGGTTACTCCTGCTGAAGGTCCATCTTTAGGAACCGCTCCTTCAGGAACATGGACATGGACATCATTTTCATCAAATAAAGTTGCATCAATAGCAAACTTTTTAGCGTTAGCTTTTACATAACTCAAAGCTGCCTGAGCAGATTCTTTCATGACATCTCCCAGTTTACCAGTTAGAACTAAACGCCCTTGGCCTTTATAATAAGTAACTTCAACTGGTAATGTATCACCACCATATTGTGTATATGCTAATCCAGTAACAACACCGATTTGGTCGATATCATCAATCTTATTATAAACATATTTTGGTCTACCTAACCACTGTTCAATATTATCTTCATCAATTATTACTTTTTCAATCTTATCCATTAAAATAGTCTTAATTGCTTTTCTTATTAATGTACCAATAAAGCGCTCTAATTCACGAACACCAGCTTCTTTTGTATAATTGCGAATAACAGACCACAAAGCAGCATCTGATAATTCAAAGTCCGCTTTGCTCAAACCATGAATTTCTAATTGCTTATCAATCAAATGACGTTTTCCAATCTCAAACTTCTCATATTCTGTATAACTACTTAATTGAACAATTTCCATTCTATCTCGAAGAGCTAGAGGAATGTTTTCTAGATAGTTAGCTGTTGCAATAAAGAAGACCTTTGATAAGTCATATGGCTCTTCTAGGTAGTGATCACTAAAATATTTATTTTGTTCACTATCCAATACTTCTAACAAAGCACTTGAAGGGTCTCCACGAAAATCACTTGATAATTTATCAACTTCATCTAGTAAGAAAACAGGATTAATAACTCCTGCTCTACGCATGCCCTGTAAGATTCTTCCTGGTAACGCACCAATATATGTACGACGATGTCCTCTAATTTCCGATTCATCTTTAACGCCACCCAGTGATTGCTTCACAAACTTCTTATTCAAACTTGCAGCAACCGAACGTGCTAAGGAAGTTTTACCAACTCCTGGAGGTCCAACCAAGCATAGAATTGCCTGTGGTGTCTTTTTAGTCATGATTCTTACCGCTAAATATTCAAGAATTCTCTCTTTCACAACTTCTAAACCATAATGATCATTGTCTAGTTGTTCTTTTGCTTGTCTGATATCATTGTTCTCTTTTGATTCTTTTGACCACGGAAGACTAATGATAAAATCTAAATAACTTCTTAAGATAGAACTTTCACCACTTGCTGAATTCAATGATCCATAACGATTTAATTCCATTAATGCTTTGTCTTCCATCTCTTTTGGCATTTTAGCGGCTAAGATCTTCTTACGCATTTCATCAATATCCGTTTCTTTATTGACTTTATCACCAAGTTCATCTTGAATGACACGCATTTTTTCTCTTAAATAGTATTCTTTTTGACTTTCATTAATTGATTTTCTTACTTCCTGGTCGATCTCATTTTCAATAGAACGAATGTATTTTTCTCGCTTAATGTCTTCAAGCATAAAAGAAAGTCTTTGGCTAACACTAGGGGTTTGTAAGTAACGCAACTTTGCATTAAAATCAAGCGGTAAATTATAAGCCAAAACATCAGTTAATTTATCAGCAGTAACCCCTTGCGAGATGATTCCTGATAACTCAGGACGACCTTCAAATAATTTGGCTCCATCTTGCTCTAATTCACTTATCAAAAGACGAACATAAGCCAATTCTTTTTCAACTTCATCGTTAATAATTGGGACCGTGGCGACACTGGCTAGTAAGAATGGTGTTTTTTGAACAAATTCTAAAACCATACATCTAACAACACCTAGTAGCTTTACTTTGTGAACTGGTGCATTTCCCATTTCATAGACAATTTTTGCTATCAGTCCTTCTTTATATAATTCATCAGGATTAATCTCATTCGCTGTTGGATTTTTTTGTACAAATAAAGCAATGTACTTATCTTGTTGCATAGCTTCTTTTAGCGCAGCTATACTTTCTGGACGACCTACATCCAATCTTATTTCGTTGTTCGGTAAAGGAACAATCCCCTTAACCGCCATCGCTGGTAGGATAGCATTATCTAATCTAACATTTAAAAACACAGTATCACCTCTTTTCTGTTTTATATTTGTATATCTATTATTTTTTCTTCTAGACAATAATTAAGAATTTTTAATTCTTGTACTCTTCTATCAAAAAATGATTCTTCAAAATAGATTTCATCACCATCAAGTAGATGGGCTAATATTTGTTCATCTTCTACTTTATTTATGTGTTTTACACGATCATTATCGTTTTTCATATCAATAATGCTACTTAAATATTCTATAATTAACATTCTTTGAACACCTAAGGTGTATTCAACTTTATCGCTTGTTAGATCCAAATTATGAGCAAACCGCTGATAGAAGTCAGTAACATAGTTATCAAAAGTCAATTGTTTGTTTTGAATGATAAACTCTGTTAAATAATAAACAATTACATCTAATAATTTTCCAAACTCAAGTGTATCTTTGACCTTTTTATGAAATCCTTCAATACTAGCCACTCGAGAAAAATGTAATTTCTTAACAATTTCTTCAGTGATTGGCATTACTTCCTTGATTTCTATTTTAGTAATTTTTGCTTCAACTTTTATTTCATCTTCGTCAAGATCAATGATATCACCAACATGTTTACCGACAAACTTTTCACCATCAATATCAAAATTTTCACTAGTCATGTCAAATGTTTGATCCTTAATGGTATTGATTAAAAAGTCCTCTTTCTTGTATAGCAAGTTGTATGTAACAACTGCATCTCTAGTAACTTCGTTATCGGAAATAGTTTGAAAATATCCTTGTTTTAGCAATATCTGATTGATTGTTTTTGTAACATCTTCATTTGTAACGGTGATTTTCAAAAATTTAGTTGGTACATAAGTTGGCAATTCCAAATCGACATTATCAGGAAGAATACAAAATTGAGCGATTCCTAACAGCGATCTTCCTTTTTCAATTTTAGTAAGATATTTTACCATTTTAGGACCGATAATATAAACATCAAGGCTTTCTATTTCATCTGCTACAATTTCAAATTCAATTTTTTCCTTCACAGCCTCAATCAGAAGTTCTTCACGTGAGTTAACAAGATCAGCATTCTCTTCGTAAACGTCTGCAAAAATATTGTCCATTTCTACACTTGATATTTCAAAGTATATTTGGTGGAATTGATCGCTAACATAATCTTGTTTTATACGCATATGCCCCTCCATCAATTAAGCTGTTTTTGCTTTCTTTTTGATCAGGATTGGTTCAGCGCCAGCTAAAACAACATCTTTAGTAATGATACACTTGCTAAGATCTTTCTCTTCAGGAATTCGAAACATAATTTCTAACATAATATTTTCTATGATGGCTCTTAGACCTCGAGCTCCTGTTTCTTGTGAATGAGACTTTTCAGCAATTGCTTTAATCGCTTCATCGTTAAACTCCAAAGAAACTCCGTCCATTTTGAACATTTTTACATATTGTTTTAAAATCGCATTTTTAGGCTCTTTTAATATTTTTACTAGGTCTTCCACTTCTAACAAGTCAAGTGAAGCAATTACTGGTAATCTGCCGACCAACTCGGGAATAATTCCATATCGTTTAATATCTTCATGGGTAACCAATTTATATGCTTCTTTTTCATTTTTACTTTGTAACTCTATATTAGGATTAAATCCAATTGCCTTTTTACCAATCCGCGAACTAACAATACTAGTAATTCCCTCAAACGAGCCACCGCAAATAAACAAGACATTGGTGGTATCAAAGGGGATAAATTCTTGATGCGGATGTTTCCTACCCCCGCCAGGAGGAACATTGGCAACCGTTCCTTCTAATATTTTTAGCAGTGCTTGTTGCACTCCTTCTCCAGAAACATCGCGAGTAATCGAAGGGTTTTCCGACTTACGACCTAACTTATCAAGTTCATCGATATAAATGATTCCTTTTTGCGCTAATTCAACATCATAGTCTGCAGCTTGCAATAACTTCAACAATACATTTTCAACGTCTTCACCAACATAACCTGCTTGTGTAAGGCTTGTTGCATCAGCTATGGCAAATGGCACTTTCAAAATATGCGCCAATGTTCGCGCAAATAAAGTTTTACCACTACCCGTTGAACCCAGTAGCAATATATTACTCTTTTCAATATCTACATCGCTTGCTTCATATAAATTATTTTGAATTCGCTTATAGTGATTATACACAGCAACAGATAAAACCTTTTTGGCATAGTGTTGCCCAATTACATATTCTCCTAAACGATCATATATTTGGTGAGGCGTTAAGTTTAACGCAAATTTTTGCTTTTCTTCCATGATTTGGTCGTTATTAAAATCACTTTGCTTGTTTAAAATGTGATAACAAAAATCGACACAAATATCACAAATATAACAGTTATCACCTTCTATCATATGTCTGTCTGATGATTCTGGCAAGCCACAAAAAGAGCACACCTTTTTTTCTTCTGTTTTATTTGTCATTACTCTCACCTCTTTTCTCAAACAGTTTTTATGCTTGGATTACTGCTTTCTCTTTTAATAAATCAATTGTTTTTAATGTCTTAAAGTAATGTTCCACTCTCTCTTTGGGAAAGTTCTTCTCAACAGCTGGTACTTCTTGATTGTATTGTTTCGCAAGATCAGCATAGTATACATCATAATCAGCTTTTAATAATTTAACTTTTTCTGTTTCGATAATTTTACCAATAACTAACTCTTCAAGAACAGACTTTGCAGCCGATTCTTTCATTAGCTCTTTATATTGTTCTAATGTTGTTCCTTGATAGCTTAATAATTGATCAGCAGTTAATCCATATGCTTTTGCTTGTTGTTCAACGCGATCAACCATTTGTTCAAGTCGATCATGAATCATCGCTTCAGGAATCGTAACCTTAGCTTCTGCACAAACAGCAGCAATCACATCATCAGTAAATTTGTTGTTATTTGCTTCCTTCTTGTCAATAGCTAGCACATTCTTCAAATGTTCACGCCATGTATCAAGCGAGTTTACACCTTCAAGTTTTAATTCTTCAAAGAAAGCATCATCAGTAGTTGGTAAAACGCGATGCTTTATTTCATGTAATTTAATCGCAAAATCTGCATCTTTACCAGCTAATTCCTGTGCTTGATATTCTGCTGGGAATTTTACTTTAATGGTACGTTCTTCTTCTGGTTTCATTCCCAACATTTGTTCTTCAAAACCAGGAATAAAACTACCGCTTCCAATTTCAAGGCTGTAATTTTCAGCTTTTCCGCCTTCAAACTCTACGCCATCAACAGAACCACAAAAATCAAATACTGCTGTGTGACCATTTTCTAAAGCTGTATTTTCTAATAGTTCAAGTTCACTGCGATTTTTTAATTCGCGAGCAACATAATCATCTATTTCTTGTTCTGATACTTCATCAGATTCTTTTTTTACTTCGACACCTAAATATTTACCCAATTCAACTTCAGGAAACACTTCAACAATTGCTGTATACTTAAATGGTTTATCCTTACCTAAGTTTTCAAAATCAATGTCTATTTCTGGTTTACCAACAACATTAACTTTTTTTAAAATCACTGCTTCCTCATAACTTGAATTTAACACATTATCAATTGTCTTTTGTAAAATGGCACCTTCGCCAAATCTATCCAAATATAGCTTACGAGGGGCTTTTCCTTTACGGAACCCTTTAATCTCGATATCAGCTAGAATACTCGTAAATGATTTTTCATATTCTTCGTTGAATGCTTCTGCTTCAACATTGATTATTAATTTAACTTTACTGCCTTCTAATTTTTCTACTTTTACTTTCATATTATTCTCCTTATAATCTTTTAGTTATTATACCACAAATCTATTTTTTTGCAATGATTTTACTCGGGAAAAGAGTTACACATCGGCGAAAAATATCATTTTTATTTTTTCTGTTAGTTCATTAATAATTTCTTCAGGGTTTCCTAGTTCATATAGGGTATCGATCATCTCTAAAACGCGAATAGCCAGGAATTCTTTGTCAACAACAAACTTATTCTGTATAGCAAGTAATAATCCCTCAATAAAATTAACCAAAATTAATGCTAATTTTTCCATTATTGTGATTTTAGTTGCAAGATAGATATTTAAATAGTTTGAACCATCTTCACTATAAAACCCTTTTATTTTGTCATCAGCGAGTAGTTGACTACGCTTTATCATTGACATGCCATAAAATACATCTAAATTTCCCAAACAAGCCAAAAGCAAATAATAAAGTTCTGTCCAACTTTCATATCCTTTTTTATTTAATTCTTCACCTAAAATAATCATATCATCGTAACGATTCAAGCAAAACATAGCAATCAACAAATCATCAATAACTTGTGTATCTTGTAGTTCTTCCATTCGTTCTATGATTTCATCTTTCATTACTATAATAGCATGATAGTCTTGATTCTTCTTGTGAGAATTTATAATCTGAATCATTCTAACTTTTTCTTTAGGAAATTTCATAGTTAATCACCTTAAAACAATTTCGTTTTATCGAAATCGTCAAGCCATTTTTTTAGTTCTGCAACTGTTTTTTTAATAGTACCATCAACAAATGGATTATCTAGTTTCGCAACTTTTAATAACTCGATAAACGTCTTACTACCACCAGCACAACACAAACGATAATAATCATTCCATGCTTGCTCATGATCTTGGCGATTTTTAATCCAAAATTGATGAGCACAAACTTGCGCCAATGTATAATCAATATAGTAAAATGGTGATTGGAAAATATGTCCTTGTCTTAACCAATAATTGCCTTCATCCACAAAACTATTTTCATAAACTTTATAAGGCATATATTTCTTTTCTATTTCACGCCATGCTGTTTTTCTTTGCTTTGGTGTCCATTGCGGATTTTCGTAGACAGCATGCTGGAATTCATCAACAGTTACACCATAAGGAATGAATGTAATCGATGATGCTAAGTGTGAATATTTATATTTATCTGTATCTTCTTTAAAGAAGTAATCAATCCATGGCCAAGCAAAAAATTCCATACTCATGGAATGAATTTCACATGCTTCTAATGTTGGCCACATATACTCAGGAATAATAAAATCACGACTTGAATATACTTGGAACGCATGACCTGCTTCATGAGTTAATACATCAACATCACCACTTGTACCATTAAAATTAGCAAAAATAAATGGCGATTTGAAGTCATTGAAGTATGTACAATACCCACCACCGCGTTTTCCAGGCTTAGCATCTAAATCCATCAATTCGCGATCAATCATAAAATCAATAAATTCACCTGTTTCTTTACTCATTTCATGATACATTTTTCGCGCTTGATCTACTTGCCACTCGCGGTCGCCTTTGGGTTTTGGATTACCACTCATAAAGTTTAAATTCAAATCATAACTCTTTAACTCATCAATATTCAATCTTTTTCTCTTGTCTTCAATAATTTCTTTTACAATTGGTACCAAATCTTCATAAACTTGTTTACGATAATTAGCTACCATCTTGTCATCATAATCACTACGATCCAAACGTGCATAACCCAAAGGAATATAATTAGCAAACCCTAATTTTTTTGCTATCATATCTCTTAGTTTTACCAAGGAATCATAAATAGTATCAAACTCATGCACATGTTCCTCAAAAAACTTAAAGACTGCTGCTTCAGCATCTCTTCTTATGCTACGCTCAGGAGAACTCATGTATGGTGTCATTTGTGCTAAGTTATTCTCCTTACCAGCAAATTCTATTTTAGCACTAGCAATTAATTTATCATATTTTGTTACTAATTTGTTTTCTTCTTGTAAGTCTTCGATAATTTCTGGCTTAAATGTTTTTAGTGATGTTCTTACACTATTAAAGAACTTCTTGCCATATTTTTCTTCCAATTCCTTTGTCAGTGGACAACTAACCAAAACCAACGACAATTGATTGGCATAGCTTTCATAAATTGGCATGTTTTCATCAAAAAATGCTTTTTCTTGCGCATAAAACTCATCATTTGTATTAATACTATGGCGAACATAAACCAAGCCTTCCATTGTACTAACTGTTCTTCTAACTTTATTGATGGCTTCAAAAGCGAAAGAAACTTTTTCCATATCAGTAGAGTTTTTTATCACTTCAATTGCTTCTAAAAATCGTTTTTCAACATCTTTCATGTTAGGCCTAACGTATTGATATTCATTAAATTTCATATTTTTATTCCTTTCTTACTCTTATATTATATCATATTTTTAAATGATTCTATTTCTTTATGCTTTTGTTATTAAAATTGTTGTTCTCCAAGAATACCCAATTTTATTTTTTATTCAGTTCATGAACAAGGCTACGATAGAAAACATCACCTATTTGCATATAACCCGATAGACTGGGATGAACTCCATTTGTACCAATCATTTCTAAGATATCATTCCTTGCATTGACAGGTTGAGCAGTCATAGGCATATTATATTCACTATCAAATTGAGCTTTCACATCAAGGTATTTACAAAATGGACGATATTTTTCACTCCAACATAAATCTTCTAACCAACGATTATAATGAAAAGCTGTGTTTAGAGTCCCATACATATCACTATAAGGACCTTTGGCACCATAATTGTTGGCAATACCACCATTGATGGAATTGATTTGAATTCCCATACATCGAATTTCAGATTCCGGGAAATCCTCATGCAATTTGTCGATGAACTTTGTTGCATATTGGTGATGCGTAGTAAAGTCCATATTATATGGTATTGACAATCCATTCCATGTCAATAGAATATAAACAAAATCAGGAATAGCAAAGTGATTCACTTGGATATAATTTTTAAAGTCGATGTCATCAACCGCTTCATTCCAAAAAGGGTTGCCACTTTCAAAAGTAAACCCTGTAATAACAATATCTTCTTGATGAATTGCATTTTTCTCATGCGTAAACACATCGATCATTTGAGGAGTGATTTCTTTATGCCCTGGTCCTCGCTTAAACTTTAATCGTTTCTTGGTGATCGTTTCTAAGATCCAAGCATGACCATGATTCATCCAAACGCTATGCTGATCCATTTCAGTTTTATTATGGGCTGTAACATCAACCCAGATACTAGATGTTTTACTAGGAAGCAAGTTTGTACAAAAGCTTTTCCATTGCCAACCGCCATATCCTTCATAGCCAATCACATCTTCTCCAACTGAATACTTACATAGCCCCAAAAGATTGATTTTTTCTGCGTATCCTAATCCTTCGGGATTACCTCCCGTGTGACAATAACGACGATACCCTTCACCAGTCCAATATCCTCCCGCTGTGAGGCTATCTCCAATGCACAAAATAGAAACTGGCTTTTGTGGTGCTTGGGGCTTATTGACAATTAAACTGGTTGTGCTGCTTTCAACAATCTCCCCATCATCATTCACAAGATCGATTTGTAAGCCATACTCGCCAATATCTTTTTCTTCTGGTAAAAACATAAAATAACGAGGATATGGCTTTCCCTTATCACAGGTAACTTTTATATAATAGTGATAGGGATTGACTGCCTTCACAATTCCGCGATAAAATAATTCAAAGCGGTCACCGACAACCAAATAGTACTCTTTTGCAAGAAATAACATTTTTTTCATATTGAAACACCTCAAACAAAAATGGCGTCCTAGAAGAGATTCGAACTCTCGACCCACAGCTTAGGAGGCTGTTGCTCTATCCAGCTGAGCTACCAGGACACACCATCGATATTATATCATAAAATTATCCAAAAATAAAATAAAAAAACTAAAGGTTTCCTTTAGTTTAATGATGAAATCTATATATTTCGTGCTTCTCTAATATCACTTAGAATATCATAATCTAACACTCCACAGACTACTGCATTTTCTATTAGCTCATAAAAATTATATCCTGAGCCAACCAGTTGGATTAATAGTTTTGCATCTAATTCATGTTCCATAATTTTGTCTAACATAACATATTTTGCATCCTCAGTTAAAAAAGGAATTAATTTTTTTAGAATTAGAGTATCCACCTTTTTAAAATCAGCTTTTTTTAGGAGAGAATAAACCCCATCATCACTAATAAATTCTGATAATTCAAGAATGTTAGAAATATCTATTCCCTGTTCGGCAAGAACTTCGGCTATTTTATCCATAGTTGTTGGTTTTACATAGGGAGCGACATTGATGACTTCATCAAGCGCCACATCATTTGTAAATTCTTTCTTGTTTAACAATAGTTTTGTTTCTGTTTTTGTAGCACCACTACCTGTAATCAGTTCATCAACACTAACTTGAAAGATTTCCGAAATTTTTATGATTGTTTCAATATCAGGAAAGGCATTGCCACATTCATAGTTGGATATTGCTTGCCTAGTAAACCCTAACAAATCTGCTAAATGAGCTTGTGACATATCACACTCTTTTCTTCTTTTGGAAATTATTGCACCAAACTTCTTTACATCAAACATCATATCACCTCATGTGTTTTCATTATATCAAAGATTTTTTCTTTTTTAAAGCAATGATTCATTGCGACGTTGCATATCTTTCTTATATAAAGAAAAAAAGACCAAAGAATTGGCCTTACAAAATACAAATGGCGTCCTAGATAGGATTCAAACCTTCGACCGATGGCTTACAAGAGCATTCGCTGCTTTTTAAGTTATTTTTAAATCTTTTTGTTGCTTTTATTAACTGTATTAATGTTTTTACAATAAATGTGAATGCGACAATTTTGAAAGAGAAAAGCAAACCTATTCATTCAACATGGAGCAAGTAACGGGAATCGAACCCGCACCTTCAGCTTGGGAAGCTAACATTCTACCATTAAACTATACTTGCACAAAGAATTTTTTTAAAACTTTATTCTTTCTAATTAGATATTAAAAATTTATCTTTTATCATTCTATTTATAGTATAGTTATACCTTTTTTTGGATCTTTTTGCAATAATTTATTTCTATTTTTTAAAATTAAAATTTAATCCCATTGTGTGAGAAACTTTCTTGCAAAAAACAAGAAAGTTTTATGATTATCTTACTTCTATTTAATAGTTTTAATATTTTTAATGATCTTTTTAGCCATTAGCTTGTACCCTTTTTCTAATGGATGAATTCCTTCAATTGAGTAAAGCTCTTCATCTTCATGGATTAAAACAGTAGCAAAATCATTTTCAAAAGCGATATATTCGCAGTGATACTTCTTAGCAAGTTTTCTTATTTCATCTACTTTTGTTAGTAAATCTCCACGCATACAAGTATATTCTTCCTTATATCCTATGATAAAGGGTTCAAGAATAACAACGGGAACACTAATTTCATCCTTTATTTTTTTAAGTAATAGATCATATTCTTCTTTAAAAACATTAGTGGCTTTTTGATTTGGATAGTTGTGCCAAGTATCATTTACACCTATTAATATAAATATATAATTAGGTTTGCAGTCCACAAAATCCTTTTGGAATCTAGTGAGTAAGTCATTTACTTTATTCCCAGAAATGGCTCTATTGATGACTTGAACATTATTTTTTCTTAAATACTTTCCGACAATTTTTACATAGGAATTACCTAAATCATATTCATCATTTCTATTTCTTCTACAATCGGTAACGGAATCACCTTGAAATAATACTACAGATTTTTCTTTAATGCTAATCATATTCCTCTTTTTCCTCTTTTCATTTCTCTCACCTCAAATTTAGCACATTATTTGCAAAAATAAATGGTACTTGGTCCATTCCCATTCTTTGAAACAATCCCCTGTTCATCAAACTCATTCAACCTTCTAATCAAAGTACTTTTTTCTTTTTTTATCACATCTTCAATACTCTGTCTCGATGATTTTGGGTAAGCATGCAAATATGAAATAATAGCTTCTTTTTTCTCTAATCTAGTATAATCAAAGTTTGTTACGGGTAATATAATTCTAATTTGATGTTTTTGAATATTAAAAGAAGGATTTATTTTGTCATACTTGTAGCTATCTATCATTCTTTTAATACCTATACCAAATTGCTCTTTAAATGAAGCCTAAAAACACAGTAACAATGATTTTGTATACTTTTCTTCTAACTCTACATTTTTTATTTCACATTTATTACCTTTGACACTATAATGCCACTTATCGAATCCTTTTACAACGATTAATTGATATATCGTTTCACATTGATTTTTTCGTAAGTTGAATACAAAAGTATTCCTATAAAGATTAATAAACAAGTCATTCGTGTAGAAAATAATTCATTCAATATGTGTTTGATTACCTATTTTGATACAATCACACCCCCCAAGCAAAAATAACTCACCCTTGAAGGTAAATTACGCACGCCTATTTTAAATATATTTTTGATTACTTATTTTAATACAATTATGCAACTTTTAACATTCCTATTTGAAATATAACATTGAACTAATTACCATTTTGCATTTGAAAGATAAGTCATTGCTTCAAACTCTAAATTAGATATTGATTTACATATTTTAGAAGCGTCAATCAAATATGTAAATTCAATATGACAAAGATGACCCATTTTAATACAATGTGAACACCACTAGTGGCCTCTATTCTCAATAGCAAATCACTAGAATTATTTAAAACTCTTTAATAGTGCAGCACGGGCTGTCTGGCTCAAAACATTTTCTGTAAAATTAGATAAGAGACTATTAATAATTCTATTCTCTAATTAGAACTTCACTTGCTAATTCATCTACTGTCTTTCCAATAGACTCAATTCTTCTTACATTTTTAAATGTACTTTGATTTGCTAGACATAGTTCAATATTATTCATGCACCAGCAACCTTCTTGTTCTCCTCGAGCTAGAATTCTATCGTGAACCACTTCATATGTAGATTCTAAAAGAATATGTTCAACATTTAATCCGTACTCCTTCAAAGGATTTGCAATTTTATTAAAGGAATCTTTATTAACTAAAGTCATAGGAACATAGATATCACCTGAATATTTTGAAATAATCTCAATTAATAATTCAACAATATTTCTGAACCATAAATTATAATTTTCGAATATATATCCATTAAATAATTCTTTTGGTATATTTCCTCTAACGGCATTTCCTACTTCTTCTGCATCGAAGATGAAACTATTTGGATTTAATTCATGCAATTTTTCAGCAAGAGTTGATTTTCCTACTCCATAAGGTCCATTAATCCATATTATTCTATTTTTTCTTTCTTCTTTAATAGGTTTAATGTTAACTAATTCATTCATATTAATTTGATATATCTCAATTAATTTAACTAACTGAGTATAAGTCATATCATTAATACCTTGTTCAATTTTATTAATTGTTGCTCTTGAAGAATAACCTAATGATTTTGCAAATGCATCTTGTGACATTCCTCTAGAAGTTCGTATTTCTTTAACCTTTTCACCTAATGTTTTTATCATATTATTATCCTTATACTAGGAAGTTCATAACTAAATTAACCATAACTTTCATTTCTTCTGGTTTCGATTCTGCAGTTAAAATAGTAATAGCAACTAATGTATCATTTGCAATAACCATTCTTCCATTTCTAACTAGGGCATGGTTTCTATTTAAAAACTCTAAGAATAACGTTGCAGCAATTCTTTTACATCCATCTATAAAAGGATGATCTTTAACTAAAAAATATAGTAAATGAGCAGCTTTTTCTTCTATAGAAGGATACACTTCTTTTCCAAATACATTTTGATAAACAGCTGCTAGAATACCACTAAGTTTACCTTGTTCTTTTTCAACACCAAAAACAGAAGATGTATCACTAAATTTCATAGAATTTATGATTTGTCTTGCTTCATCATAATCTATTTTATATAAAGTATCACTACCAGATGGCTTAATAATTTTATGGTGATCATAATCATCTAATAAATCTAATGCATTAGTATATTCTTCAATAACATTAATTAAGGCTTCTTGATCAATATTTAAAGATGATGCAAGCATTCTATTTTGTACTTCTATTACTTTGTTTAAGGTCTCTAATCTTTTATTATTTACTGCATAACCTTGAATTAGATATTCTTTTAATACTTTACTAGCCCAACGTCTAAATATAACACCTCTTTGAGATTTTACACGATAGCCAATAGAAATAATCATATCTAAATTGTAAATTTTAATCTTACGAGTTACTTTATGATTACCCTCAATTTGAACTACCGAGGAATCCTCGGTTGTTGAAAAATCAAGCTCGCTATCTTTCAGGATATTTTTTATATGTAAACCTATATTATCAGTTGAAACATTAAATAGGTATGCCATTTCCTTTTGACTTAACCATACAGTATCATTTTCTTTATCAGCTCTTACGTCTAATTCAAAATCATTATCTACAAACTTTACTAATACAAATTTATCTTTCATAAAATGCCTCCTTTGATTATATTTTATCATATTGTAGATTAATAATCAACATAGTACTTATAAAAAAGCTTGATACTACTGTATCAAACCTATGCATTCAATATGGTGCAATTGATCGGATCCGAACCAACAAGTAAAAAACTACCTTTTGAAGACAGTCCATTTTCGGGTTTCATCGTAGTCTCATTTATTGCAACAAAATAATTTTTATTAAAAAAACC
>Ga0265295_1004373_pt1 | contig 19112 bp, 7 predicted proteins | sample Munlansysbiofilm_FD_192503 | JGI IMG/M metagenome (GOLD analysis project Ga0265295, IMG submission 192503) | Leachate microbial communities from a municipal landfill in Southern Ontario, Canada - Methane capture system biofilm | ecosystem: Engineered > Solid waste > Landfill > Unclassified ... | reverse complement strand
AAGTATTTCTGAAGCCAAACATTTAACTGGATTTAGACTAATGTGGGATTTTGATTATTCAGGGTTTTCTTATGATGGATATGGTGTATATAACTCACCAACCTATGTCTCAGGAAGAAATGATTTACCCATCTATGAATTTTCAATCACATCAGAATTAGCAGGCTTTCAAGCAGGAAAAAAATCAACCACACCAGAACACTATTTAATTGATACTACTGGCGTTAAACTTGGAACATTTGGTATATTTATCGAAGATTCTGCTAATATACCACTAGATTTCTTTGAGTTTAATCTAGAGATTATGCAACTTGTAACTTTAGAAAACACAAATTATGACATATCTAGAAGTTCATTATCAAGTTTTACAGTTGGTGATCAAAATGCAGTACCAAGCGCTAATATTACGAATTTAAGCATAGCAGGTGTTTCAAATAAGGTATATTTTGATGGCTTGGTTGCTGAACAACCTAGTGTTAACCAAATTCAAGTGTCTTATCAAGATGCACAGGAAAGATTAAATATAGATGTAGAAACTGAAAGTACAACTGCAGGTGTGACGTTTTCGTCGATTAGCATACCATATCAGGATCAAAGTGTGCTTTCGATAGTTGTAACTGATGGACCTCCAGAAAACATAGTTACAAAAACATATGATGTTTTGATAAATGTTACCGATGCTAGTACAATCAACAATTTAAGTAATCTTACGATTAACAAAGGTGAAATATCACCTGCTTTTAGTCCTGAGGTAGTTAACTATACAGTCAATCTAGATTATAGTGAAACAGACTTAAGAATGACTGCAGCTGTCGATCAAAAAGATCTATCAACACTAAATAAAACTGAAATTAGTAAAACATATCCAGTAGGCACAACAACTGAAACATTTATTGTTACTGCTGAAGACGGCACTCAAAATACATATACCATTGATGTCGTTAGAGCTGAAGCTTCAATAGATTCATCGATTTTTGAACTTTATGTAGATGGTGAGCTGATCACATCAGCTGATAGCACATCCTATCAAAAAATGATTGATGAACTCGATACGAACTTCAATTTCAAAGTCTTAACAAATAATGAATATGCTCAAATCACTTATAAACTACTAGGTGCATCAACTTATACTAATTTACTACAAAATGTAGTTACTCCCACATTTCCAATTTCTAATGATGAAACACTAGTTTATGATATTAGAGTAACAGCACAAGATGGCACATCCACAGACTACACTTTAGAAGTCTATAGAGAAGCATCAACTAAAACAACGTTATCAAATCTAAGCATTACTGAAGGTGCTAGTACCAATGTATTAACTCCTGTAAGCGGCATATATACATATACACTATCTAACTCTGGTCAAACTGAGTTAACAATCAATACAACTATAGCTACTAATGCTTCAGTCAAAATATTAGATCCAAATGGAAATGAGTTATTGTCTCCAGTAATCAATATTGCAGATCTAAATGTGGGTACACATGCTTATCAAATCATCGTGACGGCACAAGATGGTATCACTGAAATGACTTATCCATTAAATATTGTAAGAAAATCTGATGCTAAAGACATTGTTGGTGTCGTTGTAGAAGATAAACTAAATGGATATGAAGCATTTACGTTTAGTCCAGAAGATTTAACTTATAACGAAGGGACACGTACTTATCTGTATCGATTTGATTATAAATACAGTAATGTGAGATTTAATATTGAATCATCAAATCTTTCAAAATTATCTGGGACAACAGGATTTGTCTTAGGTTCAAATACAAATAAGGGATACATGGATGTCACTTTAACAAGTGGCACACAAACATTTACAATCACAGTAGAAGCTGAAGATGGATCAACTTTGCAATATACGTTTAGTTTCTATAAAAGAGCAGCAGATGGCACAAACACATTAGAAGATCTACAAGTAGATGGCGTGACGATCAATAACTTTATGCCTACAAAATTTAACGGCTATGATCGTATCATCGTTCCAGGAACGACGACATCTGTTTATGTTGAAGGTTTAGTTGCTGAAGGCGTTGGATCTACGATTACTTATAATGATGGAACAACGAAACAAATCACCTTAAGTAGAGGTGATGTAAAAGTTGTTAATATTAAAGTGACAGCTGAAGATGGTTCTTCAAATGTCTATACAATCGAGATTGTTGCTGCTAATGAAAACAATGATCTTCAAGATGTTGTATTCTCAAATATTAATCATACGTTTGATCCTGGAATTACATCGTATCAATTAACAGTAGATTATCAAACAACAAGTACAACAATCAGTGCGATTACGCCTACTGGTGCTAATTCTACAGTATTTGGAACTGGCTCAAAAGTTTTAAGTGAAGGGGCTAATGTGTTTGAAATATATGTTGAATCAGAAGCGGGTATTGAAGGTGTAGTCTATACATATACAATCACAAGAAATGCTGCACGTACAGATAAATACTTAGAAACATTAACGGTTGGATCACATCCGTTAACACCAAGTTTCTTATCATCAGTTTTTGAATATGATGTAAGAGTAGATAATCAAATCACACAAGTCTTAGTCAGTGGATCAGTGCCATCAGATAATGGATCTTCTATCATTTCAGGACCAGGCACATATACACTTACTAGTGGCCAAACAAGAACAGTGTCTATTGTCGTAAAAGCTGAAGATGGAAGTACTCAAGCTTATACGATTAATATCTTAAGAGCTAATGATATCCATACATTTGAATCCATTACGATAGATGGTATACAATACTTACCAAGTGATTTTGATGGGGCATTCGAACTTACTTTGGCATCTCAACCTTTTTCAAAATCATCATTTAGTGTTTCTATCGATAAAACAGATGAGTTTTCAACATTGACTGCACCACAACTTAATGTTAACGGAAAATGGGTTTTAAGTCCTGGTGAGAATGTATTTACATTTTATATAACATCACAAGCTGGAACTAAAGGGACTACTTATAAAGTTATAACAACTCAAAATCAACCGAGCACACATAATGATTTATTAGGTTTATCAGTATTAAAAGATGGTGTGGATTTACTAATAGGTGACAATGAGTTTGATCCCGCAAAGACTGCTTATTCAATTAGAGTAGATTCAAATACATCTGAGATTATCATTAATGCATCTATTGATCCAAGCTATAATGCTTCATTATCAGGTACAGGTACAAAGGCTCTAACTTTTGTTAATGAAGTGTTCACAATTTCTGTGATATCTGAAAGTGGAGATGTTAAAGCATATAAGATAGAGATCATTAGAAAAAATGATAATAACATCATTGATGATATTGTCATTGATGGATATGAATCAGTATTATATGATCCTACAACATATACATATGCATTAGGCAATGTTTCTTATACTAAATCTTCTCTAGACCTAAATGTATTTTTGCAAGATGAAACAGCTAAGATTTTAGTTAACGGTAAGGAAGTAATAGTAGCTTCATCAATTCTTTTAAAAGAAGGTATAAATAACATAGTTATATATGCAATCTCTGAATATGGGACTGTAGGAGATACATATACTTATACGATTACTAGACAAGCAGCACAGACTAATGCGGATTTATCTAATCTAGAAGTTCTAGTTAGCGGCGTTAATATGTTAACTGGTGAACAAGTCTTTAATACAAGTAAATTGTCATATACACTTAGAGTAGATAAAGATATCTCTCAAATTGATATTAAAGCAATTGTTAATCCAAATCATTTATCAAATATAAGTGGTGGGGGCGTTAAACCAATATCAGATGGCTCAAATAAGTTTTTAGTTACCGTTACTGCTGAAGATGGAACGACTACTAAAGTGTATGCAATAGATGTGATTAGAGCAAGCGATAACAATGAAATTACAGATATTATCATTGATGGATTCGAATCTACTTTATTTGATATAAAGACCTTGACTTATGCACTAGGCACAGTATCATATTCAGTAGCATCTCTAGATTTTAATGTGTTGCTAGCAGATCAAACTGCAACCTTATATGTAAATAATAAGATCGTATCAAGTGCATCAACCGTTCTTTTAAAAGAAGGCTTAAATACGATTAGTATTCATGCGAAATCTGAATATGGAACTGTAGGAGATACATATACCTATATAATCACTAGACAAGCAGCACAGACTCATGCAGATTTATCTAATCTAGAAGTTCTAGTTAGCGGTGTTAATATGTTAACTGGCGATCAAACATTTGATCCAGCTACATTATCTTATACATTAAGAGTCAATAATGACGTTACACAAGTAGACATTAAAACACTCCTAGATCCTGTCCATTTATCAACTGTGACAGGTGGTGGAATTAAACCAATAACAAAAGGTTTAAACACATTTACGATTCAAGTAACGGCTGAAGATGGTGTTACTACAAAAATATATTCAATTCAAATTACTAAAGCAAGTGATAACAATGAAATTACAGATATTATCATTGATGGATTTGAATCTACTTTATTTGATGAATCAATATTATCTTATGATTTAGGATCGATATCATTTACAAAAAACACTCTAGATTTGAGTGTGTTTGTTGCTGATGAAACAGCAGTTATTTATGTGAATAATAAAATTGTAAGCCAAACATCAACAGTTAATCTTGTTGATGGAGCAAATGTCATTACAATCTATGTTAAATCAGAGTTTGGAACCAAAGGTATGACTTATAGCTATACAGTATATAGAGAAATAGCACAAACCAACGCAGATTTATCTAATCTAGAGGTTTTAGTCAGTGGAGTTAATATGCTAACTGGTGATCAAGCATTTGATGCAAACAAACTATCATATACATTAAGAGTTGATCAAGACATTACGCAAATTGATATTAAAGCATACGTTAATCCAAGTCATTTATCTAAAGTGACTGGTGCAGGCGTTAAACCTATTTATAGTGGATCAAATCGTATGGACCTAGAAGTAACCGCAGAAGATGGTGTCACTACAAAAGTTTATACGATAGAAGTTATTAGAGCAAGTGATAATTATGATATAACAGATATTATCATTGGTGGATTTGAAGATATTGTTTATGACAAAGATACCCTTACATACGCATTAGGTCAAACACCATATTCTACAACTATACTCGATTTAACAATACTTTCAGCTGATGAGAGTGCAACTATTTATGTGAATAATAAAATAGCAAGTGAATCTTTAGAAGTGATACTTAAAGAAGGTTTAAATACGATTACCATTTATGCAAAATCAGAATTTGGAACTAAAGGTATGGTTTATACATACACAATCACAAAAGCCCCAGCGCAAACAGATGCTAACTTAACAGATTTGCATGTGCTAGTTGGTGGAGAAAACATCTTAGTTGATGATCAAAGTTTTGATCAAAATCAATTATCATATGAGCTTAGAGTTGATAGAAATATAACTCAAATCGATATTAAAGCCTTTACGGATGCTAATCAAAAAGCTATTGTCAAAGGTGCTGGTATTAAACCTCTTTCTTTGGGCAATAACCAATTTCAAATTGAAGTGACAGCAGAAGACGGCATCACATCAAAGATTTACTTAATTGAGGTAGCAAGAGCAAATGATAATCATGAGATAACAGAAATATTAGTCGATGGTATGACAATCGGTTTTGATCCAGCAATCACATCGTATACATTAGATGCATATACATTTGATATTGAATCTATCTTATTAGATATATCACTAGCAGATTCTTATGCAACCATAAACATTTCAGGTGAACACATTTTAAAAGATGGTGTTAACACGTTCACTATATTCGCAACATCTGAGTATGGAACTAAAGGTGTTTCATATACCATTACAGTAGAAAGACTAAATGCAAACTCAAATAACTTATTAGAGTCTTTAGAATTACTGGTTGATGGCATTGATGTTTTATCTGGAGAACAAGCATTTTCTCCCACTAAAAACTTATATGAAATAAGAGTAGATAATGATGTTGAAGATGTTGAGATTATTGCAAGTATTAACCCAGCAGATCGCTCAACATTAAGTGGGACTGGTGTTAAAACATTAATTGCTGGAGATAATCAATTCAGTGTAAAAGTAACTGCAGAAGATGGCACAGAAAACATCTATGTCATTAATATAAAAAGAGAAAATAATAATTATAATATCGGCGATATTATTGTTTCTGATCATGAGCAAACTATTTTCCAAAAAGCTACATATGCATATGATCTAGGATCTGTTTCATATAGCACAAATGCACTAGATTTTAATGTCATTTTAGAAGATCCAAGCTCAACAATAAGAATAAACTCTAAGATAGTGACGGCTTCAAGCAATCACTTATTAAGTGTTGGATTAAATACATTTACGATTCAAGTTGAATCACAATTTGGAGAAAAAGGACCCATCTATACATACGAAATTACTAAAAATAAAGCAAATACAAGCGCAGATTTATCTGACTTAGAAGTATTAGCTAATGGTAGCAATTTAATGGTTGGTGAGGCTTCCTTTAATCCTGAAACATTAATTTATGAACTTAGAGTTGATCGTATGATCTCACAAGTTCAAATAAATCCTTATGTTGATGGACAATCAAATGCCAAATTCACTGGTCAATTTGGTAGTAGACCACTTGCTGTAGGTAAAAATGTATTTGAAATCCATGTGACCGCAGAAGATAATACAACAACAAAAACATATAGAATTGAGATTTATCGCAATAATGACATCAACAATATATCAGATATTTTGATTGATGGTGTATCTATTGGATTTGATCAATCAACCATTAGTTATGAAATATTGCCTTACGAGTATAATGTGAACTCTGTTGAAGTTAGTGTTGTTTTAGAAGATCAATACGCATCAGTTAGCGGCACTGGCATCATTAGTTTAGTTGATGGACTATTAGAAGTGAAGATAATCGCAACTTCAGATTTTGGAACTATAGGGCAAACATATACATTAAAATTAACTAGAAAACTGCCTTATGCTGACACAGGGTTAAGTAGCTTAGTTGTCTATGATGATCAAAATAATCCATTGTCTTTTGTTCAAGGTGCATACAATAAGAATATTTTAGGATACACGATTCAGTTAGATCCTGAATCGACGGTGACACAAATTGACATTCAAGCTATATTGTTAAATGAAGATAAGCAAACCTTAGATGGTGATTTAAGCGTTCAAAGTTTAACGATCAATCAAGGAGAGATCAATCAAACTTTCTCTCTTACGGTTACAGCTCAGTCTGGTGCTCAAAAAACATATTCAATTACAATCTTAAAGGGAACAAATTTAAGTTCTGACGTATCGATTAATCGAGTGAATCTAACTGACATGTCAGGCAAATCTTATTTGACATTTAATCCTTTAGTGGATATACAAAATGATGTCTTCTTAGATTATCAAACATCGATTATAAATTTAGTCGTGATTCCAACTGATCAAAACGCAACAGTATTAGGCAGTGGAACTTTTACCATAAATGCGGATCAAACTGTAACTCTTAACTTCCAAATCATTGCACAAGATGGAACCACTTCATCGATGGAGTATTCAGTCAACGTACATAGACAAGCACCAAGTAGTGATAATTTATTACAATCATTAAAAGTGCTAGATCATAATGTAGATATACTCATTGATCATAATGCATTTAGTCAAACAAAATATACATACACACTTAAAGTTAATCGCAGTGTTGAACTATTAGATGTTCAAGCTATCCCAAATCACATTGGAGCGAAAGTTACTGGTGATATCAATCAAGTTTCGCTATTACCGGGGTTACAACAATTAAAAATATTTGTTACCTCTGAAAGTGGTATTCAAAAAACATATTTTATTAATATTGAAGTTGTTAATAGTGATATTGAAGTCATCTCATTAAGTGTTGACCATTATAGCCTTTCATTTGATAAAGACATATTACAATACGATTTAGGAGATATAAGCTCAGATATTACATCATTAAATATCAAAGCACTAATCCCATCATCTAGTTTTGGGATTTTAGAAGGTGATTTAGGTGAAGTTGATCTAGTTTATGGTCTAAATGTTTATACGATAACAGCAACCTCAGAAGATCAGTCAGAAAGTATAACATATCAAATATTTGCAAACAGATTAGAACCTGATCAAAATAATTTCTTATCAGATCTTTATGTCACAGACGGATTATATAGATTACCATTTACAAATGCTGTCTTTAATAAAGAAACAGGATTCTATCAAATCATCTTGGATAAGACGTCGAAAGTTGATTCGATTCAAATATTCGCAACTGCAGAAAATGGATCAGAGCCAAGTGGTATAGGTAACTTCTTACTAACCTCTATTGCTGGTGTTATTAAAAATGATTTCTTTATTCATGTGACAGCAGAAAACGGAGATGTAAGAACTTATCAAGTCCAAGTAATCAAATCAGATTCAAGTGATTTAAGTCCTGATACTGAAATTAAAGAAGTTGTGATATCAACATCTAATAAAGAGTATCTAGTTGAGTTTAGTAAAGAGACAAATGTTCAAGAACCCATCATATTAGACTATCAGGATTCTTCATTTTTTGTAGATATTACAGCTCATGAACACGCAACAATTTATGGAAGAGATTTATATAAACTTGCACCAGGAGAAACAAAAACAATAGAGTTTTATGTTGAGGCTGAAAATGGAGATCAATCGATTGTTTATCAAATGGAGGTAACAAGAGCACTTCCTGATAACAACGTCACACCTACACGTTTATATGTTTTAATTGATGGTGAAGTTATTGATTTAAATGTTGAAGATAATTATCACATGTTAGACGTATCTGATGCGATTGGATCGATAGGTATTGAAGCTGAAATAACAGATACTCAAACCATCATAGGTACAGGAACAAAACAACTTACTCAAATCCAACATAAATTTTATGTTGTTGTCACTGCAGAAGATGGCACACCATTTGTATATACAATAGAAGTCAATAAGCGTAGTAATGATGCCACACTAAAATCCATTATGATAGATGGTATAGAACGCTTTGGTCATTTTTATGGGAACTTATTAGTTTTAGAAGATGTACTATACGATGATATGATTATTGATGTGTTTGCAACTGCTTCAAATAAAGCTGCAACAGTAACAGGAAATCAAACCTACGAACTTGAAGTAGGTTTAAATCAACTAGAAGTCTATGCAACATCAGAGCTAGGTGAGCAAGGTAGCATCTACATTATTGAAGTTTACCGATTACAAGCATCAACAGATGCCACACTTCAAACATTAAGTGTTAAAAATAACATAACTCAAGAAGTATTAGTCTATGCACCAGTATTTAATGCAAATCAATTTAAATACACAGTATCCTTAACAGTAACTGATAATGTACAAGAAATATTAATAGAAGCTTCTGCTCATGATGCAAATATTCAAAGCATTACTGGACTTGGTGTGTTTACTTTAAAAGCCGCATCTAGTCAAACAACTGAAATCTTTAATATCGTTGTAACTGCAGAAGATGGATCAAAAGCAACTTATGAAATACATATTACAAGAGATGTTAATTTAGAAGATGATACAACAATTAATGATTTGACATTATATGGAGATACAACACTCTATTTGGGGACTTTAGAGCATGCGATCACACCATTTAGTATTGGACAAACAACATATGAAATCATAGTACCTTATCAATTAAATTCAGTACATTTAAATGTATCAAATGATAATGGTGCAAGTATTACAGGTAATGGTATTTATATACTAGAAGATCAACAAACAACACTTTCGTTTTATGTGACATCAAAAAGTGGACTTGTTCAATCAGAAGTATATGAAATCATGATCACTAAAGAAGCTCCAAGCAATAACAGCCTTCTTGACGCATTATTCATAGATGGAGTATCAGTAGATGGGTTTAGCCCAGAGACATATACTTACGAGCTCAGTGTATCATTTGAAGATGTAGAATCTATACTTGTTGAGGCACAAGCGGCTGATCCATATGCAAGTGTGACAGGAAATATAGGAGATATAGACCTACAAGCAGGTATCAATCAAGTGGTCATTAAAGTCATTGCTGAAGACTTAAGTGTTTCAACATACAAAATCATTGTATCTAGATTAAGCACACATAATGAAATCATCGATTTGACTGTTAAAGATTATGAGATGAATTATATATTTGATAAAGATAGAACAAGATATGAAGTCACTGTAGATTACACAACAACTTATATCGACATCCTAGCAGTCACACATCAAAAAGCTACACTTTTTAATACGGGTATCAAGTATTTAAATGTTGGTGAAAATAATTATGAAATATATGCTGTATCTGAAAGTGGCCTAAAAGGAAAAGTCTATGAGTTAACGATTATAAGAAATGAAATCAGCACTGACTCATCATTAAGTTCACTTATCGTTAAAGATGCAGTTACAGGGCTTGAAATACCGTTTGGACCGATATTTGACAAAGACACGACTGAATACATCATTTCTTTAGAAAAGGACTCTACAATAGACTCATTGATCATATCTGGCAGTGCAAATGACATGTTTGCAACGGTCGGTGGAAATGGGTATAAAGTATTGAAAGCAGAAGTCGATGGTAATTATCATAACATTTTTGAAGTCACAGTAAGAGCCCAAGACTTAAGCACAACTACATATACCATTAGTGTGTATAAAGATGTTGTATTATCGGATAGTACAGCAATAACAGAAGTAAGTTTAGTAGGAAGTAATGGAATTACTTATTTGGCAACTGAAGAAGGCATAAATCCATTTAATCCAAATCAATTTACATATGAGATCTCAGTACCTTATAATGTTTTATCAATGACATTGAATATAGGTACAAACACTGCAAAAGTATATGGCACAGGGACAAAAACATTTATAGATGATCAAATCATTTTTGAAGCGTATATCGTATCTCAAAGTGGACTTAATCAAACAAATGACTATGTGATTACGATTGTAAGAGAGAAAGCTTATGAAGGAAATGGATTAAGTGAAATCTCTATTAATGGTAATATTATTGAAAACTTTGATGAAGATCAAACTTATTATGAAATTGATGTACCATATCTATCAACAGAACTAGTTAACTTAGGAGCACAAAAATCAGATCAATCATCAACACTTACTGGTGATTTAGGCACACATCTATTAGATGAAGGTAGAAACATTTATACGATTAATGTCGTTGCACAAAATGGTGATGTTAAAACATATACGGTATTGATTAACTATTTAAACGCAAATGCATATCTAGAACAATTAACTGTTTTAAACAGTGTAACTGAGGATCCATTTGATTTCGTCTTTAATCCAGAAACATTTGAATATGATGTCAATATTGGAAAAGATTGTCAGGAAGTTTTAATACTAGGTAGAGCACAAGATCAAAACAATGCAGCAATTATAGGATTAGGAAGATATGCAGTTAGTGAATTTGGAAGTAAAGCAACGATTAACGTTATCGCATCTGACAATAAAACCACACTTACTTATACTATAAACATTATGAGAGATGAAATGCTTTCAAATAACACAAAACTATTAAGCTTAAATGTATCAGGGCATAGTCTCACATTCAATCCAGATACATTATCATATCAATTAAGTGTTAATCACAATACATCAAGTCTTAGTGTAGATGCAGTCGCACAAGATCCAAGTGCTAGTGTAACTGTCTTAGGTGCTGAGGATATTGATCAAGGTAAAAACGTCATTATGATTAGAGTAGACGCAGAAGATGGAACCCAAGCATTTTATCAAATCACTGTTAATAGAGATTTAGAACCAGACAATTTCTTAACCATGATGTTAATCATTTCATTATTGGTATGGATCATTACAATCTTAGTCTTCTTAATCAAGGCATCAAGAGAGAAAAAAGCTTATCAAAAAAGTGTTATTAAATAATTTCAAATAGAAAGGAATACATATGACATACTTAACAATCATACAAAGAAACATATTAGTCGTAGCATTAATCATTATCTTTTCTATTTTGATTTATGTATTATGGCAACTTATTATAAAAGAAAGTGAAAGAGCTGCAATAACGAAGTTTATGATACTCGATAATGTGATCACATATAAGCAAATATGTGATCTCATAAAGTATCGAATTCATCATAAGAAGGATAATATTTATTTTTCATTGATGATGATAACAATTGATAATTTTGATCAAATTCTAGATTATGTAGATTCAAAATCAACAACAGAATATATTCAAAGAGTTGCAAAACTCTTAGAAATGACGCTACCTCTAGGTGCAAAATTGGCACAAACTGAGGAAAGAGAAACATTTATCATATATTTACCAGAACTCTATAATCAAGAAAGATTCTTAGAAATTGGACAACAGTTTAAAAACATGGTTGAAAGAAGAATCGAGCTTAATCAGGGATCATTTATCGAAAAATCTGCAAGTGTCGCATTAATTACATACCCTAATCAAGCAGATAGTTTAAATGGTCTAATTGAAGCGTTGTTTACAACGATATATAGTATTAAAAGAAAAGGTGGAGGACATGTCTTGTTCTATAGTGTTGATATGATTGAAGAAAAAGACAACTTTGATCAATATCAAAATCTAAGAAGTGCAATTAAAAAACAAGACATAAAGATGTTGTTCACGCCTATTTATCAAAGAACTTTGCTTGCTATGAGTGGAGTGGAAACTGAAATCATATGGCAAAAACAAAATGAAGTCGAACACTTCAAACATTTTATGCCAAATTTAGAAGCATCACATGATATGTATTGGTTTGGTTTGTGGATGCTAGAAAAAGCATTATCAAGCTATATGACGTTTGAAGTGATGAACCATAGTCAGCCTTTAAGTATTTATTTACCAGTAGGAGTTAGACAATTTGAAAATGAATTTGTCTCTAGAGACATGATTCAAATATTAGAAAAGTATCAAGTATCACCAGAACAACTTATACTTAAGATTATCAATCCTCTGCAAGTTAATCAAGAAGCAAGATTTATTCAATCACTTATTGAGCTACAAGCAGTGGGTATTAAATTAGCTATTGAAATCAACAAGATAGATGAAAATCTATACTATTTACTCAATGAGTATAAGATTGACGTCATTTTAATTCATGAGCAATTGTTAACGAAAACACACGATAAAGTGATCGAAGTTGAAGAATTATTAACATTTGCTAGATCACACCAAATAGATTTAGTTGCAATAACGATTAAACAAAAAGATCAAGTCTTAAAACTTGATGAACATGTTGAAAAAATTCAAGGACCATGTCTTAGTGCTCCTTTAACTAAAGAACAAGTACTAAATCAAATGAATAAGAAATTAGACATTCAAAAATGATAGGAACAGTAAGGAGTAATACATATGGAACAATTTGCTAAATGGTATATTGATTTTTTTCAGAAATTTCTTAAAGATTTAGGAGAAATCCTTGTTGGATTTTTTCAAGGTTTTTATAATTTATTGATAAAAAACCCATTACAATATATTAAAAACTTTTTAGAAGCATCAAATACTTTTGATGCATTTGATTGGATTATCGCGATATTGGCTTTAATCATAACAATTATTTTATTTTCAGTCATATTCATTTTGATTATACAGTTGGTTAGAAGATATTTTAGGTTTGTTAAAATAGAAAGACAAAAGTCAGAACTACTTTATGAAATCGCACATTTAAACACAAAAGTTACACAACTTGTAGATGATAAAAATGCAGTTATGGCATTATCAGGATCAAAAAAATCATTGGATATTGATAAAACATTTACAAGTCAAAAGCCTAAGCAGGATCTAAAAAAACAAACATCAAGATTTGTGAAATTAGTTCAAATAGACGAAAAATACAAATACTCAAAGCTCAATATTCAGATGAATTCAGATGAAAAAATATCACTTGATAAGATCGTAAAAAGATTTGTTAATTTTAGTGCTTCACAACTAAAACTATATTATACAGAAAAGACTGTTGCCATTTTTATTGCTGGTATGTCCGCATCTAAAACGATGATCTTAGAAGGTATTTCTGGAACGGGGAAAACATCACTACCATATGCTTTTGGAAAGTTTTTTCAAAATGATGCAGATATCATATCTGTTCAACCATCATGGCGTGATCGCTTTGAAATGATGGGGTATTTAAATGAATTTACTAAACGATTTAATGAAACTGATTTTCTTAAAGCAATTTATGAAGCGAAATATCGAAATGATATCAGCTTTGTTGTATTAGACGAAATGAATCTAGCAAGAGTTGAGTACTATTTTGCTGATTTCTTATCATTACTTGAAATGCCAAGTCCTAAAGAATGGCTTTTAGATATAGTTCCTGATCAAAAAGTTGGAGACCCAATTCAATTAGAAAATGGTAAACTACTTATTCCTGAAAACATCTGGTTTGTTGGAACAGCAAACAAAGATGATTCTACCTTTGCCATTACAGATAAAGTATATGATCGATCTGCAAGTATAGAAATTAATCATAAAGCAGTACCTATTCATGCACCGCATACAGACGGGATGCATATAACTTTCGATTATTTAACTGAACTCTTTAAAGATGCACAAGAAAATCATCAAATATCTGATAAAACACTAGATGGTCTAACAAAACTTGACACATTCATCACTGAAAAATTTGAAATTACATTTGGTAATCGTATCATGAAACAAGTTATGGTTTTTTTACCAACTTATCTTGCGTGTGGTGGAGATGAACTAGAAGGACTAGATTATTTAGTATCAAGAAAGATTATTAGAAAATTTGAATCACTTAATCTTCCGTTTTTACAAAAGGAATTAGATGAATTATTAATCATTTTAGATAAACTATTTGGAAAACAATCATTTTTGGAAAGTAAGAAAATGATTCGTAAGTTCATGAAACAACTGTAGGTCATATATAATGAAAAGAAAATACGATATAGGATTATTTCAAGATCAGTTTATTGAGAACATAGATGAGTTAGAAAGCGCAACGGATTTCCCGTCTCATTTTTATCAAGCATTTTTTGATGGTAAAAGAGAAATTTATCAAAAAGAACATACACAAATCAAGCAATTTGATGAACATTGGATTAGAGTCATTGAATCATATTTTCCAAGTATTGATACCATTACGAAAAGATTGAAGTCCACGTTGAGATATGATGAAGAAATTCTACCTATAGAGAAAACAAAAAAAACAGGACCTAGATCTATTAGACATTTATCGTCGCATTCTGAGCTTATTAGAGAAGTTGATGAAGAAGATGATGTTATACCAATGAAAGTCTTATCGAATCTATCAGAAGTTGAATATGGCATTTATGAAAACAGATTTGTAATGACGCTGATATCTAGATTGCAATCATTTGTTGGTGATCGGTTAAAAATCATTAGAAGCGAACTTGCTGGAAGAAAAGATACACATCTATCTTATGATACAAGTTTTGAGTTTAGTGAGATGCTTTATGAGATGAAAATTGAGTTGAAACAAAAACAGTTCATTAACAAAAGAAATATAAATGAACACAATTTAAGTGTACTTGAAAGAACTGAAAGTCTATATAAACTTATAACAAGACTCAATGCGAGTGAATTCATGCGAATGATGAAAAAGTATAAACCAGTATCTTCTCCAATTATGAAAACGCAAATTATTTTGAAAAATCCTGATTTCAAAAATGCCTATCTACTATGGTTATACCTAGATAAGTACTATATATTGGATTATAATCTAGAATCTAAAACAGTGAATAAGAGATTCACATCACAGTATAGCAAACAAATCGATCAGATGATGTTAACTCTTTTTTCAACGTTTTTCCATCATGACCACATCAATATAGATGGAGAATCTGATGGAAAAGCTAAATTTAGATCTAAAAAAGCAGTTCAAGTTAGAAAAAATCCAGAAGAATTTGAGATTATTCCATTTGTGTATGAGGTTGAGCCTCAATTGACTAATGAGTATTTCTTAGAAAAAAATAAGGCGATATTTAAAAAACAATTTGAAGAGAGTATAGATGCTTATGCTCCAAGATATACTCTCGGATTAAAGAATGCATTAACAAATACACTCAAAGTCACAAATGATTTATATGCTAGTTTTTTTGAAGTTGATCAAGATGATGATATTTTTAAAAGACTTATTCAAGAAGAAGATCCAATAGACAGTCTAGAAAGTGCTATTGAAAAACTAAAAATTGCTAGGTTGATTAGAGAAGTTAAAGAAAAAGACTATAGAGAATCTATTAAACTAGAACAAAAATGGCTAAAAACAGTTCAATCAAAACAAAAAGAGTTTTTATCATATGAAAAGGAAATGCAATCTAAAAGAATTAAAGATAAGATTGAATACATAGAAAAATCGTATGAAGAAAGCAGATCAATAGAAGCGCAAAAATACTTGAAGCAAAGAGAACTAATTACAAGAAAACAAAAAGAAGAACTAAAAAATACTGAGAAAAAACTGTTAGAGAAAATTCAAAAAGAAAAAGCACTATTGAAAGCAAAAGAGCAACAAGTTTTAGCCAAAGAAAAGTTAAGGTTAAAAAAACAAGCTGATATAAAAAAGGCTAAACAAAAGGCAAAAATTGATAAAGAACTAGAGAAAATAAAAGCAAAACACAGCGTGCAAAAAGAAAAGTTAAAACAAAACATATTAAAAAAAAGTGAAAAAGATAAAGAAAAACTTAAGAATTCCACTAAATTAAAAATAAAAACAGAAGAAAATCGTTTAAATAAGGCGGTTGAAAACGACAGAAATAAACTACTAAGACATAAAGAGAATAGTATGAAAGAGACACAAAAAAATGAACCAAAAAAGTATTGAAATTTGATAAATAATTTACTTTTTTCATAAGAAAAATTAAAATAAAAAAAGATATTTCACTTTTTAAACTTTTAAATGTAATTTATTTAAAAAAATGGTATAATACATTAGTAGTATTAAAAGTATTACATCAAATAAAATTTTTTTGAACTATCATGACACAGTATAATCAATACATAATCACGAATAATGACGATTTCTACATTATTGTAATTTAGTTGGTTAATCACTCAAATGGTAAGTATAAACATATAAAGCTAGAAATGGCAAGAAATCAATAATATGAAAAGGAGTAATTAACATGACAGGAACAGTAAAATGGTTTAATTCTGACAAGGGATATGGATTTATCTCAACAGAAGAAGGCAAAGATGTATTTGTACATTTTAGCGCAATTCAAGGTGACGGATACAAATCACTTGAAGAAGGCGAAAAAGTAGAATTTAACGTTGTAAACAGCGATCGCGGCGAAACAGCAGCAAACGTTGTTAAACTATAATTTTAAACAAGTCGACTAAAAGAAGTCTCTAGAAATAGAGACTTTTTTGTTTTTTGTATATATACCACATATTGCGCTATTGATAAAATAGAAGTATAATTTAATCAAGATATATTCGAAAAGGGGTGTGGGGATGAGATTTTATATTAAACAAAAGGTTTTTTCATTGAAAGATAAGTTTAAAATAACAGATGAATTTCAAAATGCCATTTATGAAGTTAAAGGCAAAATCATGAGTCTATCTAATCGATTAGAATTACTGGACTTAAGTGAAAATATTTTATATAAATCACATAGAAAAGTTTTTGCGCTATTTGCACAGTATCAGATTTTTAAACCTAATGGTGAGTCTGTCGCTTTTATTAAACGTAAATTTAGTTTAAGACCTAACTTTCACTTAACGATTTTAGGTAAATCAATGGATGTTGAAGGAAGTTTATTTGCACATGCTTTTGATATTATTGATGATGGAAAAGTTATCGCATCAATTCGTAAAAAAATTATTTCATGGGGAGATACTTACGAGATAGAAATCAATGATACAAATCATGCGGAATTATATTTATTTGTGATTATTATATTAGATCAAGTATTGCATGAGAAAAAACATTCATAATATCATTTAGATAAACATAAAGGATGTAGATATTGATGATGAGATACAAAAGAGCAACAAAACTAGGATTTTTCATATTTTTAATTTTGCTTATTTCTGGTGGTGCAATGCTTGCACTTTATACCAAAGATACTATTTTTATAATTGATGAGACAACCAAAGAATTTATCATTGATGATAGATCATATGATCAAACGATTCAAATTGATGAAACGCTAATCATTAATTTAGTGGATCCTATCAACATAAAAAGTAAAGAAGATGGATTTTCTTTAGGAAGTATTAAAGCAGGATATTTCGTCTTAGAAGGCGATATCACTGCATATTTAAATGTAAATAGATATAAAGATCAGTGGATAGAAATTATTGATGGAGATAACTATTTCTACATCAACAAAAAAGATCGTCAAGAAACATTTGATCTGTATACTGAACTATTATTATTACAAGATAAATTATAATTAAAGTTGGAGAAATATATGAAAAAATTAACTGTTTTACTCATGGTTTTATTTGCTTTCTTATTATCTAGTTGTTCAAATACTGTCACTGTTACTTTTGATGCATCTGGTGGTAGTGCAGTTTCATCACTAACACTAGAAAAAGGGTCTACTTTAAGTAAGTTATATCCCAAATCAGAAAAAGAAGGTTTTGATTTTGTGGGATGGTGTGATGAAAATTGTATAACCATATATAACAAAGATACAGTTATCAATGAAGATGTAACTTTATATGCTCAGTGGTTTACTGCAATCTATTATATTTATTTTGAACATGACTTAGACATAGATTTACTGCCCATGTCTTATATATACCCAACTGATGTCTATATCCCATATGCATCTTATGACTTAGATAGTTATAAGGAAGGTTATACATTTGAAGGGTGGTATTTAGATAGTGCTTTTGATGAACTTTTAACCCTAGATTCATTTGATGGTGTATTTCCAGCAAGAGACATCACACTTTATGCAAAATATATCCCTGAAACAAGTAATGAATAAAAAAATAATCTCTTTCAAGTAAAAATTTAATAATGTCAAATAAAACCATCTCAAAGGTTATATTCATTTTAATTAGATAATTATAAAAAAAATGATATAATAATAACAACATTTGAGGTGGTTTTATGAAATTATCAACCGGTATGCATGTACCAATCCATAGTTACAAACATAACAAAAGACTTCATAGAATATG
>Ga0265295_1004372_pt1 | contig 19112 bp, 13 predicted proteins | sample Munlansysbiofilm_FD_192503 | JGI IMG/M metagenome (GOLD analysis project Ga0265295, IMG submission 192503) | Leachate microbial communities from a municipal landfill in Southern Ontario, Canada - Methane capture system biofilm | ecosystem: Engineered > Solid waste > Landfill > Unclassified ... | reverse complement strand
GCGTACGCGTACACGCACACACAATAGACCGTCAAACAGGGAATGCAAATCGACTCCTGGAATTCCACAGGCACTACAAATGATTTTCCCAGAAATTAAGTTGTTGATTACCAACAACTTAATTTTTTAGCTAGGTTTGGCCACCACAGGGGAGAACTTTTTTTAATTTTTTTTAGTGCGAAAGATGGGTTAGATACGTGCCTCCCTTCCCAAGGGCCGCTGCTTAGTGCGCCAATATTGCTCATGATATTTATCATCTTTTTCAGAATACTGACTGATATTATTTGTTTTTTATTTTCCAGCGATTAGTTTATGCTTGAGATCAAGGCCATGTCTAAACCCCTGAAGTCATATCAATTTCGCGCCATGCTTTTGGACGATATGCGTGTAGGTCGTCTGAAGCCTGGTGCGTTTATCGGCACTGCTTCGCAGTTGTCTGCACTTCACGGTCTTTCATTGATCACAGTGAACCGTGTTTTGCGTTCGCTAGCTGAGCAGGGTGTGGTTGAGCGCATCCGCAATCGCGGCACTTTTGTTTCGGAACATTATCGTCCTTTGAAGCGTCTTCGTTTTGGTTTATGTTTCGAGCTGCCGCCTCGTCGTAGTTTAGAGCAGTACTATTACAGTAGCGCCTTTCACGTTTTTCCTTCCTGCGCCAAGCAATACATCAAGGAGTTGGGGCACAGCAGCTGCGATTTTTCTTTTTCGCAGCTTTCCAGCCTAGATTTTGACCGCGACGTTAAGATTGACGCCTTGCTTCTCAATGCCGGTGTGGTGGACGCTCACACCATGCCTGCCCTCATGCAAAAGAAGTATCCCATTGCGGTTGTGCAGCAGATTGACGCCAGGATGATACCTTTTCACCAGGTCATTCCCAATCTCTATGAGGCCGCCTTGCAGAGTCTGCAGAAAGCGCAGGCAAAAGGCATAGAAAAGCTCAATTTTCTCTGCCCGCAAAATGAGACACAGCGCAATAGACACGCGATTTTTTTGCGCGCGGCCATGCAGCTGGGTTTCACGGCGGAGCGCATCAGGGTCTTCGAGTCGGACTGTCTTGACGGCGATTTCGGGCAGCTGGCCGGCTATAAGCTCGGTGTGCAGGCTTTGAGCGGGCTACAGCCTGGCAGCCTCTGTGTTTGCTACAGTGATTTTGTCGCGCATGGCGTCTTGAGCGCCTTTCTGGAAAAGCGTTTGGAGCCGGGTTCGGACTTCCAGCTGATTAGCTTTGACAATTTGGAGGCCGAGGGCTACTCGCCTTTCGGCAAGCCTATGCTCAGCAGCATTGATTTTCCCAAGCGCGAGGTGATTTGCAGAGCCATAGACCTGCTCATTGAAAAAGTTAGCGCTGAGGATCTGGAAAGCGTGATTGTGCAGATACCTTGCCGACTGGTGGAAAGGCTGACTTTTCAGACTGCAAAAGCCAACGCTGGCAAGACGGACAGAGAGCATACAAGGCCGGAGCCTGCCTGCGGCCTTGCCATAGCCCAGAGCTGAGCTGATTCCAGCCTGTTTTCTGCCAGAAGTCGGTTTTGAAACAAAAGCCGGGGCTTAGGAACTGCTGAATACAGGGGATTGCCTAGAAATTTTCTATTCACCTAAAAGTCCAAGGAGTCGAAATGAAGAGTAGAAATTGCAACAAGTGTTTCACTTTGATTGAATTGCTCGTCGTTATTGCGATTATCGCCATACTTGCCAGCATGCTTCTGCCGGCTCTGAGCAAGGCTCGTGAGAAAGCCAAGAGCATGGCCTGCTTGAACAAAACCAAACAGCTTGGCTTCGCCTATTTGATGTATAGCGAAGACAACGATGCGGTGGTTCCCAGCGGTTATGGTCTAAATGGCAACACATTACAGATAAATAGTTTTCCTCGTTGCCTTTACACTTATCTTGGCAATGATCCGGCCAATGGTGCCATAGACCAGGTGCATTGCGTTTCTGTGCCGCATCACCGCAATGGCAGCGCGAACCGTTACAGTTATTGCTTCGGCATACCGTATTACACGGCCAGCAAACTCACCGACACAGTGAAGCTGAGAAGAGTTTTTATCTTCGACAAGCCCAGTCAGAGAATTGCACTGTATGAAGGCAGAATCGGCTATCTTGGCGCTTATTATCTGAAGGAGAAGAGTGTAGATGCTGCCTATAGGCATAACAATCAGGACTCCACTTGTCTGGCCTTCATGGACGGACACGGCGAATTGCGTAGGGACGAAGAGATTTTCATGCCCGGCACGGGAAACTATGCTCATGCCGGCTGGTGGAGTTATCCTGTGAATGAAAGCGCGCGTCAATTCAGCCAAAACTTCTAGTAAGGGGGCATTAAAATGAAGGTTTTAGCTACGTTCGCTTTTTTTGTCTGTGGTTTTTTTGTCTTTTCTCAGTCTGACAACTTGCTGCGTAATGCTGGTTTTGAGGAAAGCAAAGACGGTATTTTTCCTTTGCATTGGGGCGTCAACGGCGCCGAGCGCAATCGCTGCGTAATCGACAGCGAGGTTTGTCACGGCGGCAGGCAGAGCCTGCGGGTTGGCCCAGTAGAGTCCTATATTGCCTGCCAGCAAGGTTTCGGCGACATTTCAGGTCTGGATGCCGACTACAAGCTCAGCGGCTGGGTCAAATATGAGTCAATCAGCGATGAAACGCTGGACTTCAAGACGCGCGGCATGCCTTTCATTGGTATCTGGACCAGCGGCAAAAGCGGTAATAATCTGACTTTCAACGCTTTGTCGCTGCCGCCTGGCACACATGACTGGCAGTATTTTGAAAAAGTATTCAGTTACAAAGAGATAGAAAAGCTTATTAGCAGGCAGAACTTTGCTCGCCGTCCCACGCGCTGGGCTTTGCGCATCAATATGTTGAACCAGCCCGGGCAGGTCTGGTTTGACGATTTGAGCTTTGTCAGGCTGGAGAACAAGATGCGGCTTAAGCTCAAGCTAGACTCTAAACAATACATCAGAAACAATAAAAACGCCTTGGTACAGGTTCAGCTTGCACACGGTTCAGGCGCTGAGCAGTATAACTTGAAGCTCGCGGTTACAAACAGCGCGACGAAGCTGATCTGGCAGCACGCTCTGCCCTGGCATGGCGAAGAGCTGACGCTGAGCATCCCGAGCAAGTCCTGGCCAACGGGGAGCTATAGATTGAACTGCGGCATCGACAGCGAAACCGTGCCGGAGGCTGAAATCGAATTTGCAATCGTTGCAGACCCCTTTGACGAGTAATGTCTGGTTTTTGCCATGCCAAGGCAGCCTTGGCAAAAAACATTCGGGGAGGATTTTTGAACAGCAAGACACAGCTCTGCAAGCCGACAGTCGGCGAGGAGACTTAAGGTATAAATTTCAAGCTCTTTTTTTTAATTTTCACTAAACACAAGATACTAGGAGGTTCTGATGAGGGAGCGCAAATTTTCTTTTTTCTGTCTTTTAACGCTATTTTTTCTATTAGGCGGTTTGACTTTATTTGCTCAGGACAGGCCCCGGCAGTTTAAGGTTTGGGGGCGCAAGGCGCCGGCCAAGCTGGGCGGCTTTTCCGGTCACGCCCACAAGTACGGTTACGAGTCGATTAAGATACCTTCGGGTTTCAAGCGCAAGGCGCCGCGCAGCAATTTTCGCGAGCCGGAGGTGAGTGAGCAGTTCGCCCGCATAGGGTATCTACCCTTTACCTACAACTCGATGAGATATGTCTATGCAGAAACCAGGCCTTATCAGGAAGAAATAGGCCAGCCCATTCGCGCCTTGGCCACTCCCGGCGAATATGTCTCCCTGGCCTTCTCAATCCGAAGCCTGCAAGAGCTGCGTTGTGTCGAGTTGGAGCTTAGCCCTTATGCTGATAGCCAAGGCAAGGTGCTAATACCTTTGAATCATCTTGATTTGCGCATAGTCAGAGATTTGCCGGTGCCAACCACCGAAGCCAATGAATACGTCGTGCGACCAAAATATCTGGAGTCCTTCGACGAGTTTGACATACTCAACATCCCGGCTGGGCGCAGTGAGCGCTTCTGGCTTACGGTAAAGATACCAGAGGAGGCTCCGGCAGGTGTGGTCAGGGGCAAGATCAATATTAAATGCCGTGTCGGCGGCGAGTACGCCTGGGATACGATGATACGTATTCTGCCATTTAAACTGGCCGTGCCGGATCCGGAGAAGGACATTAACTTCAATATTCTCTCCAATAGCAACGACCCCAGAGGCGGCTCTTACGGCAGAGATTGCAACCCTGGCGAGTTGCAGCGCATCCTCGTTGACATGGTTGAGCACGGCATGGTCTCTAACAGTTACGAACACGTGAATCCGCATGTTGCCAAAACTGAAGACGGCAAGCTGGTTTTTGACTTTGACCGTCCTGGCATGACTTGCATCTATTCGATGAACGACTTTATGTACCAGGTCGCCAAGGCTGGTATGAACGGTCCATTCTGTTCCTATAACGGCCCTTACGAATGGTCGCAGTACATGGTGCCTTCTTTGCTGAAAATACCAATCTACACTCCGGAGTACGAGGATGCCCTGAGGCAGATCGTCACCGCGGTCGAAAACCAGCGCAAAGCCATGAACTGGCCTGAATTCATCTACTTTGTCGGAGACGAGCCTGGCTCGCACGCTGGGCGGCTGCGCCTGAATATGACTTGCGGCAGAATAATCAAAGAGGTTAATCCGCAGGCCCGGGTGTCGAATTTCTTCAACGGCGAATGGGGCGGCACCAAGGACTGGAAGCTGTTGAAGGAGGTAAGCGACATTAACTGCGCCAATTTTTTCAACGAGAACACCTTTAAGGAAGGCAAAGAGATCGGTTACCAGTCTTTTTGGGGCTATAACGGTGTTTTCCGCTATGAGGATGACACTCGCGGCGAGCGTGTCTTTTACGGCTTCCACCCCTGGCGCTGCGACCTGAAGGGCGTCACCCAGTATGTGTATCGCTCTTTTCCTGGAGCTTTGGAACACGAGGGTTCGCTTGCCTATAATCCTTTTGCCTGGAGTAGCTCCAGCTACGATTACACTTATCCCAGCGCCGAGGGGCCGCTGCCCACCCAGAAATGGGAAAGCCTGCGCCAGGGTATCTACGATTACCGCTATTTGCTTACCCTTAAAAAGCTGATGGCCAAGGCGGATGCAGCCAAGCGCGCCAAGGCTCAGGCCATTATAGATGAAGTGATGAGCCATTTCCACCTGGACTTCCAGGGGCCTAAAGCAGCTGGCTATCTTGAGCATTACAGCCCGGAAAGCCTGGATGTGTACCGCTGGAAGATTACCCAGGCTATCCTCGAACTGCTCTAAATCCGCTTGCGTCAGGTTTTATTTGACAAGTGACAAAGACTAGAGGTTGAAATATGATAAAAAACGTAATGTTGTTTTTTCTGGCCGCGGCTTTTTTCTCTCTGCTGCAGGCTGACTTAATTGTCGGCTTGCAACAACAGCGGGGTAAAGAGCAGCTGGTCACTGTGAATCTGGAGGCTAATTTGCGCCAGATTGTTGTGCCACGGCTGCATAACCCAGCCTTGGATGGAGGAGAGGCGGGCTGGCAGCAATGTTTTAGCGAAAAAGGCTTTAGTATAACCAGACTGCAGGCTGAAACTCGCGCCCGCGCCATGCAGGCTACTGGCGATTGGGAGAATTTCATGGACCGCGCGCTGAAGCCGCAGCAAGACAGCCAGGTTTATCTGGGCTATGACGATGAATTCCTCTATCTGCGTGTTGACTGCTTTGAAGACTCAATGCATAATCTGGGTGCCTTCCCCAATGCCAAGCGAGACGACCCAGTCTATAATGGCGACTGCATTGACCTCACGCTTTGCAAAAACCGCAATGCGCTCAGTTATGTGCAGATCGTCATCGACCACAACGGAGCGGTTTTTGACACGATGAACCAGCGCATTCCGGCCAAGGATGAACGCGGCAGAGGCAAGATAAGCTACGTCAGCGATAAAACTTGGAGTCCGGATTTTCCAGTACACGTGAGCAAAAGAGCAGATTTTTGGCGTCTGACCTTGGCGCTGCCCTTCAAGGAATGTGGCATACAAGTGGGCGAGGGTGACTTTGTTGACATTAATGTTTGCCGCAATGAAATGCCCTCGAAAGAACTAAGCTCCTGGGGGCCAGTAGATAGCAGCTTTCACGAGTCCGATAAGATGCTGCGTCTCTGGCTGGGAGAGCAAAACAGCCCCAAGGTGACTTTGACGCAATTAAACTACGGCGAGCCTAGAGTGGGCAAAAACATATTACGGCTGCAAGCGACAAACAAAAGCGCCGAGAGCTTTGCGGGACTGCTCGATATGAGCATCGAGTCGAGTCAAGGAACCCAGAAGATCAGCCAAGACTTGGTGCTCCAAGCAGGTGTGAGCAAGTTTCTTGCTCTACCCTGGCAGGCCGAACTGCCCGATACATACGCCCTGAAATGCGTCTTGGAGAAAGACGGCCAGGCTCTTGACTCCTGCGCTTTGACTAGCTCGGTGCCTGCGCCTTTGAAGCTTATGCTGAGCAAAAGCACCTTTTTTAGCAGCAGCAGGCAAATACCGGCAAGTATCCAGATCGCAGTGAACGATGCGCAGCGCTATGAACTGCATTTCAAGCTGCTTAATCAAGGCAAAACATTGAAAAAACAAGTACTGCCAAACATCGTGGCCGGCGAGTTGGAGTTTTTAGTGGATGTCGAGGCCATGCCTGGCGGCAGCGCAGAGTTTGTCGTGGAACTGGTTGACAAACAAAGCCAGCAAGTGCTGGACAGTCAAAGCGCCACCATGAGCAGACAAGCCGATCCCTTTGATTTTGATTAAGACTTCTGGATGCTAACAGCGCGGCGTCATTGGCAGGCCAATCCTTTATTGATGCTGACTTAGACCCCGTCCAAAAAGCTAATTGTACACTAAGACACACGAAGGTTTTAAAGCTAAGGAACATCAACTTATGGTCAGACTTACTTGTACGCTAATTTTTGTTTCGCTTTCACTGAGCTTTGCCGCCAGCATACATCTTGCGGCAGAGGCCGAGCCGGTGTTGCAGTTTGCCGCCAAAGACCTGGCGCGCTGCCTTCATCTGCTCACTGGCCGAAACTACGATTGCGTTGTGCAAGGAGAGAAAGAAGCCGGTGACCTGGTGCTGGCTAATAATCCTTCCCTGGAAAGTCAACAGTGGCAGCTGAAAACCCAGGACGGTGCATTGTACATTTACGGCGCAGATGCAGTAGGCATCGTCTATGGAGTATATACCTTTCTGGAAAAATATGCCGGCTGCCTCTGGCTGGCTCCGGACACAGAAATCATCAGGCCTATTGCCGACTGGCAATTGCCCAGGCTTGATGAAAAACAAAAGCCGGCGTTTACCAGGCGCGAAATGTATGTCGGCTATGATTACATGGATGGAGTTTGGCGCCTGCGCAACAAGGAAAACAACCGGGCGGCGTACTCGGTCAACATGAGGGTAGGGCGTCCGCGGGACTGCCATACCTTCGACCAGTATGTGCAAGTCATCAAAGACCCGGCCTTGTTTGGCCCGAGCAAAGACGGTCGCCGGTCCAACACGCTTTGCATGAGCAATCCGGAAGTGCGCAGGCTTGTTCTGGCTGAATTGCTTAAGAATATTGAAAGCGACCGGGCGGCTTTGGCTGGAAAGCCGGCATATATGTACCCGCTTATCTATGATCTGAGTCAGCCCGATGGGGCTAGTGGCAGCGAATGCTGGTGTGCGGACTGCCGGAAGCTGGCCGAGGACGAAGGCTCGTATGCCGGGCCTAACATTGACTTCGTCAATCAGCTGGCTAGACAGATTAAAAAACTTTATCCTGAACTGCTGCTGCGCACATTTGCATATTCTTATACTATGAAACCGCCCAAAAACATACGAGCCGATGACAACGTCATCGTGCAGTTCTGCGATGCGCATCTGTTTAAGCCGCTGCTGCCCGGTAGCGCCAATGGAGACGATTTGCAGACCTGGGGCAGGCATGCCTCGCAAAAGGCGATCTGGTCATACTGGCGCACTTTTACCGGCCCCTTGTATCCTTTTGTCAAAAGCCGGGCTGATATTGCTGCAGAGTTGCGCTTTTGCCGAGATAATGGCGTTATTCATTACTTTGCCGAAAATGAAAGCCCGCTTTCGCGTAGCTTTGCCATGTTGCAACACTGGCTAATGCTTAAATTGCTTGAAAACCCGGACCATGATATTAATGCCCTGGCCGACAAGTTTTTACAGGGCTATTATGGTAAGGCTGCCGGCCTGATGAGCCTGTACCTTGACTATCTAGAGCAACGACAAGAGGCCAGTCGCGCATATCTGGACCGGGAATTCTTCGAGCAGGTCAACGCCTGGCTTGACGAGGCCGAAAACATGCTTGCAAGCGATCCACTCTCTTTGGCACATCTGAACTGGGAACGCATAGTCGTAGACCGCAGTATGTATCAAAACCTAGCCGCTTTGCAAAAGGCCGGATATCAAGCTGACCTGGAAAAAATCAGCGCTCGTTTTGCCAAAAATGCGTTGGCGCAAATCGAGTCCTGGTCATTTAATGCCGAGCAGAAGAGCAAGCGTCTCTTGCAGGCTAAAAACGAAGCGGCATTGTATGCATACTTTCCGGTGGAAATACCTGAGCGCTTCAAAGATTGCGAAGTGCTGGACCTGCAATGGAATCAGATCAATGCGGGCGGAGCCGAATTTGTCAAAGACCCGGATGCGGTGTGCGGTGCCGCTTTTTTCAATGCCAAGCTGAGTCCCAGGATACCCTTCAGTCTGGGTTTTTATAATAACAGTTCAGCTCGAGGCGACGGAGTCTCCCTGTCCATGCAGGATATTCCACAGGACGAAAAATTTCATCTCTACAAGCTGGGCAAGGCCAGCATCATGGCGCCCTTATACATACATTTTGACTCCAGCTGGACCTTTAGAGCCTATCTGCAAACCCTGGGGATCATTCCTGAGGAGCGTGAAATCTGGGTTTCCATGAAGTTTGCTGGACCACATTATGTGAAAGGCTCTAGCAGTGATAACGCGGTGCTTTTCGACCGTGTACTACTGGTGAAAGATGAAAAGCCACTACGCCATTATAAGCCACTGCGCCCCGAGTTGAATCTGCTTAAAAATGGCGGGTTTGAAGAGCATTCTCCTAATTGGATTCCTGACTGGGGTAGACCCAGTGAATATCATAATGTTGATGCCCAAGTAAAACGTGCCGGCAATTATAGCATGAAAATCGGCGGTTTGTCTGCAGGCTACGATTTCTTTGCCAAAAACCTGGGGAAAATTGACGATTTGCAAAATGATCTCTTGATTAGGGGCTGGTACAAATGTGAAAATCTGGAAAACACCGGTGAGGCACGCCTGCCTTTTGTCGGAATTTGGACCAATACGGCGTCGGGAGCAAACAGCTATACAATGCCTATGTTGACCTTCTATCCCGGCACTAGAGACTGGCAGCAATTTGAAGCAGTGCTCAATAAAGATGAACTCAAAGATAAAATACGCTTGTACGACGCGGATAAACGTCCTACGAGTTTTTCTTTCAGGGTTAATTTCAGCATACAGCCAGGACACATCTGGCTTGACGAGCTGGAGGTAATCCCCTTGGAAAAACTCGATTGAAAAGCAAAGGTTTTTTTTGCACAGCAAGTCACACTAAGATATACCCCGCTTAAAAGTAAAAGCTCAAAAAAACTTGGTGTGCTTTAGTGTGTCTTAGTGTCCAAAAGCCTGGCAGGCGGCACTGCGGAAAAAGCGGGAGTGCAGGATTATATTATGGCATCTCGGTTTTATGGAGCTTTTATGCCGCAGCCATCCAGCCCTTTATTTTTTTCTAAAAGCAGCTTGCCGGTTCAGGCCGAGCTGATTTTTGCCGCTGACTGGGCACCTATACGCGATTTTGCGCAGCCTCTGAAAAGCCGGCCCGAGTCGGTCTATGGCGACCTGCTGGCGCTTTTGCGCAGCGCTGATCTGCGCCTGCTTAACCTCGAGGCTAGTCTCTATGGCGGCAGCCCGGCAGTGAAGAGCGGCTCGGTTTTTCATGGTGAACCTGAGCATGTCGCCGCCCTGAAGGCAGTGCCTTTCGAAGTCGTAACCCTGGCCAATAATCATGGCTTTGACAGCGGCACGGCGGCTTTTCAAAAAAACTGCGCGCTGCTTAAAAAGAATGGCATAGCTTATCTGGGAGCCGGAGCCAATGCCGAAGAGGCAGCGCAGGAGCTGCAAATGCAACTCAAAGGCCTGCGCCTGGCCATATTTAACTTTTGCGAGGCCGAGGATGAAAGCGGCGCCGGGCCAAACCGGCCCGGGGTTAATGGCTGGAATGTGCAAGAAGTCGCCCAACGCATCAGAAGTATACGCTCGAAGCAGGATTTCATCGTGGTGATTGCGCATTGCGGTCTGGAATACATCCCATTTCCGCCGCCCTATGTCTATGAGGCCTTTAATCTGTTGGCTGAAGCTGGTGCCGACCTGGTTCTGGGGCATCACCCGCATGTGCCCCAGGGTATGCAGGTTCGGCAAGGGATCCCGATTTGCTATAGCCAGGGAAATTTTGTTTTTTACCAGGAGACCAAGCTGAAATTCCGCAAGCTGGGCTATCTGGCAAAAGCCGGAATAGGGCGGGAAGGACTGCATAGGCTGGAGCTAATCCCATACCAGATTGAGCCAGAGCAGTTGCGCCGCCTGTCGCCAAGCGAAGAACTTGAATTTGCAGACTGCTTCAAACAGCTTTCCAAACCCTTGCAGGACAGTGACAAAGTCAATGAGGCCTGGCAAGCCTTCCTGGCATATCATGGTCAGGAAGGCTTTCAAGAGGAGCTGGGCAGAATCCTGCAAGCCTGGCAGACACAGCCGGGCAAAGGCGCTGCCATGCTCAGAAACCGCCTGTTGACGCCGCAACATTACTGGCATTGGCATGATGGCCTGCAAAGACTGTTGAACCCGGACGCGCCTGAGTCTAAGGCGGAATACCTGGAAATGCTGCGGCGTTTTTTTCAGGAGGAAATCAAGCCCAAAAGCAGTAAGGGGGCTTGGGCACCGGAATAAAAGCATGAAGAGGATTTTAATTTGTGATTCAGGTTTGGGAGGGCTGGATATCCTGGCCAGGCTGCTGGAACAGCTGCGTACGCGGGGCTGTCGCAGTAAAAACCTGGAATTGCATTATTTCAATGCCTGGCCCAGGGCTGACTGTGGCTATAATCAACTCCCTGATGATGCTTCGCGTCGTCAGGTTTTCGCCTCCGCCCTGCAAGGCATGGCTGCCTTTGAGCCACAGCTTTGCCTAATCGCCTGCAATACCCTGTCACTGCTCTTTGAGCAAATCAAAGAACAGCAGGCCTTTAATTTTCCTATTCTAGACATGCTGGAGCCGGCCACCGGGTTCTTCTTTGCAGCCATGCAGGAAGACCCAAAACTGCAAATGCTGATCTTGGGAACGGAGAGCACGGTACGCTCCGGCGTATATGAGAATCGGCTGATAAAGGCCGGTCTGGCCCCCGCCAGGCTAAGGGCCTTTGCCTGCCCGGGACTGGCCACGGCGCTGGAAAAAAGCTTCAGGGGAGACGACATACAAAGGCATATGGCAGCTGCTGCCGCCTTTGCCAAAGCTGAATTCTCTGGCGATGCAGGCTTGGCTTTGGCATTATGCTGCACGCATTACGGTTACGCCTCGGCGCTTTGGGAAAATGTGTTTGCCGCGCAGTTGCAGCGAAAACCGCTCTTGCTTAATCCCAATGCCAGCTTGCTTCATGCGCAATTATGGCAAGATTTCTGCAACGGAGGGATAACGCCGCGGGTGCAAATAAGCATACACTCGCGTTTTGCCTTGTCAGAAGACAAGCTGGAATATTTTGCCCTGCATTTTCAAGACAAACACCCTGAGTTGGCCGAGGCATTGCGCCGACCTATAGTAAATGACAAGCTCTTTCAGGTGGACTAGGCCGGGCAGAGGGGTATAAGCGGCGAAGCTTTTGGGTTTCTTTTCAGAGCCATCCCATAGGAATAACTAAAATCAGCCCAGATGCATTGTAGTGCCTCTACGAGGCACCCTTTTTTAGGGGTCTCAACCCCAGGCTGAAGCCTGGGGTTAAGCATAGTATAGCGCCTACGGCGCTATGCTGGCATTTATCTTTCGCGAATTTTTCTAAACAATTGCGATAGAACATAAAAAGTTCAACGGCAAAGCAAAAAAGAGCGATTATGAGTAAACGGAAGAAACAGGAAAAAGCGAGAATGGGTTTCCGGGAAAAAGGGGCTGTCACTGCAGGAATTAGGCCTCAAGCAGCTATTTTTTAATGTCTATGGGATGGCTCTGGTTCCTGGTTTTTTGCTTTTGCGCTTTTGGCATATAAAAACAGTTTGAGACTTGATTTGCATCGATGAGGCTTCCATGAGTAATGCATCAGCCATTCTTTTGATTAGCGGTCCGGGCGGCGAGGCTCAGGGCTGGGGTGATTTGTCGGTCACTCAGTACTTGCAGCGCTGCATAGCCAGCCTGGGCTATGTTTGTGACATAGCCTGGGTGGAGAGTCTTGCCGACCTGGAGTTTGCCCTGGCTGAGCGCAGCTATGCTCTAGCCTGGAGCGCGCTATACTACTTGACCAGCCGCAGTGACATTATTGGCATTCCCCCTGACGCGCTTTGGGTGGCCGACTGGCTTGATTCCCAGAGGCAGGCATATATAGGCCCTGATGCCGAAGCGCTGAAAAACCTGATCTTGAAATTCAATACGCACAGGCTGCTTGCAGCCGCAAAGCTGCCAGTGCCGCGGCATTTTCTGGTTTGCGGGGATGCAGCTATTCCGGACTGCCCTCTGCCCGCCTTTGTCAAACCCAATGGGGAGTCGCGCTCCATTGGCATTAGTGACAGCAGTGTTTGTTTGGACCGGGCAGCGCTGGAAGCACAGGTGCGCAGTTTGCAGCAAGAACTGGGACAAGACGTGCTGATCGAGGAATTTCTTCCCGGCGACGAGTATACTGTGTTGGTGCTGGGCAATGGAGAAAGGCAGGAAATCCTGCCTGGCAAAGTGACTGTGAGCGAACAGCACTATGGCAAATACAGAGTTCTGCGCAGCGACCTGAGAGGGGTGGGCCTGACCAACGTCAGCCTGCCGCAGGAACATTCGCAAGAAGCCGAACAGCTGGCCAGAGCCGCAATCAAGGCCTGCAACTGCTCAGACCATGTGCGTCTGGATATGCGGGTGGGAGCCGACGACAGGCTGCATGTCATTGAGATCAATGCCATACCAGGCCTGAAGCCGCTGCGCAGCTGGAGCCCGCAGATATATTCACTATATCATCCAAGCAGGCTAGGCCCTGAAGAAGAATATCGGCAAATGATCAAGCTAATTATTACAGCCGCCCTGGAGCGGGAAGCAAATCTGCAAATCTGAAACTGGATAGCTAACAATGCGAAAAACTCATATAGTCATATTAGATGCACATGTCGCCAATCCTGGTTATTATAGCTGGGAGCCGTTGGCTGAATTTGGCAGCTACAAGGTCTGGGAGCGCAGCGAGGGCGAGGCCGAGATCTTGTCCAGAGCCGCCGAGGCCGAGATAGTTCTGGTCAACAAGGTCTGTCTTAGCCGAGAGATACTTATGAACCTGCCCAGACTGCGCATGGTTTCAATTTTGGCCACCGGCTATAATGTGATAGATATGCAGACGGCTAATGAATTAGGCATACAGGTCTGCAATGTGCCCAACTACTCTACTTCATCAGTGGCTCAGCATGTCTTTGCTTTGCTGCTGGCTCTAAAGAACCATACTTGCAGCTATACGCAGGCAGTGGAGCAGGGCGACTGGTGCCGCAGCCCAGATTTCGCCTTGCTGCGCGAGCCAATAGAGGAGCTGGAAGGTCAGCGCATGGGCATCGTGGGCTATGGAGCCATAGGGCGCAGCGTAGCCAAGATTGCCGCCGCATTTGGAATGCAGGTGCTGGTGTACAGCCGCAGCAAAAAGGAGCAGCCCGGCTTAAGCTTTGTGTCCTGGCCTGAATTGCTGGCACAAAGTGATGTGCTTAGCCTGCACTGCCCGCTGAGCGAGGAAACCGCCGGTATGATAAACGCTGAGAGCCTGGCACAGATGAAGAAGGGAGCGGTCTTGATCAACACCGCCAGAGGCGGGCTGCTGGACGAGGCCGCCGTGGCTGCGGCTTTGCAGCGTGGCGTTCTGAGCGCAGCCGCCCTGGATGTGCTCTCCGTCGAGCCGCCGAGGGCAGACAACCCGCTGCTGCATGCGCCCAACTGCCTGGTCACTCCGCATGTGGCCTGGGCAGGAATGCGGGCGCGACGCAGGCTTTTGGATATAAGCTTCGCCAATATACGCGGCTACTTGCAGGGTAATACACCGAACCGGGTAAACTAGAATCCGTCCAAAAAGCCCTTTAACCACAAAAAAACATAAAGGCACACAAAGGCAGGGCTAGTTTTTCCAGTCTTTAGCGGATGAACCGAGCAGGAGAAAATTTGATTCCGCAAGGCTAACAAATAGACCGTTATGCTTGCATTGCCTCAATTGAGAATATATGTTATCTCCATTGTTGTTTCCTGGTTCCAGACGGGCTTCATAAAAAATAAATGAAAGAGAAAAGCAATGAAAAAGCTATCTTTATTTACCCTTATAGAGTTGCTAGTCGTCATCGCGATTATCGCCATCTTGGCGAGTATGCTTTTGCCGGCCTTAAGCAAGGCTAAGCAGGCCGCCAATACTAGCAGCTGCGCCAATAATCTGCGTCAGATCGGCACTGCTCATCTAATGTATTGCGCTGATTACGATAACTATATTATTCAGGGGGTGGTTCAGTCATACCCCACTGACACCTGTTACTGGCATGCCGCTTTGTCGCAATTATATTTTGGCGCTAAGACATTTCCATACAGCAATTGGGATAAAAAAATCTTCAGATGCGCCAGCGAGCCAGTAGGCTTTGGGGCTTATAATAATGGACTGTTCACTTATACGCATTATGGCCTCAATACCTGGCTCTGTGGGCAAGCTGAAAGCACTCCGGTTAGACGCATACTGGATGTGGTTACTGCGCCCAGTCTGGCTTTTTTCAGCTGCGACTCCGGCGTTAAAAACACCTATTCCATGAAATACCCCAGTTTTGTGGGTTACAGGCATAATAATAAAACGCAAATGGTCTGTGTTGACGGTCATGTTGAAAGCGAGAGTTTGGCTAAAAGCTCAAGTTATAACGCATCCTATGGCAGAGCTATAAAGGGCTTTAAGCGCTAATTTTATGAGCTGTGGTTTTCCCTGCTTGATACCGTAGCCTGTGCTCGATTTTGCCGGTTAATTATAAAATCTCGTAAAAGGGGGCTAAGCTTGCTTTACAAAACATGCCTTTTTGTGCTGTTCTTATTTTGCCTTGCATTGACCGCCGAGGTGATATTCAATCCGGACGATAATACGCTTTGGAGCGAGGACGGCAAAAGCTTTCCGCTGTCCGAGGCGGTCAGTGCCGGGGCCTGGCAAAAGACCGACATGGAGTTTTTTTGTGCAGACGAGCAGGGTGTCTTCGGCATGGGCGGCAGCGGAACCATGAAGAACACTCGCTACTTCCCGGTTTCCAAAGAGTATCCCTGGCTGGAACTGGAGCTGCAAAGCATCACACAGTACAGCGGTTACAAGGCCTGGACCATGTTTTTCCGCGGCGGGCAGGGAATAGGGCAGGTGACCCATCCGCAGGAGGGAGTCTACGTGCATAATATATATGCTACCGGTGACACCAAAGAAAGCGGCATGGAGTACCTGGCTATCTATATATATAACCTGAAATTGAATATGAGCAGGCTAAGAGTGCTGAAAAAGCCGGACTACTACCTGACTGTGGAATCCGAGGCCTTCGAACAGCGAAAAAGTTTTGCGCCTGGTGACAGCCTGGATATCACCGTGTTTATGAAAGAGCCGGCCGAGGATGTGATGCTGCGCTTTATTGACAACTACGGTGTCAAACAGATGCGCATCAATAAACAAGATAAGCTGCAGCTCAAGCCCATAGATGAAGCCGACTGCATCTGGCAGTGCAAAGTGCAGATCGAGCAGCTGGGCAGCCAGTCAAAGTATAGAGCTGGCCAAATCATGCTTAAAACCATAATCTTGGCCGGAGGCATAGACAAACCAGTCTGGAGCGCAATTCAGTTTCCATATCAAGTCAATCCATGATGTTTTTAACGGAGTATAAAATGCTGCAAAGAAATCTTTTTCTCGCCTTGCTATTGCTAAATGCCGCTGTTAGTATGGCGGCATACCCAGTTTTGAAGCCGACCCAGGACGGCATACGCATTGACGCCGATTTCAGCGAGGGCACCTGGCAGCAGGGGGACTGGCATCATGGCTTCAAACTGCTAGGCAGCCGAAATCACAATCAAGCCAAGCCCGGCAATGACACTAGGTTTAAAATCGCCGCCGATTCGGAAAACCTTTATTTAGCTATAGACTGTCTGGACCAGGAGCCGGAGAAAATCAACGCCAATATCCAGGGGCCGTCCAGCAATCCCTGGCGCGATGATGTAGTCGAGCTTTTTTTTGCGCCCAGTGGACGCGACGAGGAATACTATCAGTTTGTGGTCAGCGCCGGCGGCGGCAGTTGGCAGATGTACTGGGCCGAAAAGGGCAATATCAAGCCAGACCCCTTTGAGCCGCTGTATGAGATAGCCAGCGCCAAGTATGCCCAGGGCTGGAGGCTGGAGCTGCGCATACCTTTATATGCATTCTATATGACCCGTAACAAGTTCTGGCAAAATGAATGGTTTTTTAACATGGCACGCTGCCGCAGCGCTAACGGCGAATGGAGTACCTGGAGCGCACTGAACAACTCGTTCCATGAAGTGGCTAATTTCCAGAGGCTGAGCGGTATGCCCATACGAGCAGCCCAAAAGGATATTTTCATTAAAAACGCCAGCGCGCAAGTAGACTCAAGCCAAAGCCAAGGGGCTTATGGCGGTAGCTTGAGTATTGATATAGAGGCCGTCTCGGAAGCCGCCGGCGAATACCTGCTTTTGCTAAACTCTGAGGCTCTAAAAGAGGAAATACGCCAGATTGTGCAGCTCAAAGCCGGCAGCAACAGCCTGCTTTTGCCAAACATAAGCTTTAAAAAGTCCGGAAAAATCCCTCTGCAGCTAGAGCTGTTGAAAGATGGCAAGGCTATCGCTCAGCGCAGATATCCGCTGCGCATCGCATTCCGTCCCTTGGAGCTGCGTTTTGACTCGCCGGCATACTCGAAGTGCTTCTTTCCGGGTCAAGACTCAAGCAGGATCAGCGGAGTAGCCAGCGTCAATAACTCAGCCACTCGCCTGGAGCTGGAGCTGGCAGGACAAAAATATAGTTTTCCCGTAATGGATGGAAAAGCAAGCTTTAGTTTGGATTGTGGCGCAGTGGACGCAGAAAACCTGGAGCTGAAGTTCAAGGCGGGCGAGGACAGCCTGACTGAACGCATACGCCGTCTGCCGGCCCTGGACAATGATATGCTCTGGATCGAGGCGCCAGGGCGCCTGGTGCTGAACGGAAAAAAGGTCTTTGCCCTGGGTTGGTACGGCCCGGGCTGGATAGTGAGCAAGTGTTTTCAAGAAAAATATCCCAGTCCGGCTGATAAACACCCGGTGAATGTGGGAGGCTGGGTGAATTTGGAGCCTGGAAGACTGATCAAAGGCTCGGAGGCTGCCGAGGCAGTGCGCGATGTCAAGCCCAGTCAGGCCATGTTTGACAAAGTGCGCCAAACCATAGAAAGCAAACGCGGTAGCGACTTCTGGTTTTATTATCTCTCTGACGAGCCCGAGTGCCGCGGCGTGTCGCCTATATACCTGAAGCATATCTACGACTTCGTCAAGGAGCTGGATCCTTACCATCCAGTGATGATCATCAGCCGCGACCCGGGCGACTATCTGGATTGCTGCGACATAGCTAACCCGCATCCATATACTGGGCCGATTATCAACGACAACGGTGAAAGAGTCCTTAACCAGCCGGTGGAGCGCGTGCGGCGCACTCTGGCTCCGTTGGCAGCACAGGGTCGCGGCGACAAGCTGCTCATGCTCACCCCGCAGGCTTTCAGCTATAGCATCAACAGCATCTACGCCGATTATCCCACTTTTGATGAAAGCAATGCCGCTATTTGGAGCGCTATCTGTAATGGGGCGCAGGGTTTCACCCCATATATCTACTATGACCATGCAGCCAGGCCTAGTCTTTCGCTGGGATACGACTTCATCTATAACTCCTTGCATAGCCTTAGCTCCATTCTTAGCAGCAAACAGAACCCGCCCTGCAGCAGCAGTAACGAAAATGTGGATGCGCGGCTTTTCAAGAAGGACGGTCTCTTGCTAGCTGTGCTGGTCAATCCATATCCGGAAGCCCACAGCGCTATGGTCTCCGCCGAGGCTTTCAAAGAGTATAAGAGTCTGTATCGCTATCGCGAGCAAGCCCAGCTGCCGCTGCAGCAAGGCCGTATTAGCGTGGAGCTGCCGCCCTATGCCGTGCTAGTCTTAAGCTCTAAGAAAATCGACCAGGGTATGTCTAGCATGGCAGAACTGCGCCGGAATATAGATAAAGCCGAAGGGGCTCGAGCCTCGCGCGGCAACCTGCTGTTCGGACGCAAAAAAGACATCGAGGTAAGCTCCTCATACTCCACATATACATATCAAAGCGACTTGGAGCAGCGCGATAAGATGTTCGACGGCATCGTAGATGTTAGCGCCTGGAAGCCAGTGCCGCAAAATGAACTTTGGTACGAACTGGCATTTACTAAATTCCTGCCTAAATTCAGCAAAGCAAGGGTCTATGGCTACGGACTGGAGGGAATGACGTTTAAAATAAAAAAACGGGGCGAATGGCTAGAGCCAAAAGCTGTACGCAAAACGGAAAAATACAGCCTGGAGCTGGACTTCGGCGAAAGCCTGAGCAGTGTCAGTGTGCGCCTTGACTTCGTGATGCCCAAAGACCGCAAGGAAATGGTCGAGCTATATGAAATCGAGCTGCTTGAATAAATGCTTCCGTAGGACTTTTGGGACGGGAGTTGGGAACGGCGGCATGGGGACGGGTGCGGGGGCGGAGCGCCGGCATCCTTGCCGGCATGGGGACGGGAGCTGGGAACGCCGACATTTGAGCGGGTGCGGGGTCGGAGCGCCGGCATCCTTGCCGGCATGGGGACGGGTACGGGTGCGGGGAG
>Ga0265295_1004371_pt1 | contig 19113 bp, 17 predicted proteins | sample Munlansysbiofilm_FD_192503 | JGI IMG/M metagenome (GOLD analysis project Ga0265295, IMG submission 192503) | Leachate microbial communities from a municipal landfill in Southern Ontario, Canada - Methane capture system biofilm | ecosystem: Engineered > Solid waste > Landfill > Unclassified ... | reverse complement strand
AGCCACTTGTTACATAGATGTTTTTTATCCCCTTTGCATGAGCGAGTTTTGCTGTGTCATAGGTGTACTCAAAAAAAACTATCGGCTCATTATAGGTGTATGCGATTGACTCACAACCGTGTTCAAGCGCAGCATCTACAATCTTTTGTGGTGGAAAATCACGACCAGTTATCTTGTGAGGTGGCTCTTTTGGGTATTGTGATATGTCGTAGTTTTGGCAAAATTGACAAGAGAGGTTGCATCCTACTGTTCCTACAGAGAAAACTCTGGTTTTTGGTAGAAAATGAAACATCGGTTTTTTCTCTACTGGGTCAATATTTACAGCAGCTGCAAGCCCATAAACCAGAAGTTTCAGCTCGCCATCTTCAACCTTTCTCACTCCACAGATGCCATACTCACCCTCATCAAGCTTACACACATGTGCACACGCCTGACACAAAATCTTTCCGCTATCTAGCTTTTTACTAAGCCATGCTGTTTGTGACATTTTTTGCTCCTTGTTTTACTTCAATAAATCAAAGGTACGAATGTAAAGCCATAGTGCTCATTAGCATCAAAGCTCCCATCCTCTTTTTTTATAATCTCAAAAATCGAACTTTTGATTGGAATGACTAATTTTCCATCAACTTTTAACTGTTTTATCAGCTCAAAAGGAAGCTCATCCGCAGCTGCAGAGACTAAGATGCGCTCAAACCTCTTTGTAGGGATGCCAAGCTCATCACCAGCTTTTACTATTTTAGCATTTTTAAATTTGTACTTCTTTAGGTTTGTGCTTCCAAACTCTACAAGTTCTTTTACCCTCTCAACTCCAACTACAGAGCCGCCCTCACCCACAATACAGGCCAAAAGTGCCGTTGTCCATCCAGAACCACTCCCTATATCTAAAACGTTATCTGCTTCTTTTGGCGAGAGCATCTCAAGCATCATAGCCACAGTTCTTGGCTGAGAGATTGTTTGTCCATTACCTATGCCAAGAGGATAATCCTCATAAATATTTTCAGAGTTTCTATCAACTACAAAATCAGCTCTATCAATACTTCTAAAAGCTTCTATAATCCTGCTAGAGTGAAGTGCTCCAATATCCACAAGATAGTCAACCATTTTATTGTTTGCTTCTTTAAAACCCCTCTCGAGCATGTTCTCTCCTTAAAATTCTTTTATATGATAGTTCGTAAAACAATATATGGCACAAGATTAAAAAAGAAAACAGTTAGCTTCCAAAATCCCATCGCACCGTAGTGAATAGAGTCAAATGTTTCGTATGATATTTTAAACCATCTATTGTGTAAGTTATAGATAAATTCATAAGCCACCACAAACATGGCAAACCATATCAAAAGTATAGAGATGTTAATAAGAGAGCACCACAGTAAGAATGATTGTAAAAGTATTAAATCCATTTTTTATCCTTATTTGACTCTTTGTATATTATTAATAATATAACATTGGTAATATTTTTAGGCTTAGTTAAATAATTTAGCCGATATAACAGTATACACAAATCATCTATTTTGCTATAATTTGGCAAAAAACTTCAAAGGAGACTCCGATAATGGTAATAAATATTATGAATGAAACTGGTGGCTTTAAGTTTATTGGCTCAAGAGGTGCTGGAGAAATAATTAGAAAAAAGATGAAAATGCAACTAGACAAAGAGGGTGAAACAGTTACACTCGATTTTGTTGGAGTAGAGCAAGTTACTCAATCTTTTATAGATGAGTTTTTTGGCATCTTTATAAGAGCTTTTGGTATAAAATATATAAGAAATAGAGTAAGACTTGTAAATGAAACTCAAGGAATAAAAGACACTATAAACTTTGTTATTAAGTATTCAAAAGAGAGGGTTGCTTAAAAGTAATCCTCGTCTTCATCAATATCTCCCCACAAAAAATTTCTATTAAAATCATCCATACTAAAATTTATCTGAGCCTCATCAAATTCAAACGCCACGACTACCCCCTTCCAAGCTTTTTCTAGCTTTTTTACATCGTAGTTGTCGCTCTTATATCTCACTAGTGTATCATTTGAAATAATTACGAAACTCCCCCTTGTCTCTTTTAAAATTTCAAGCATTGCGTACAAACCATAACCAGCATTTTTTTCAGATCCGTACATCTTTTGTGGCGTAGCAGTCACCCCTTTTTCAAGAGCTTTAAATATAGCTTCTTCTTCGGTATAAATGTCATTGTACTTTAGTTGAAGATTACTTAAAAAGCCCACACCTCTATCTGCGATTGCAAATTGCACTTTTTTATTTGTACTATAATATTGTGTCATAACATGCCCATCTGCTTGAGAATGGTCGGCAACATTGTTCATCAGTTCTAAAAAAAGATATTGTAAATAATCTCTTAAATCTTTTCTATCTGCTGGTTGTAGATATGCGAAGTTTTGGAGCATGATGCTTGCTAGATGGTCAGAAATCTTTTCTAAACCTCCGCGGGTCTTGATAATCTCTATAGGACTATATGTTTTATTGTCTTTATACTCTAAATTTAGCATATTTAAAAGATATTCATTATTGGTAGAGAGTTTAAAAGGAGTGTCTTCATCATATGCACTTGCCATAGCAACAAAGATAGGTTCTAGCCATTTTATGCCATTAAACTCACTGTTGCCATCGGCAAACAAGTTTAAATGCTTTTCAATATTGGACATTTTAAGTTGTTTCATATCAAACCTTAAACTTATATATAGTTTTAGGATTGTACCATAGAAGTAGTTTGGTTCTGGTGGACAGTGTGAGATTCGAACTCACGGTAGGTTACCCTACACTACCTTTCCAAGGTAGCGGATTCGGCCACTCTCCCAACTGTCCATTTTTTAGAGAGTGTGATTTTACCTTTATGTTACTAAATCTACTCTAAAGAGTTATATTTTCATCACTCCCTCATTAGTAAACCCAAAGCTAGAAATAAGCTAAAGCATAGTAACTGTGATGTAAAATGAGCAAAAGTATATTTTGGAGTACAAATGCTAGACAATTTTTCAATTCTTGCTGTAGATGATGAACCTTTTAATCTTGATCTTATAGAAGCTGCATTTTTAGAGTACACAAATGTCAAAATAACAAACGCCATAAATGCAAAAGAAGCGCTTGAGCTCTTAGAACAACAGAAGTTTGATGTACTCCTCTTAGATATATGTATGCCCTCTATGGACGGCATAGAAGCTCTAAAGATAATCAAACAAAACCCAAAACTAAAGCTACTTCCTATTCTTATGGTAACTGCAAATACAGAAAGAGAGAGTGAGGCTTTAAAGCTCGGTGCAAGCGACTTTATAGGTAAGCCTTACGATATAGAAGTGCTCTGTGCTAGGACTCTAAACTACGCAAAATTAAACCGCTATCATGAGCAGATAATTAACCAAACTGAGATACTAGAAGAACAAGTAAAACTAAGGACTATGGAACTTCAAGATGCACTAACTCTCTCAAAAGAGACTGAGTATGAAATCTCTTTTAGACTCGGTCGTGCTAGTGAGTTTAGAGATTTAGAAACTGGTGGACATATTAAAAGGATGAGCCACTATTCTGAACTCTTAGCAAGACTCTACGGCTTAGATAAAGAAGAGTGCGAGCTTGTGTTATATGCTGCACCGCTCCATGATATTGGCAAAGTTGGAATCCCTGATAAAATTTTACTAAAGCCTGGTAGATTTGAGCCTCATGAGTTTGAGATTATGAAGCAACACTCTGTGATAGGGGCTAAGATGCTTGAGGGTGCAGAGAGATTTCCTGTTATAAATGCGGGTCGCATTATTGCCTTGCAGCACCATGAAAAATGGGATGGTTCTGGCTATCCAAGTGGACTAAGTGGCAAAGATATTCATCTATATGCGAGAATTATCGCTATCGCCGATGTTTTTGATGCACTAAGTTCAAAGAGATGCTACAAAGAAGCAATGGAACTTGATAAAGTTCTCGATATTATGAAAAAAGATTCAGGTACACATTTTGATCCACTTCTTATAACACTCTTTTTAAACAACCTAGATGAATTTTTAAAAATCAAAGAGAAGTACTTAGATGAAGAGTTTACTGACTACGATATAAAATCCCTAGAGCAAAGACAATGAAGATACTCTTCGTAGATGACAATGAGCTAAATAGAATGGTTTTAAATGATATGGTTGAGATACTTTTTGAAGGTATAAGCATAGAAACTTATGAGAGTGCAAAGGATGTCTTTGAGCTCGATATTTCAAGTTATGATTTGATTTTGAGTGATATTGATATGCCTGAGATAAATGGTTTTAAGCTTCACGATATCTTAAGAGAAAAATACAACTTTACAAAGCCCATCATAGCTGTAACTGCACTTGCAGTCTCTGGAGATAGAGAGAGGATGCTAATGCATGGTTTTAATGACTACATATCTAAGCCCATAGATATGAATGAACTTGAGAGTACTCTGCAAAAATACATTTAAGGCATACAAAATGACACAAGCACAAATAGATGAGTTGTTGACTAATTTCCTAATCTCCAAAGAGGACCTTGAATCAAGAACTGTTTTTCATGAGTTTGCCCACTCAATCTCTTCTATCGTTGTTGATGATTTTGTTAAAAATTATCTACTAAACAATCCCAAACTCTCCATCTACTTAGCTCACGCAGATGCTAACAGGCTTGTAAAAAACATGAAGGATTTTGTTGCTTTTGTACTAACTGCCCCAATCGATGAGGCCTATATAGATAGAATCCACTTTATTGGCTCCATCCACTTCTCTATAAAACTAGACCCCGCAAAAGTCACCCATGGTTTTTTAGCCATAAATGAAGTTTTAAAAAAGCTAGCTAAGGTAAATGAGTTTGTAGAACAACATAAGTGTCTTATCAAAAAAATACTTAGATTTGCAGAGCATATAATGAATGATGGGTACTATATACAAAAAAACAAAATCTACACCGACTCCATTGATAACCTAAAAGGCTTTAATGCACAAAATGAACTCTACATAGGTTTTGAGTATCACAAACAAAATATGAAAAAGATAGATGCCACACAAGATGCGCAAGATGCTATAAAAAACACTATAAAGATTCAAGAAGACCCGAAAAAATGCGCCTTTGGAAAGATTTTAGAAGTTTTAAAAAGTGATGAAAAATATGAGTATATCTTAGGTGACAAACTACCATACGCTGCATCTCTGCATGAGATTTGGCATCAAGAGTTTGTAGATTTTAAAAAAGCGGCACAAGAAGATAATAAAACTCAGATGCAAAGTCATAAAAACAATATCTCTAACATCACAAAAGAGTTAAAAACAGTACTAGACAAATCACTGCATGATTCCATAAAAGATGGACATATAGCCTTAAATGCAGGTATAAAATCTATGAAAAACATTACTGAACTTTTTCATAAAAAAGAGTATTTTGATAATTTTGATGAGATGTTTAAAAATGTTTTACAAAAAACTTTTCTTGAATTCCAATGGGCAATAGATGATATCTACTTAGACCATCACACACAAGCAGATGATAGTTATAACATTGTAAAGATGCTAAGGCACTCTGCTAAAAACATCTATTTGGGAGTAAGATTAAAGTCAGACTGCTCAAATGACTATGTTTATGAGATGCTAAGCATCCTTATAGAGGTTTTAGACCTTCACTTCTGTGCAAAAGAGAGAGAGTCTTCACTTATAACTTTTGCCGATAAAGCCGAGAATGCTAACAGATCAAAAGATATATTTTTAGCGAATATGTCGCATGAACTGAGAACTCCATTAAATGCAATAACAGGTTTTTCACAAATCATTATGATGAAAAAAGATACACCAGAGACTATAAAAAATTATGTGGGCAAGATACATATAGCTGGTAAAAATTTGCTAGACCTTGTAAACACTATTTTAGACTTTGCAAAACTAGAAGCTGGAAAGATGCAATTTAATCCTAAACTTAGTAATATCTCGAGTGTTATAAGTGAAGTCTCAACCCTCGTGCAACCTTTAGCGCAAGAGAAAAACATCAACCTTAAGATGCCAAAAATCGTCTCACTAAACCTCTACATAGATGCAAAGCTTTTTAAACAAGTCCTTATAAACTTACTAACAAACGCTATAAAATTTACTAACAATGGTGGAGATGTTAGTCTTAATATCACCTACGATGCGAGTAAACAGATGTATGAGTTTGAAGTAAAAGATAATGGCATAGGTCTATCCGCAGAATCTATAGCTAAACTATTTCAAGCCTTCTCTCAGATAGATGGAGACTACCAAAAGCTCCAACAAGGAACAGGGCTTGGTCTTATGATAAGTAAGAAAATAATTGAAGAGTTGCATAAGGGCAATATATGGGTTGAGAGTAAGCTAGGAGAGGGAAGTAGTTTTTTTGTAAATATGCCAACGCCAATGATGGAATCACACACATATAGCATAAACGAAGCTCCTAAAGGTGCAAGAGTTGCACTTATAGTGGAAGACTCCACCAACTATCAAAAGATACTAGCTGAGCATCTTAGAAGTAGTGTAAACCTCACCTTTACAGATAGTGTAAACAGAGCCAAAAGTTTACTTTTAAACAACAAGTATGACTTTTTGATTTTAGATTTTTTCCTTACAGATGGCATCAGTTCAGAAGTTTTAGAGTTTATGGATGAGGAGTCCATTGAGATACCTACTATAGTTATCTCAGCCGAAGATGAAATAACTATCTCTTCATCTCTCTCAGGTTCTACAAACTTAGAGGGCATCTTAAATAAAAACAACATTAAGCACATCTGTGCATCTATAAAAGGCGAGGCTTTTAGTGAATAATTTTTTTAAAAAAATATTTAAAGATATCTTAGTAATTCCTATCATAATAACAGCAGCTGTTATGCTTTTAGGAATCTTATATCTAGTTCCACATCTCTCAAAAGAGCAAGACAAGAAAAATGCATTTTACGAGGCTCAAAGATTTGCTGAGTATATACGAATTTTTAGAGCTTACTACACTGATGATATACTCACTAAAATCAAAGAACATAGTGATTTGAAGATAGATTTCGATCATAAAGATAAAAATGACACTATACCTCTTCCTGCTACTGTTATGCATGACTTAGCTAACCTCTTTACATCAAAAGTAGATATGCGTGTAGAGCTCTTTAGCGCTTATCCTTTTCCAAACAGAGATAAAAGGGTGCTAGATGAATTTCAAAAAGAGTCTTTGCGGTCTATATTAGAACATCCTAATGAGCCATATGCAAGAGAAGATTTTGTTGATGGCAGGCTTATGTTTAGGGCGGCCTTTGCTGATTTTATGTCTGAGAAGGCTTGTGTTGAATGCCACAATACCCATCCAAATACTCCAAAAAACAATTGGAAGCTCGGAGATGCTAGAGGTGTTATTGAGGTTACTCTACCCCTTTCTATCTCCGAAAAATCTGGGCAAACACTAACTACAAACATTATATTATTTATCTTACTAAACTTCATAATTTTAACTATCTACTACTTTTTAGTTAGCTTCTTTAAAAACAAAAAACTCCAAAACACACATACTAACCTGCAAGAGAAGTACAGCTATAAAAATAAGCTACTCTCAGAATATAAAAGAGCTGTTGATTTGGGTGCCATCGTAAGCAAGGCGGACAAGAGAGGAAAGATAACTTATGTAAATGATGCTTTTATTGAGATATCTGGTTATGGTGAGGATGAACTACTTGGAAAATCTCACTCTATTGTTAAGCATGAAGATACTCCAAAAGAGGTTTTTAAAGATCTGTGGAAGACTATACTTAGCAAAAATGTTTGGCAAGGGGATATCAAAAACAGAGCAAAAGATGGAAGAATTTACTATGTTTTTGCAACAATTGTACCTATCTTAAATGACAAAGATGAGATAGAGGAGTTTTTATCCATTCGTTATGACACAACAAATCTACATATTGCAATAGCCGAAGCTAACAGAGCTGAGAAATCTAAGGGACGATTTTTAGCAAATATGTCACATGAACTAAGAACTCCGCTAAATGCCATTATAGGCTTTTCTCAAATTTTACTAAGACGAGATACCTTAGATGACAAAAACAAAGAGTATGTAAAGAAAATAAAACTCTCAGGGGACAATCTCTTAAGTTTAGTAAACTCTATTTTAGATTTTTCAAAGATGGATGAAAATGAGATGCTAGCCTATCCTAGTGAGGTAGAGATAAAAGAGCTCTTTAGCGAGGTCTTAGTGATGTGTGAGGCTCAGATGCTAGAGAAGTCTATCACTTTAAATATGTTTGAAATAGCTCAAGATGCGACTATATATGCAGATAAACAGTTACTAAAACAAGCGTTCATCAACATCATCTCTAACGCTGTAAAATTTTCTAAGGAAAGTGGCGTTATAGAGCTAACTCACAAGATGCAAGACTCTAGCCATATCTTTGGAGTTTGTGACTATGGTGATGGTATGGATAAAGAAGATGTTGAGACACTTTTTACACCATTTAAACAGGGCAAAAATGCCCAAACAAATGTGATAAAAGGAACAGGGTTAGGACTCGCTATCACACATAAAATCATAACAGAGTTGCACAAGGGAGAGATCTGGGTTGAGAGCGAACTTGGAGTTGGAACCTGTTTTTATGTTTCACTTTAACTTTAATATTTTTGAGCCAAACTTCGTCATGTTTCGTGTGTTGCAGCCCTACAAAGTAAGAGTAGGGATCTAACTTAAAAGGTCACTATAGTCATATTTTGAAGTGTCAAGATAGTGCTTTTTGCCAATGGTTTGGAATCTTTCATCATCTTCTTTAGCAGCTCTTTTAAATTTTTGTTTTAGTTTTTTAAGTTTTTTTTCACTGAAGGTACTCTCTTTGAGGTAGCTTTTTAAAGAGATTAGAGTTGAACTCTCTTCAGCATCTTCTAACTCTGCTTCTACAAGCTCTTCACTCTCTATAGTTAGCTCTTCTTTTAAAGTGTTTTGTAAAAATTTAGATGAAATTGCATGTAATATATTTTTTAACTGCTCATCTTTATCTTTGTAAATCTTCTCTATCCTGACTCTCTCATCTATTAGCATCTGCTCTTTTTGCTCTCTTAGGGATTTTGTCTCACCCTCAAGTCTATCTACTTTTTGTCTAAGCCTCTCGTTTTGATCTTCTAGTAACTTATAGTACCTATCATCATTTTGTTGTGTTACTCTTTTGTTAGTTTGTCTAGGTGTTTGTTTTACAGTTTGTTTGTTAGCCGCATCTGAGTCTAGTAAGACATACTTTATGCCATCTTCTACCACGCTCTCTAATGAGCCTCTTCTTATACGGTTATGTATCGCCTCTTTTGAGACTCCTAGTTTTGTGGCTGCATCTGCTACACTCATCTTTGACATAACTTCTTCCTTATCTCATATTTTCAAACACTAAAGGAGCTTCCCACTCCTGTGATCGAATCTCACTTATAACTTTTTGCAAATCATCAAGGCTTTTACCTTTAACTCTAATGGCATCTCCTTCTATCTGAGCATTTACCTTGAGTTTTAGCTTTTTTATCTCAGCGGTTATCTTTTTTGCCTCTTTTGACTCTATATAGTCAACTATTTTAAAAGTCATTTTTCTGTTGTTGCCTGAAGAGTCTTCAGTTTTTAGCTCTTCTAAAACCTTTGATGAGAGGTCTTGTCTTAAGAGTTTCGCTATAACAATATCTTTTAGGGCGTCAAGTTTGTTATCACTTGATGCTATAAGAACAAGCAATTTATCTTTTTCTCTGTAGTTAATTTCATAAGACGTGCCTTTGAAATCATAACGGTTAGCAACCTCTTTGTCTGCCATATTTATAGCGTTTTTGAAGTTTTGCATATCTATCTTTGCACTTATATCAAATGAGTATTCTTTTGCCATCATAAACCTTTTTAAAAAATAATAACACTTATTATAACATAACGAGGCTATGTTATTAAAGTTTTATATTTTTATAAGAAAATAATATATTCGTATGATATACTTTAAAGATGTATTCAACTTACTCAAATAAGTTAAAAAATAGATATCTACTACTAATTGGGTTTATCTTTTTTTTAGCACTCATCTCTAGGGGTTACTATGATGTAAAACATCATCGCTCTATGATTAATTCGCAGATGCAAGAACTTCATAACAACACTCTCTTGCAGTACAAAAATCTTATCTCAAACCTAGAAGAAAAATATACCTCTGTGGGGTTTGCATTTACAAATATGCAAGATATTTACGAACCTATAAAGCAAAGAGATAGAGAACTGCTATATAGCAAACTTGAAAAAAACTACTTAAAATTGCAAGAATTTAACTCAAACCTTCATATTATGCATCTACATGACACGCTAAATATATCTATACTTAGGATGCATAAACCTGCTAGTTATGATGATGATTTAACAGATATTCGCCCCATTATTAAGCAAACAAACATAGATAAAAAAGTTCATTTTGGGTTTGAAACTGGTAAAAATGGTATAAACTATCGCATCTCTCTCCCCTTTATAACTAGAGATGATGAACACCTAGGCGTTATAGAGTTTGGCATAAAGCCTCAATACTTTGCATCTTGTATGAGTTCATTACTCGGTGCCGAGGCGCAGGTTTTAGTGAAAACTTCTAGTTTAGAGCATCTTCAAACCCAAACAGATTATGAGGAGTTAGGAGAATTTTCTATAATTTCGAAAAACTATTTTTTTAACAAGCTAAAAGAGAGTATAGAGCTTGATAAACAGTCGCAGATAGTAGAGATTGGAGATAGGACATATATTCTCTTTAATGACTTGTGTCTTGATGATTACAAGGGCGAGATGTTAGCCAAAATTTTAATCGCAAAAGACATTACGCAAAAGGTTATAGAAAACAGAGACTCTATCATCTTAGTAAATATCTTAAACTTTCTTATACTTTTAGTATGTTTTATCCTGATATATATCATCTTTACAAAATATTCAAGCAGTCTCAAAAAAGCTCACAGTAACATTAGTAAACTAGAAGTAGAAGTTGAGACAGATACACTAACAGGTATAAATAACAGAGCTTCATTAAATAATTTCTTGCAAAAAAGAGTAACAATTTCAAACGAATACGCCCTCATCTTTTTTGATATAGATCACTTTAAGAAGATAAATGACACTTATGGTCACGATACCGGGGATGCGATACTAAAAGAGCTAACAAGTATTATAAAAAAAGATTTGAGAGTTGATGACCTTTTTGCTAGATGGGGTGGTGAGGAGTTTGCTATAGTTTTAAGATCACGAAACCTTGAAAATGCCGTCAAAATAACGCAAAAAATAAAAGAGAAGATCTGCTCTAACCTTTTTTGCAAAAACATAAAATTAACTTGTAGTTTTGGCGTAACCATGATAGATAAACCTCATAAGATGAATGAAGTCTTTAAGCGAGCAGATGAGCTTCTATATGAGGCAAAAGATGCAGGTAGAGACTGCATCAGATACGCTTAAAAACTAGGACTTCCATCAAATGAAGTTCCGCCAAATGGGCTAAAAGAAGTTGCAAAACTAGGATCGCTGTATCCTGATACAACACTTCTCATACGAAGTTTTTCTATATCTGCCTTACTTGATATCTCTTGAGGGCAAACAAGTGTGCACTCATTACAAAGTGTGCAATCCCAAACACCGTTAGTCTGGATGGCATCTATCTTCTCTTTTGGTTCACTCTCTCTCTTATCACTAACATATTTCCAAACACGAGTTAGTGCAAAGGGTCCTAAAAACTCACTATTTACCGCATATACTGGGCAAACGCTATAACAAGAACCGCACAAGATGCAGTCACTTTGGAGTTCATTTAGCATCTGATTTTCTTGGCTTAAATCTACACCTTTTTTTATAGAGCTTTGCCACGCTTTTGCTTTTGCATTGAACTCATAAGCCTTGTCCATATCTACAACCAAATCACGAATAACAGATGAATTTTTCATAGGCTCTACAAAGTCACCATCTTGTACTTTGTACGCACAAGCTAAAACCTCTCTGCCATTTACTCTCATAGAGCAACTCCCGCAGATGCTGCTTCTGCAGCCACTTGAGTATGAAAGAGTTGCATCTTGCTTTGTTTTTATCTCATTTAAAACCTCTAAAAGCGTAGCATCTCTAAGCCCTACTTCATACTCAATATCTTCTTTTCCTTGAGCTATGCCCATATATCTCGCTATTTTAATCTTCATCTCTTACTCCGCAAAGTCTGTAAAAAGCGCATCATTTTCTTCGTATGCAATGGTGTGAGCCTTGTAGTTTTTATCATTTTGTTCTGGCATATCACTTCTAAAGTGGGCACCCCTGCTCTCGCATCTACTGATGGCGCAGACTAAGACTATCTCGCAAAGCCCAATCATATTTGCAAACTCTAAAAACTCAACTAAGTTAGTGTTATAAATTTTAGACCTATCCTTTATCCCCATCATCGGCATCTCTTTTTGGATTTTATGAATTGCATCAAGAGCTTCTCTTAAGCCCATCTCTTCTCTTGAAATTCCGACATTATTATAAAAAACATTTCCAACAAATGTCCGTTTTTCGTAAAAATCTATCTGATTTGAAAACTCTTTTACTTGCAGTAAAAACTCTTCATCTCTTTTTACTTGCTCTTTTACTTCTATAGTTTTGTCAAATACTTTAGCGTACTTTGCAGCATTTCTCCCAGCTTCTCTTCCAAAGACAATAAGCTCTAAAAGAGAGTTTCCGCCAAGGCGATTTGCACCGTGAACTCTGTGGTTTGCGCACTCCCCAACAGCATAAAGCCCCTCTATCTTGGTGCTTGAATTTTCATCTACTTCTATGCCACCCATAGTGTAGTGTGCAACTGATTTTATAGGAATAACCTCATAAACTGGATCTATATTTTCATAGAGTTTTGCAAGCTTTCTCTCTTGTGGAAGCTCTCTATCTATAAACTCTTCGCCTAAATGGCGAATATCTAAAAAGACGTTTTCGCCCTTTTGAATCTCCTCATTTATGGCACGAGCCACCTCATCACGAGGTGCTAACTCATTGGTAAATCTCTCACCTTTTGAGTTTAAAAGATAGCCCCCAGCTCCTCTTGCACTCTCTGAGATTAGAATGGATGAACCCTTAAGTGCAGTTGGATGAAACTGAACAAACTCCATATCACTTAGTCTCGCTCCAGCTCTAAGGCACGCTGCTTGGCCATCTCCAGTTGAGCTTGTAGAGTTTGTTGAGTGTTTATCATAGATGCGAGAGTAGCCGCCAGTTGCGACTATAACAGATGCAGCTTCGTAACTCTCAACTTCCCCACTTCTCATATTTAAAAAAGTAGCACCGCCTATGTATGCATCTGAGTTTGTCGGCTTATGTGTTATAAGATTTAGAAGATATCTCTCACTTAGCATCTCGATGCCAAGGGCGTTGCATCTATCATAAAGAGTGTGCAAAATTTTGAGTCCCGTATAGTCTTGAGCATAACAAGCTCTTGGTGCTGATGCTCCGCCTAGAGCTCTTTGTGCTATCTTTGCATCTTTAGTTCTTGAGAAACATACTCCGATGCTATCAAGCCACTCAACTGCATCTGGCGCACTCTCACACAAAAATCTAACTGCATCTTCATTTGCGATGCCGTGAGCTGATTTTAGAGTGTTTTGCACATGTGCCTCAACACTATCTTCACCAGCATTTGCAAGAGCTGCATTTATGCCGCCTTGAGCCATACAAGTCTGGCTTCTTGTTGGATACTCTTTTGTTATAACTCTAACCTTAGCACCACTCTCGTGAGCGTTTATTGCAGCTACTAAACCTGCTCCACCTGCTCCTATTACTAAAACATCACTTCGCATTGTCATCCTCTACTTCTAACTTTATTGTAAAGAGAGCGCCACCTCTTACATTTTTTACGCTAATACTTCCATCATGGTACTCTTCTATGATTTGCTTTGACATATAGAGCCCCAAACCTGTACCGTTTTTCTCTAGCTTTGTAGAGAAATATGGATCAAAAATACTCTCAATAATAGTCTCATCAATCCCCAAAGCATTATCGCTAATCTCTAAAACCACAACTCCATTTTCATCATAACTCTTTAGCTTAATCTGCGCATCTTTGATACGCTTTTCTAGCAACTGCTCTTTTGCGTTATTTAAAAGATTTAGTATAACTTGCATAAACTCATTTTCATGAAGCTTTACTGTTGCATCTGAGTGCAGGCTCATACTTATGCTTATGTTGTTTGCGTCCATATTGTCTTCTACAAGGCTACAGGCTTTCATAACAACTTCATCAAGCTTTCGTACCTCTGCTTTTTTATTTGGCTTATAAAAATCACTAAAATTTGAGATGGTCTGACTTAGATTTTGAGTATTTGCCGCTATTTTGTCTAGTTTTTGGTGCACAAACTCTATAAACTCTTCTCTTTGTTGCTTATCACTAAGATCAAATCTCTCAAGCTCTATCGCCATCCTAATCGCAATTTGCATTGAAGATATAGAACTAAGTGGCTGCTTCCACTGATGGGCTATCATACTTAGCATCTCTCCCATTTGAGCCAAACGAGATTGATGCAGAAGATAGGCATCTTTTTTTAAAATATCATTTACAGAACTAGCCACCTTTGACTCTAGTGATTTGTTTAGCCTAAGGAGTTGACTTTGGAGTATATTGAGTTCCTTATTTTTTCTCTTAAGAAGATGGTGTCTATATGCAAATATCAAGGCTAGGGCAAAAGTAAATAGCAAGATATTTTTGAGATAAGAATGGTCTGGCGTTGTTGTGTAGTTTATAGACACCCAGTCATTTAATACCCTCTGTATATCTTTTAATTTTAACTCATTTGCAATCTTTTGAAATATGCTAAAAAGTACTTCATCACCTTTTTTAACTCCAAAACTAATCTTAATATCTTCTTCAAACTGCCCAGATATTTTAAGGTTTGACTTTGAGTTGTTTTGCATATAGTAAGCAGCTGCCATCATAGCATCTATATGGCCGTAATATTTACCGCTTTGCACACCCATAAAGCCCTCTTTTCTTGTAGGAACTATATGAAGTTTTAACTCTGGATATTTTTTTCTTATGCTCTCTATAAAGGAGTAGCCCTCTGCAACACTAAACTCTTTATCAGAGACACTATGGATATCTAAGATATAGTTTTTCCTATCATCAGTTATAATGACCATCGAGTCCATAAAATAAGGAGTTGTAAAATCTAAATATTCCCTTCTTGACTCTGTGTTTTCTACTATTGGTAAAAAATCACATTTGCCCTCTTTAGCTAAAGAGAGTGTCTCCTGCCATGATTTAGTTTTTATAAGTTTAAAGTTTATCGGAACACTCTGCGATATGATGTCTAAAACGCCAGAACCAATACCCTCTATCTCGCCATTTTTAATAGAACTATATGGTAAAAACGAAGGTATCATGCAGAGAGTTACTTCTTTTTTATCTCTTAGATAGGCATATTCATTCGCGCTTAAGATATTTGAGTTTTTGTTAAAGATAAACTCATTCATATCTATCCTATCTTTAGCAAGTCCAAGAATTTTATATATATCATATATCCGAGTAACTCTCTCCTCACTTATCTCACCAAACTTAACGCCATCTACAAAAGCTAGTTTCTTTAGTTCATTTGCTTCATATCTTAGTGCTTCCATACTTTTGTTTGTGCTATTGTACTTTTCATGCACTAGCTTTATACTCTCTTCTATATTTTCAAATGCATATCTCCAACCCTTAAGTGACGCATCCATAAATTTTTCTAATCTTTTAGGATTTTCATCTAGCTCTTTTTGGGATGTAAAGAGTATGTCACTATAGAAGTCAAAACCCTCATCTTTTGGGGAAAAAACCCTATAAGGGATATTTTTTTCTTGTAAGCCATATGTCTCATTTGTTGTATATCCAGCATATAAGTCAACCTTAGCATCTAGGAGGTCGTTAAAGTTAAAACTATGCTCTAGTATCTCTATTTCTTTCTCTTTAATCCCACTTGACATTATCATAGCACGGATGGAAGCAGCATCAGAAGCATCCCTAGTTAGCATGATTTTTTTACCCTTAAAGTCTTTTATGCTTTTAATATTTGTTATATCAGTGCCAATTAGTGCAAAGGGAGAAGATTGAAATATTGCTAAGAGTAAGACTACCTTTTCGCCATCAGACCGAGATCTTATAAGGCTTGAGCGTCCGATGCCATAAGTCGCTCTAGAACTCATTACCTCGTTTACAGTATTCATCTTTTTTCTAAACTTTTTTATCTCTACATCGAGTCCAGCTTCTTTATAAAAACCCTTCTCTTTTGCCATATAGTAGCCTGCAAACTGAAACTGGTCAACCCACATAAGCTGAAGTGATACTTTTTCTGTTTGTTTTTCTATACCAAGTAAAAGTGTGCTGAGTAGTGCTAGAAGAAGGAGTATGATTTTCATGGTTTTTATTATACCACAAGAGTTAGGATGTAGTACCTAGCAACCCTCAAGCCTCCTGCAACTATAACAAACCAAACAAACCTAAGTCTTAAAACACCAGCTACAAGTGTTAGTGGATCGCCAATAACAGGAAGCCATGAAAAAAGAAGTATAAAGTAGCCATATTTGTGTCCATACTCTAGACTTTTAGTCCCTGTTTTTGAGGAGTTTAATTTTGCTTTTGTTTTATCATAAAGCCAGTAACCAAACCAGTAGTTTAAAATGATGGCTAAGAGATTTCCACAAGATGCAAAGAAGATAGCGCTAAGTGGATTCATACCAGATGCAAGAGCCGCAACAAATGCAACCTCAGATGAAAGGGGAAGCAGTGTAGCCCCAAGGAAGGCAGATAAAAAGAGTGCTAACTCACTCATAAAAAAGCTCCGCTAACACTCTTGTGTTAAAGAGCTGAGTCTCTTATATTTTGAGCTACTAACTCTATAAGCTTCTCTCTAGCTTCGTTAGATGCCCAAGCAATATGTGGAGTTATATAGAGCCTTTCTCCATTTTCTACACTCAGTAGTGGATGATTTTTCTTCATTGGTTCTCTCTCTAGTACATCAAGCCCAAAGTACAACTCTCTCTCATCTACTATCTTAGCCACAGCATCTTCATCTATGATGCCGCCTCTGCCAACATTTACTATCACAGCGCCATCTTTACACTCACTTAGTTCTTTATATGAAAGTAGATTTCTAGTCTGCTCATTTAGTGGAGCATGTATCGAGATAACATCGCAAGTCCCAAGGAGCGTTTGCAGATCTACATGTAGATAGTCTCTAGTAATATTTTGCCCACTTGTTGAGTGGTAACAAACTTTTGCACCAAAAGCAGATGCAATATTTGCAACAGCGCGGCCAATAGTCCCAAGTCCTATAATTCCCCACTTTTTACCCTTTAACTCAAAAAATGGTTTTGGTAGATGCGTAAAGATAGCAGACTCTGTGTATGAGCCATCTTTTACATACTCATCATAATACCTAGAGTGCCCTAAAAGATAAAAGAGCATAGAAAAAGTGTGTTGGACTACTGAGTCAGTTGAGTATCCAGCTACATTTTTAACCTCTATGCCTCTTTTTTTAGCAGCATCAAGGTCAATGTTGTTCATGCCAGTTGCTGCTATACAGATAAGCTTTAACTCTTTTGCATGACTCATAAGCTCATCATCTATAACAACTTTGTTAGTAACTATAACTGTAGCGTTTGTTATGCGTGAGTTAGTCTCTAGGCTACCTGTTGATTCATAAATCTCAACTTCACCCAAACTCTTAAAAACACTCAAGTCTGCATCTCCAAAAGTTAGTGCATCTAGTATAACTATCTTCATCTAAACATCCTTGATTAGCTCTATAAGCTCTCTTGATTTTTTCAAAGCCGCTTCTGCTTTATCGTAAACTAGTGCGACTGCAAGTCTTCGCCCCTTGTGAGTATCTGGCTTTGAGAAAACTCTAACAAATGAGTTACCGCTAAATAGTCTATCGTCTATCTCTAGAGTTGGTTTGAAGTTTTCTGCCTCAGACTTGTAAGCAGCAGATGCGCCCTCTCCATAAAAAGTAAAGCCCAAAGGGAGACCTAAAACAGCTCTTACATGAAGTGCAAATTCACTCTGAGACTGTGTGATAAGTGTAACCATTCCAGTATCATGTGGACGAGGGCTAACTTCACTAAAGTAAACCTCATCACCTTTTACAAATAACTCCACACCAAAAATCCCTCTTCCTCCAAGTCCATCTGTTATAGCCTTAGCCATCTCTTGTGATTTCTGCTTTGCTACTTCACTCATCTGCGTCGGCTGCCACGAAAAGACATAGTCACCATCTCTTTGCTCATGACCTATCGGTTCACAAAAAACTGTCTCTTTGCCGTTTCTTGCAGTTAGCATCGTTATCTCATAGTCAAAATCAACAAAAGCCTCAACTATAAGTTCACTAGCATCTCCACGAGCCTCTTTTGCAATCAGCCATGATTTTGAGACATCTTCTTTGCATTTAAGCACACTTTGACCATGTCCTGATGAACTCATAACAGGCTTTACTACACAAGGATAGCCCATACGAGCAGATGCATCTCTTAAACCTTCTTCTGTAGTTACAAACTCATAAGCTCCAGTTTTTAGACCTAAAGTCTCTGCTGCAAAGGTACGGATATTTTTACGGTTCATAGTCTTTTGTACAGCTGCTGCGTTTGGGATAACATTGTAACCCTTCGCCTCTGCTTCAATGAGTGCATCTATAGAGAGAGCTTCTATCTCTGGGAGGATATAGTCAGGTTTTTCACGCTCTATAATCTCCAAAAGTGCATCTTTATTTTGCATATTTACAACATAAGAGCGATGAGAGACTTGATGAGCTGGCGCGTTTGGGTATCTATCAACTGCGATAACTTCAAGACCGAGTCTTTGAGCTTCAATAGCCACTTCACGGCCAAGTTCGCCAGAACCTAGTAGCATTACTTTTTTTGAGTTTGATTTTAGAGGAGATGAGAATTGCATCTGAGATAATTCCTTTTATTATTGTATTCATTAGAGGTATTTGGAAGCGATGCTTTAGCTTCGCATAGTGTGACTTAAAAGCATCTCTACGAGGTTAAAACCTCGCTTCCGAAAAAAAACTGAATTTTTATAAAAGAAATTATATCAAAAGAGGATTAAAACTTATTGTTGTATTCATTAGAGGTATTTGGAAGCGATGCTTTAGCTTCGCATAGTGTGACTTAAAAGCATCTCTACG
>Ga0265295_1004370_pt1 | contig 19114 bp, 16 predicted proteins | sample Munlansysbiofilm_FD_192503 | JGI IMG/M metagenome (GOLD analysis project Ga0265295, IMG submission 192503) | Leachate microbial communities from a municipal landfill in Southern Ontario, Canada - Methane capture system biofilm | ecosystem: Engineered > Solid waste > Landfill > Unclassified ... | reverse complement strand
CAAGCTGAAGCAGCAGGGGGCGGGTCTTGGCGTTCACGAACTGGCGTTCATAGATTTCTGTTCCCACCAGCAGTACGGCAAAGCCGCACTCATCGGCCAGATACCGCAGGGCCTCCAGGGCCTGCCAGCGCAGCTTGTTCGCCTCATCAATAATAAGGAGGGGGCGCTCCGCCTGAGAAAGGCCCCACTCCGCCAGCATCCCCATCCACCGGGTAAATGGCCCCTCAATCCCGGCGGCAGCAGCCACGCCGCCCAGAAGGGCATACCGGCTCATCCCCTCATAGGCACACACCCGCATGGCAGCATGGCGGGACATGATGGCGCGGGCCGCCATGGTCTTGCCCGTGCCCGTGTCGCCAATGATCTCCCCCACGGACGCTCCGGGGGTGGCCTTCAGCAGCGATGCCAGAGCCAGTGCTTCCCGTATGAATTTGGTTTCTGCGATTTCCACAGCTGCCTCCCGGTTAAAAATTGCCAGAAATTGTGATTTCAGAGATTGTGTCTACAGAAATCGTGATGCCAGAGATTCCGATCACCGTCCTTTGCCCCCGTCCATGACAGACGTGGAAACCAATCCCGCCCCCGACACCCGCTGCCCTGCGGGCCAGATCCAGCAGTTCCGGGTTATCGTTCAGCTGAAGGCTCATGGCCACATCCGGCCAGCATCCCGGCACCTGACCTTCAAAGAAGGGCCAGAGAACGGCTTCACACTCCGGGCAGGTAACGTTCCAGGGCTGCACCGCAGCAGCGGCCCGGAAATCCTCATCGCCGATGTAGTCCGGCCCAAACTGCACCACCCGCTTGCGTTCGCACACAGGGCAATGCATGGTGACCTGGCCAGATTCTCCCAATACTACGATGCTGTTTTCGTTCATGATTCTTCTCCTTGAAGATGATGGTTTACCAGCCTTGCGCCCTCAGGGCCGCAATCTCCGGGTCTTCCTGCACACCCCAGCGATTGAGGGAGAGCGTCTCCGCATCCTGCGACTTTGCTGCTATAGACAAGGTCTGTTCGACGGCCTTGTGGCGGTTGTCGTACAGCGCCTGTGCTTCCGGTGTGAGAGCAATGCGAATCTGACCGGCTCCGGCATCCGTGGCATCAATGGCCTCCCGGACACCCGCCAGCTGGGCGAATTCCCGCATCAGCTCCCGAGGCTCCAGCCAGCTCACTTCCCCCTTCATGATCTGCACCGCCTTCCGGGCCTCCTTGGCCAGCTTGCCCGCATACTTGGCCCCCTCAGGGTCGGCCAGATCGTAAACGGGCATGGGGCGGGCCACACAAAGGAACTTGGAATCCTTAAACACATAACTGCACACGGGGTTGTGCCTGGGGTGCCGCACAAGGAGCTTCTCCCCGTCGTACTGGTGCAGGGCCTCGTGGTAGTAGCGCCAGCCCCCCGATGCCACCGTACCGGCTGTCACCACCCGCTCGCTGCGGTCGGCAAAGGCCAGCATCAGGGCCTCTTCGTCCACCGTCAGCTTCCGCCACCCGCTCTCCGTCCACTCCGTAAGCACCTGCACCGGAGACCGGCCCTTCATGTGCTCCCCGCTCTGGGGTGTGGCGTGATAGTAGGGGATGGCATCGCTAAAAAAGTTCTTGAGATCCTCAAGGGATGTGGCCTCCGGAGCCTTGCCCAGCCGCCGGGTGCGCTTCACCATGCGGTCGCCGCCTGCGTACAGCGGATGCCAGCCCAGATACCAGGACAGGGCAGAGAAAATCCCCTCAAGGTTCTTGGCCCGTGGCTTGAACGGCTGGGTGCGGATGATGCGCCCCTCTTCGGTGTTCATCTGAACCCCGCCAAAGGCCCCGCCGGACAGGGTGGCCAGCTCGCTCCATGCGTCCAGCATCTCCGTCCAGGAGTATTCTGACCCGTTGTCCAGATAGAGCCGTTTGGGCATCCCCCAGGGCGAATGGGCGCACATGGAGGCAAAAGACAGCGCCACATGCTCCCGCCGCACCCCCGTTCCCTTTTCTGGCAGATACCCCGTCACATGGATCATGTTCGTGGCCGCATCCTGCCAGACGATCAGCCGCGCCCAGGCCAGCTTGCCATCGGCCCGCAGCACCGGGATGTCGCAGGGGGACACATCCCCGAACACAAGGTCTCCGGGGGCGTACTTCTCACGGGTTCGGTAAATGGGGGTCTGGTGGGTATCGTAGAATTTTTTGGCATCCCGCTTGTGGGTGGCGATCATGGAGTAGCGCCGCTCCGACTCCACAAACTTCCGTGGCACCTTGCAGCATCGCTTTGCCACCGCATCGGACATCCCCGCCGCCACGGAAAGCTTATAGAGCACAGGCCGTGCAAGGTTCTGCACCTGCCGGATGGAGGTATCCGCCTGCGCCCAGAGGCCCCGCACGGAAAGAGTCATTTCATGAGCTATTTCCATGATCTTTTCTTTACTTATTCCGGAGCCTGCCGCCATCTCCTCCCACCGCTGGGAGATCAGCGTCCGGGCCTGCCCCCGATCCGTGCGCACCTTATCCATAAGGGCCGTGATCCCGCCCTTGCGGTACTTTTCTTCCCAGCGGTACAGGGTAGGCACAGACACGCCATGGGCCTCGGCCAGCACTTCCGCCTTCTCCCGGCGACCTTTGACCCGGAGCGGGAAGGAGAGCAGCGGCTCGATCATCCGATACCGCCGCATGGCCTCCTCACTGCGCCGTTTGGCACAGCCCTCGTCAAGGGTCATGAGCATACCCACATGCACGTTCGTGGCATCCTCCCGAACCGCCGCCACAAGGGCCTGGGCATCGGTGGAAACCTGCGGGGAAACGGCGGGGAGATTGGAAGACGGGGCGGGAGGGGAAAAACTGGAAGAGGAGGAAGCCATATCTGCGGCTGTGGCAAGGGCTTCTTCGCGTACCAGATGACACTGCGTTTCCTCGGGGAGACTGGAGAAGTGGTATTCAAACCCTTTACCTCGCATTTTTCTGCGACTCTGGGTTAAATTTTTTTGAGCCCACCGAATCACGCCAGATGGAGTCTGCGCCATCCCCGGCATACCTGCTAGCTCTTGTGTTGTGAACCACTTCTTCATGGCAATCCTCGGAATTTATGCTTTTTTTGTCATTTCTGGCGTGATGTCATTCTCCAGCGTCTTCCTGATGTCCCGCATAATATCCCGAGACACACCGCCCAGCGGCTCGCACGTTTTATGAGACCAGCGGCGCAGGACTTCCCGCACTGTACCTACTGCATAGTCATGATGATTGGCCCACCGAGCGACGCTCGGCCAACCCAGCAGACACAGCCTCGCCCGGACATAGAGTGCATCTCCCAGGGGCTTTACAGTCTTGCGGCTCATTTTCCAGTTGGACATTTCGGTCACTCCTCTTTATGGTGTGTATGTTAGCCACACTATGCCGCAGTTTTCTGCGGGTGTCAACGGTCATTTTCGCATTTTCCTGCTATTTCGAGAATATTATGGATTTATCCAATGAAAACAAAATATTGCAAAGAAAATGACCAGATAGCCACTGGTCACTTTCACAGGTCATTTTCCGGGGAAGAAAAAGACCTGTCCGGAAGACTCTCGGAATGCCTTGACGGGGAGCCTGTAGCTGCTTTTGCTCGACGAGCCGGAATAGGAGAGAGTACCCTGAGAAATATCCTGAAAGGCGCAAGCCCTCGGGCAGACCATCTCGCAGCAATAGCTTTTGCGGCTGGCGTAACTCTTGATTGGCTTGCCACCGGACAAGGCATCAAGAGCGCAGTAGAGCTGCGACGCCTCACTAGGGATAGATGCGCCGCTACGCCGGACGTGGCACCACTCAATTTTCAATTATTACAAAGTATTATATCTGGCGTGGAAGAAGGACTACAAATGCTGAACAAAGACTTAGAGCCTGACAAAAAAGCTCAACTCGTCGCATTGCTCTATGAGCATTTCCAGAAGTCCGGAAATGAAACAGATTCCGGAACTGTTTTAAAATACTTAAAACTCGTAGCGTAGAGGAGGGTAGTATGGCCGAAGAACAGATCAAAAAAAAGGTTGTGGATTTGATGGCAGTCGCAAGAGAAAAGGAGCGAGAAGCGCAGCCGCAGGTACTTAATATCACAGCAAATGGCCAGGGAAACGCTTTTGCAATCGGGGCCAATTCCACAGTTATCAAAACTGATAAAATTGTGAATAAGACAGAATTCACACCTGGACCGGAACACATCACTCCTGCCCAAGCTCAAGCCATCCAGGAGGCTGTGAAGAAGCTTGCTGATAAGGAGAAAGCTGGTGGCCTCACAAGCCAGAAAGCTTTTTCAAAATGGTACAGCGCCATCAAAAAACGATATAATGTACCAACATATCATGCAATACCGGCAGAACTTGGAGATTCTGTGCTGGCTTGGCTGAAACAGCAATCCGCAATTATGCGGCCAAAATTAAGAAGAAACGACAATGCGCAGTGGCGAAACGAACACTACGCTGCCATTAACGCTAGGGCTAAAAACCTGAATCTTTCCAAGGGGGATATCTATCATATAGTTCTTGAGCGCCTTGGAAAGCAGGTCTCCTCTCTTACACAGTTGGGAGAACGAGATCTGAAAAAACTTTATGCCATCATCATGAAGATGTAATACGGCCTTCTGTTTTCGATAGCCGATCACGCAATAAAAAAGAGGCCCCAAACGACTTTGGAAGCCTCTTTATTTTTTCTTCGGAAATCTCAAATAATCAGAGCAAACCTGCACCCCCCGAAAATGACCGCCCCCATCCCCGCAAACCCGCGCCAGTCCTGCACATCCCGCAAAATCTCAGATCATCCCACCAAATCCCGCATCAGTTCCGTCTCACCAGTTCCGTCTCAAATAATGTTTTCACTTCTACCGGCCATGCGCATCATGACAAGTCTTTGGCCACTGGAAGCCACATCCGCAATCCAGTCCCGCTGAAAGGCGTAGGAAGCAGCACCGCCGCCCTTCTCCTGCAAGAGACGCCCCTCCGGACCCAATCGTGCCCCCACCAGAGGAAAGAATTCATAGATACCGATTTTCGCGGCATGGGAGGAGGACGGCGCATCTTCTGTATGAGACCGCGCTTTTTCCTGCATGGATGGATAGGCAGAGGAAGGTGACTCCTGGCATTCCAGCCGTCCCCTCCCCTCCTTTTCACAAACACATGACAGAGAATGGACCTGGGAAAGAACATCCCCCCGCCTGACAGGTCCCTCGCCAAAAAGAAGCCAGTCTGCCGAGACCCCATATTTTTCCGCAATCACCTCAATCCATAAAGGAGGAATCTTACCTTTTTTTTTCGAACCAGCCAAAGACTGACTTTTAATCCCCAAAGCCTTTGCCAGTCCCGCATCCGTTGTGGCACCCACAGCGCTCAGAATCCGGGCATAGCGTTCCCGGAATGTTCCTTTTGCAGCAGAAGCCTGTTCAGAATCAGAAAAAGACTCTGATTTTCCGGATCCAGACACCATAAATCCCCACCCCGCTCTTCGAAGACTGAATTATACCCCGTAAAACCTACAATAAATCCGATTCAGACTTGACATATAAACAGCCTGAAACTTATAATTCACCAGAAAACAAAACATGTCTTGGTAGGTTTTACCGTTTTGATTGGATTGGAACAACTCTAATCTCACGCATTCCCACATGAGGCGATGAGATCCGTCGGGCCGGAGGCCTCCCAGGTAGATGCGGGCCCCTCTTACCGAACCCGCATTGTTTTACACCAGCCCCCAGAGGCGTCCCATCCCCTTCCTTTCCGGGTTGTTCAAACCTGGAAAACCGCCCGCAGGAAGAACAAGGCTTCCCACAGCCTCGCTCAGACGAAGCATTGAAAATCCGGCGAAAACGGATAACGCCAAAGGAGAAACAGGATGAAGGGATCAGCAAAACCGGCAAAGAAAATGCGATGCACCCTGTACTTGCCGACGGATTCAGGACCCCATGAAGAGGAACGCTTCAGAATAGCGCGGGAAATCCGGGGGACCATCGGAATTCTGGGGGAGAATGTGGCTCAATGGGCACGGGAATGGGGGGTTTCCCGGAGCAGCATCTGGAATGTGATTGATGGAAGATACAAAAGCGCACGCATGCAGAAACTCATTGAAGATCGCCTGAAACGAAAATTCTGGAGCTGAAAATCCCGCAACAGCTCACATCCTTTCAGCGGGCGCAACATGGTGCAATGGAGCCTCGCACAGGATGGGATAAAACCAGGTGCCGGGTAAAAAAGCAAGGCTCCTTATGACACTTTGACGCGCAAGGCCTCTACAAGAAAAACCCTTCAGACTTACCCAGAAGGCAGGAGAAAGCAGCAATGCAGGAGGAGGAACACTTGGACCAGAATGTATGGAAGGCGGTGGAAACCCTGGGAACAGCCTCTGCCAGCGAGGTCATCGCACATCTGAGATTGCCGGATACCCCGGCCCAGAGAGAAACGGTGAGGGTGGCCCTTTTCCAACTGTATTTCAGCTGTATGCTTCGTCGCATCGGCATTGGTGTTTATGCAGTCGTGGACAGAAAAGAGGAGCTGGAGGGTCGCAAATCCCGCCGCATGGCCATGTGGAAAATGCTGCGCATGCGCAACCGCATGACCCTGGATGACCTGCAGGAACTGACAGACATGAATCGGGATGAAGCCCTGACCTGGTGCAGAATACAGGTCCGAAACGGACTCGTTCAGGATCCCTGTGCGCCTGACGCCAATGCAGCATCCGCATCGTACGCCCCCGTCCCTGCAAGGGGATCTGCATCCATAAAAAGGCTCAAACAGGATATGCTTCGGCATATCCAGAGAGCCGAGCAACTCCTTGAAGCCTATCGCGTTCTCCTGGAGTCCCCAGCTCCCAGCCTGCCTTTGCCCACGGTGTCCAAGCCTCCCCCAGACCCAGCCCTGGCAGCCGAGGCCATTTATGCACAGCAGACCAAAATTCTGTACCGGGCCATGGCCTTATCCGGCAGACCCTATGAAGTCCATAAAACGTTCTGGAAGCCCCTGATCCATCGCGTCTCAGGTACAGAATCCGCCATTGACATCTCCGAACTCACCCTGGGACAACGCCATAGAATGATTGCGCATTTCAGTCTGCCCGATACGGAAAATCCGGAAGTTCCTCTCCACCTCAACCATTGGAAGAAAAATTCTGAAACCGGCTCCACCCAAGCTTATTCCAACGGCGCAACCCATACCCGGCAGGCCTGCATGGAAAAAATCGAAGCCATTCTGGCGGATATGAAACACCCCCGCAGCTATGTCGATTCCATGGCTCAGCAGTATTATGGCGTGGACAAGGTGGAAGATCTCTCCTATGCCAATCTGATCCGGATCATGCAGGCACTCTATCACCAGAACCGCAAAAGAAAAAAAGAAACCCAAGGGGTTACAGATCCAGCGTTGCAATAAGATACTCCAGATATCTGGATTTCACCTGCTGGGTCGCCAGAGCTTTTTTCACAGGCGGCAAGCGGAGAATCACCCCCAAAACCGCGGCCAGGGCCCGGTGGTTCCACATCACCCGATTATCAAAAATCATGTGATGCAAAGCACCCCGCTCCAAGGCCATCACCACAGAACGATGGGTCGAATTCAGAGGTGTGATCACCCGTTTTTCCCGCGCCTGCAATCCCAGAGCCTTCTCCGTGCAGGCACGGACACAAACCCCGCATCCCAGGCAGATCTCTGTCTGGATCCGTGCCTTTTTTTTCTTGGGCTGACGCGGATCATTGGCGGACACCAGTCCCAGAGCTTCCACAGGACAGGCCGCCACACATTTCCCGCACCCATTGCAAAACGCTTCGTCCACAACGGGAAGAAAATTGGATGTATGCACAGGATGAAGTACCCCAAATTTTCGGGCTGCAATCATGGCTTCGCAACAGCATCCGCAACAGTTACAGATAAAGTTCACACGCTGGCGAACGTTCTCGCCAAACTGAACCAGGCCATGCTCGTAGGCCTTCTGCAAAAGATCAAGCCCTTCGCTCACATCCACCTCGCGGGCGTATCCGTGCTTGATCAGGGATCTTGCAGAAGTATTGAAGGTCATACAGATATCCATGGGAGCTTCACAGCTACGTCCCATGTGCAACATCTTGTGGCGGCAATAACACATACTGATTCCACGGTGGGAAGCGTCCCGCATCACCTCACTGGCGCGCTCATAATCCAGTACATACACGCCGTCATCCGCAGGCAGCATGGGTTCCTGAACAAAAACCCGGCCAAGCTGGGTTTCCCCATGAACAAAAAGGCTTGCAATAAACTCCTCTTCCACATTCATGTACTGATAAAAAAGTTCTCCTAAAAGACGCTGATCAATATCTCCACGTGTCCGCATCATGGAAAACTCAAAAAAACCCGCCATCGGCGGCGGCAGTACATAATAAATTTCCCCATCTTTCTCCATGTCCACAAGAAGAGCCCGGCCCGCAAGGCTTTCCAGAATCCGGCAGGCCTGAGTAAGATTCACCTTCCATACCCTTGCCGCCGCTTCAGACGTAAAGGGTTTGATGGGAAGAAGGGCCATCAAACCGGCCTCCCGTTCGCTGACAAGAATCTTGAGGATCTTATATAAGGTTTCTGAAAATGGCGCCCCCTGTGGAAAACGATTCAGACGATCAATCAGTTCAGAATAGCCGGACCTGTGAGCGATATGCGCCATCAGAACTCCTTTTTCCAAATGTGCTATCCATCCCCCTTCATCTATGGGGGCCTTCGTCAAAGCCTTCAAGAACACGCGCAACATATCCGGAAACTGACTTAACCAGCTGTCTGAGTGAAGGCAGAACCCCAAAAAAACGTTCTCTAAAAATGCCGATTCCAGACGAAATACGGAAAATATCAGTGGTTTCTTTGATTTTTCAAAAATATTGCGTCTTTTTTTTCCTGTCAATTCGAAAAAACGCAACTGTCCTTAAAAAAGGATCCCTGAGATGAAGAACGCCCTTTCACGTCATGCAGCATGAATTCCCATTGGACCTGAGCCCTCCTATTTCTTACGGGCCTGAATCCGGGCGCTGCGCACATAAGCCGCTGCATTCATCCCAGGTAACCATTCCTTGATAAATTCCCGGCTTTCTTCCTGCACTTCAATCTCAATATCCGTAAAACCCGCATCTGAAAGGAGCTTCTCCAGAAGCTCCGGCGCTATTGCGCCCGTCACTCAGGCGCAGAGGGCTTCAGGATCTTCCTCCAGAATCTCATCAAAGCGCTTGATCTGCACCACATCGGAAATGGCAAGTCGACCGCCCCTGCGTAAGACACGGAAGGCCTCCTGCAACACCCTATCCTTTCTTGAGGACAGGTTGATCACGCAGTTGGAGATAATCACATCCACAGAAGCATCAGCCACGGGAAGATATTCGATCTCGCCAAGACGGAAGGAAACCTGAGACACCCCGGCCTTTTTTGCGTTGGCCCTGGCCTTTTCCACCATCTCCGGCGTCATGTCCACGCCAATGACCTGGCCTTCCGGCCCCACCCGTTCTGCCGCAAGGAAGGCGTCAAAACCCGCCCCACTCCCCAGATCCAACACGACCTCTCCGGGTTTGAGGACAGCAAGAGCCAGGGGATTGCCACAGCCAAGGCCCAGATTCGCCCCTTCCGGCGCAACCGTTTCCTCTGCCATCGTGTACCCGAGACGAGTCGCCTCAATACTCACAAAGCTGCCCTGTCCGCAGCAGCCCAAAGCTTTCCCCAAAGCCACATCGCCATAACGTTTTCGTATCAGAATCCCCTGACCTTCTTGGGGAAACCAGTTCTTTTCTCCAGACATGAAACCTCCTTTTTCGTTATTTAGCCAACAGGCTAAACATATCAAGCCCCCCCAACCCTGTAAAGCTGAAAATCCCTTCATCTGTTTGTTGCTTGGCATCCAAGTCGCGTCCTCTCGGCCCGAAACGCCCATCCCCAAACCATAACGCAGAAAAAAACCTCCTCACCTTCCACGCAGGGTTCCCCCAAGCTCCGTTCAATCGCCTTTTTCATACGATAAATAATGAGCGTACTTTTTTTGACAAAACAAAAATAAATCCTATTATCGAAATGCGGCATCTGCTTTTTCTTCCATAAAACGGAAAAACCAAGGAGGTACCCCATGCTGCACCAGCTTCCCGAACTTCCCTACGCCTATGAGGCGCTGGAACCCCATATCGATGCACAGACCATGAAAATCCACCACACCAAACATCACCAGACCTATGTGGATAAACTCAATGCTGCCCTGGAGGGGCACCCCGAACTTCAGAAAAAAAATCTCTATGAACTGCTGAAAGGCATACAGGAAGTCCCAGAGGTCATCCGCACAGCCGTACGAAACCACGGCGGCGGACATGCCAACCACAGCCTTTTCTGGAAAATCCTCAAAACCGGAGAAAAACCCCAGGGCGAAATCCTCAAAGCAATTGAAAAGGCATTCGGAACCTATGAAGACTTTGTCCAGGCTTTCACCGCAGGTGCTGCGGGCCTTTTCGGGTCCGGATGGATGTGGCTTCTGCTCAATGAAAAAAAAGAACTTGAGCTTTCAGCTCTTCCCAATCAGGACAGCCCCATCATGCATGGTAAAATCCCAATCCTGGGGCTGGATGTGTGGGAGCATGCCTACTATCTGAAATACCAAAACCGAAGACCAGACTATATCAAAGCCTTCTTTGGCATCATTGACTGGCCCGCGGTGGATACCCGGTACAAGGCAGGGCTTGAAGACATCCTTGTATAGGTTTTCAGGTCAACAAGGCCTGCGGTTCAGACATAAAAAAAGGGCGGCCCCGATTTTCCCAGGGCAGCCCTTTTCTTCTTTAAAACCTTGAATGCGTCTACACCTTAAAACGTCGCATCATCTCACGGATTTCATCGGAAAGCCTGGAAAGCTCCCGTACCGTGTCTTGGACCTGGCTGCTGGCGCCTTTTACCTGAGTGGCCGCTGCGCTCACCGAGGCCATATCCCTTGCAATCTCATCGGAGACCTGGGTCATTTCTCCGCTCTGATTGTTCGCCTCTTCCACCATCTCCGATGCGGAAGCAATATTCGCCGCCACTTCCCGGATAGCAGAAGACTGCTCTTCAATGGCCGCAGCAATGGTTCCCACAATGTGGTTCACACCCTGAATACCCTTCACAATACCTTCAATATCCGCACTGGCCCTTTCTGAGGCCGTCTGAATGCCATTGATTTTTTCCCGGATATCCCCCGTGGCTCTCGCTGTCTGTCCGGCCAGTTCCTTAATTTCTCCGGCCACCACGGCAAATCCCTTGCCTGCTTCTCCGGCTCTGGCCGCTTCAATGGTGGCATTCAGGGCTAAAAGATTGGTCTGTTCCGAGATACCGTTAATGGTTTCCGTTACCTTGCCGATTTCCTGAGCTGCAGCGCCCAGTTTTTTCATGACTTCGGCAAAGCCTTCGGCCTGCTTCACCGAAAGCTCGGTGCTGGTATTGGCCTTGGCCGTATTACCGGCAATTTCTGCAATGGTCGCTGTCATCTCTTCCATGGCCGAAGCTACGGAATTGAGATTACCCGAAGAGCGGGCCATCTTTTCCGCCATGGCCCGCGATGAGGTGGTCATTTCCTCGGCCGCAGCAGCAACGGTTTCAGCCCGATTGCTGGATTCCTGAGCCCCCTGGGCACTTTGTTCCGATATTCCGGAAAGCTCCGTGGAAGAAGAAGCCAGTGTGTTGACTCCGCCATTAAGGCGGGTAAAGATGCCACGCAGGGAAGCCGCCATCTCCGCCATCTGCCGCCCCATGTCTCCCAATTCATCCTTTCTTGCCAAAAGATCCTGGGGCACCGTAGCGGTCATGTCGCCCGAAGAAATGGCTTTGAACAGCCTTCCGCTCTGCCCCAAGGGCTGCACAATACTTCGGGTGAGAATCACGCCAAAAACAAGGGCGAAAGCCAGGGCAAAGACAAGGGCGGCGAGGGTCCAGGCCTTCGCCGAAGAGGCTTGAGCCTGGGCCCTCATGTTTTCATTCCGAGCGATTTCACGGTTGATCTCCACAACCTCATTTAAATGATGCAAGGCTTTTTCCTGCAGTCCCAGTACCTGCACCATGGCCATTTCTGTCATTTCGTTCTGTATATCCTGAATCCTAAAGGCCTCATCAATTAAGACATCAAAACCTTCAAACACCTTTTCTGCGGAACCCTGCATTTCTTCGTGAAAGACACGTAAAGCCTCATTTCGATTGTCCTTTGCCATCAGCTCCGGAATTTTAAGCGCACTTTCATGGAAAATACGATGGGGCGCCTGCACGCTCTGGATGGCAGCCTGCAGATTTCGGTTGGAAGTCGAAAAAGTCGCCATCCAGCGGCCAAAGTTGCAGGCGGTATGGTCCCCTCCGCCCTCATAGGTCTCCCCCGTCAGAATAAAATCCGCAACCTGATTCATAAGGGTATAGTGATCCACACGAAACATCTGCAGATAACCAAGGAGCTCATCCGGGTTCAGAATGCCCGTGGCATCGAGATTCCGTGAGAGATTGAAAAAGGCGTCATTCACCTTCCGCCACTCTTCAAAAACCTGAAGAAAAGCCTGCCACTCCCGACTTTCTTCCGGGGTCTGGGGCAAAGGGGCGTACAGATCCATGGCTGCCCGGTAAGCTTCACGCGCCGCAGCAATCACCGCATATTGCTCTTCCCTCACCTCCATGGGGTTTCTGGGATTCAGCAGGGTACGCTGGGCAGCAATCACCTTCCCAAGCTCATATTCCATGGTCAGTATGGCATCCAGGCTCGGAAGACGCACCACGGCAATTTCATCGATAATCTGGGCGTTACGCAAAGCCGCCACATAGCCCATACCCCCCAGAAAGAGAATCGTGAGTGTGAGCAGACCAAAGCCCAGGGCCATACGCCTGCCCACTTTAAGGTTGTTCAGAAAATTCATGGTTTCTCTCCTTTTTAAAAGGCTTTTTAAGACAAAAAGCCTTGGTGGGGACGTCCTCTTTAAAAGCTGCCCAGGAACCAAATTTCAGGAATGCGCCAGAATCTTTCTTCTGAGTAACTTCACAAGTTTCCCTTCGACAAAACGCCGCAACACAGGCTGCGGTGCGATTCAAATCCTGGTGAATTTTTTAAAGGAATATAAACCATAAAAAACCAGGGTGTCCACAGAAAAGCCCCTCTTTATCCTTCAGGAATCAAAAATTTCAAGATCTTAAGGAGAACAGAGGCTGCGTATCTTTTCCAGGATAAGACCGTGGCACTCTAATGAAACCAGCGCAACTCCCCAAGAGTCCGCAGATCTGAACTTCCCCAGCGATCCTGGTGCATCACGGACACCCCAAGGTGCAGATTTTCATGCAACCGCAGGCTTCCCTCAACGCCAAAGGCCAGCATCCTCCCTTCATGACCCAGCCCAGAGGCCCCTCCTTCCGTGAAAACCTGCCACTTGCTCTGTTCAAAAAGTCTGAAAATCCAGCCGCCCCTGCCCACAAGCCCCAGGGAATAGCCCGAATCGAGATCACCTCCCACAAAAAGCCTCGGCATCGCCAAAAGATAAAAAAGCCCCGTGCGCCCGCCTGCCCAGGAAAACCCGACCCCTCCGGAAAGTCGCATCAATCGACCCTGCTCCTCACCTGGAATGCCTTCGATACCCACACCCGCAGCCCAGGAAAGGGGGGTAAAAAATCGGTTTCTCGGAGAAAGGGACACAATGTCGATCACATCCAGGCTTTCCAGATTGGCACCCTCCCCTTCAGGCCCGAGACGCAGCCGGGTTTCCCCGAAAACAATACGGATGCCGTCATGCTCCGGATAATCGGGATCCGTCAGATCCGTAAAAGCCGGTCTCCAGGAAAGCGTCATGGCAGCCCTTCCTTCCACACCCTGGACGCCCATGGAAAAACGACCGGAAGCATGAAGGGTTTCCGGTCGCCTCGGTTCCTGAACAGGTGGCAGCGCATCCGCACCACCAAGTCGGCTGCGCACCCGCAGCGTGGCCATCAGGGTTTTCTGATAGGCATCCAACTCCATCTTCCGCTTAACAAAACGATAGCGTATGCAGTCAATCACCGTATCCAAAACCCGGACCGCATCCTCTTCCGGAAGATCCATCACCCTTTCCGGCGGCTCCTTTCCTTCCAGGATCTGCAAGGCAAGCGCCTGATCTTCTGGGGACAAAAGGGAAAGCCTGTGCCGGATAATCGTCGCGCGGCTGGGCCGGTACTCCGCTTCCGCAATCAAGCCTTCCCTTTCCAGAGCCCGCACCGTATCCACAGGAATCACCCAGAGAGGAAAAGATTCCGTGATCCGAAGACCGGGCCGTGCCGCCTCCACCGTATACATCAGGGTAAAGGAACAGTTCTCATCAAAAAAATAATAGTCTGAATCCACGCCCTCCATCTCACGAATATGTCGAACCATGGCCTCCATCTCATGGGGCTTCAGATCCAGGCGATATTCCCAGATATCCCGCTGGTTAATTTCTCCGTATTCCTGCATTTTCTTATAATAGGGTAACACATTGAAATAGCCAGAATAAAAACCAAAAATGCCTTTAAAGGCAAAAACAAAACCATTGGTTTCCTGGGTAAAGGCCGAATAATTCACAGCCTTATCCAGCATGCGGGATGTATTATCCAGACGCAGGGTCAGGAGGGTGTGCCCAAACATGGAAGCCGGGCTGTTCATATAATACGTGGGAAAAACAAGACGGGCGGAAGACGGCTGGATATCTTCAATCTCAGCGCACCGTGGCTCAGGGAAACTCCCCGATTCTGCCCCAAGCTGCGCATGGAGCCAGTGGTATCGTGCGATGTAGGGGCAAAGATTTTCCACTTTTCCCGAAAACAACAGACGTATCACCGCATCCATTTCCGCTTGAGGATCCGTTTTCCCCTCGGGCGAGACAAAAAAACCTTCGTGATCGATGCGGCTTCGGGTTCCACCCCAAAAAGGTTTATGGTAATGGTAAAGGACGTGCCAGTAGGAATCCTGAGCAAGACCCAGTACCTTCGCCCGGGCCACCAGCATCTCCACCGCTTCGCCATCCCTCCCATAGACCTGCGAAAAAAAACAGCCCCACAGAATCAGACATCCGAGCCATATTTTTTTCCCACAAAAGCTTTTATGCAAAAGACCATCTCCTTAAAGGGGCTATTATGCAAAAATCCGACCCCCCCACAGGAAAGGTCGGATTGTTGTCATCAAAACAGAAGCCTTAAGAAACCCTTATGCTCTTCCAAAGGCATAAAAGGCCTCGCTTATGAACCCATGATCAGATTCTTTCCAGAACCGAGGTGATCTGATCCACAACCTGTACGCTGTTGATACCACCATCAGGATAAATCTGATCAAAGTTCATCTGCAGAGCGGCAAAGAAATCCGCCTTACGGCCTTCTTCCACCAGGGCCAGCTCCGCCAGGGTACCCAGGGTTTCACCTTCACCCATGGCGATATCCACGGCAAGGGCATCCATATTATCCGCTACAAAACGATCCAGCTGTTCCCGTACTGCAAGCTTCGCAGGCTTTTCGCATCCGAGGGTTCCGGAGCTGATACCAAAGGTCTGGTTACCAGAAGTACCGTTGGTGGTAGTCGCCATGATTTCCCAAACCAGGCCTTCCTTTTCCTGCATCAGCATGGAACCCAGACCACAACCCACATTATCCTTATTCACAGCAAATGCAGGGGCAGCCACAAACAGACCAAGAAGCAGAGCAGCAAACATACGTTTCATAGGATTCTCCTTGCTTTGAGGTATAAAAAAACGCCACATAAGGATGTCGGCATCTACGCCTTCACATCCCAAAAAGATTCCCTGACCCAGCCCCCATGAACCCCTGTACAGAAATTCCGACACAATCCTTGTGCCTGAAAAATCCCGTCCCCCCATGCTGAACGCAATTCTGAAGAATCAAGATCTTTCTGAAACAGATCGGAAACCATGGGCTTCATCACAAAACAGAGCCTGTCCTTATAAAGAATCCGGTCTTTCTTCTATACCCTTTACCGACAGAAAACAAGAATCCCACGCAAAAATTTCGTTTGCGGCCAAGGGCGGCTCTGCTCACAGCGCAGAAAAGGCTCCCGGCCAGTATGTATCCTTTGCGGTAAGCCCCAGCCAGCGCAGCTGGAGGGCCATGTCACTAAAGGTCAAAAGGGGCAGCAGATCTGCAAAGGAGGCCATGGCATCCTGCCAGGCATACATTTTCGCTTGGGGAACCCGACTGTCCAGCAAAACAGCATCCCAATCGTCTAAAGCCTCCAGAATATCCCGACCCGGAAGACTCTTTTTACGCCACCAATAAACCCTGCGATGCATGGCTCCCTCCCAGGTATCCGAAAAAACATCTGACACCCGCGTAAAGACCAAACTTCGATTACCTGGTTTTTCCTCAAGAAAACGCAAATCTCCATCCAGAAAATGCGGCCTTGGCACAGCAAAGGCTTCAAGAAGACGCTGGGTGTCCAGCGAACCGGGGGGGTCAAAAAAAACCATATCAAAAGGTGTGAAGGGATGCAGGATCGCCAGCATGGATACCAGGGATTCAAGTCTTGACATATCCGCTCCATCCGGAGGAATGAGAACCTGATAGGGCTGGGTGAGTCTCCGGGCTGCATCCCGCACCTCTTCGATTTTCCGTCTTCCAGGAAAAAAAAGCTTGGCCAGATACCCCTGGCTCCCCCCAGTCTGGGAAAACAGGGCATCTTTTCCAGGAAAAACATGGATATCCTCCATCTTTCCCGATCCTCTGTGATACACACCATCAAAATCCGGAAACGGGTAAAGCGCTGTGTCCAGCCTCTCCCCTGCTGCATAAAGGCCGTGTTGCAGAGCCTCTTCGGAAAAAGACGGAGTGGATATCACCGTGTAAGGAGGCGAGGCCCCGAAGAGCAGCCCCAGTTCACCGGCCCTCTGCCTGAAATCCGTTCCCGGCAGAATGCTTAAGGGAAAAACCTGGACATCATCGGAGAGTCCATGGGAGGCCACAAAATCCACAGATCGCAGAAATCCATCGGGATCATCCCCGGGAAGCCCTGCGATGAGATCAATGCGCGGCAGAATCCCCACATCCTTCAGATAGCCGACCCCTCTCAGGAAGGCCTTGAGATCCGTGGGCCGATTCATCTGCCGCAAGGCCTCCGGGTTCGTACTCTGAAGGCCAATCTCAAATCCTTCAAACCCGGCCCTTGCAAACTTTTCCGCAAGGTCGCGGGTAATACCCTCGGCCCGGATTTCACTCTGAATACGCAGCTTTTGCCCCCGGTTCACCCGAATCAGGGTATCCAGAAATTCGCTAAGATCCCTACGACCATCCAAGGTTGGGTCCAAAAGAAAAAGCTCGGAAAGGCCCCGATCCATGGCCCATCGGATTTCCTCCATAAGGATGGGAATGGGCCGGAAAACCCTTTTTTTCCGGGCTTTATTATAAAAACAGTACCCACAGCGGAAAGGACATCCCCGCTGGGTTTCAAGGAGCATCATGTCTTCGATATGCGGCTCCAGAAGATCGGCCAGATAAGGACTCAGGCTTTTTTCAAAAATGTCCGCCCCGTCCATGCATAGATTCCCCGCAGACCAGAGTTCCGGGTTTTGCAAAAGTGCCCGGAACGCAGCTTCTCCTTCTCCATGAATATAAAGATCCACAGCCTCATCCCGGCATCGGGTATTATCCGGAGTCACTTCAGGCCCTCCAAAGAGAATGCGGCAGCCACACCGCTCCTTGATCCTTGCCGCAAGATACCGCGCCCTGTCCACATTCCAGCAAAAAACTGAAAAGCCCAGGACATCAGGATTTTGCGCCACAACCCAGTCTTCCAGTGCGGCGTCGGCAAGATAGGAGGCCAGGCTCTCCGGCACCAGGGTCACTTTGACATCCAGATCCAGAACCGCCTGTTTGAGACAGGCAGCCCCCAAAGGCACGTTACCCGTCCGCAGACCATAGGTGAGTCTTGGAATGGGAAGTTGCAGCAAGACAACATGCATTTTTTTTCCAAAGGGCATGCCCCCTCCTGTGAGAGCCCACCAAGGGCTAAAAAACAAACAAAATACAAAAAACCCGGCAGGCCTTGGCCATACCGGGTTCTTGGTGTATAAATGGTAGGCGCGTCCGGACTCGAACCGGAGACTTCTACCGTGTCGGGGTAGCGCTCTACCAACTGAGCTACGCGCCTGAAACAGATGTTGTCTTTATCTCCTTTTACTCAACGGGTCAAGAAGATTTTCTTAAAATTTCATAAAAAAACCCTTTCCCCAAACTTTCTGCAACTCCCGCCTTGACATTCCCGAGCAAAAACCGCAAAGCTTCCGCCAATCTGTCATTCCCACAACGCCAAGGAGTCTCCATGTCTGATATTTCCGCCCTTCAAGCCCTCAAGAATCTCTATGATCTCCAGGCAACGGCTTTTCAGAATTTTAACCAGTCCTGCGCCCCAGGATGCACTTTCTGCTGCACTCGCAACGTCGTCATGACCAGCCTTGAAGGTGACTACCTCCTGGGGGGTATGGGGCAAGAAGAAATAAATCGCCTCCTGGCAGCTTTTTCTCACAAGCCCACGCTCCTCCGCATGCAGCCCTCCCTGACGCTGAACGCCATGGCAGCCCTTTATATGGCGGGCGAAGATCCCCCTGAGGATCCCGCAGATCCTTCCTGGTGGCCTTGCCCCATCCTGGATGAAAAAACAGGAAAATGCGGAGCCTATGCGCACCGTCCCATGGCCTGTCGCTGCATGATTTCCAAAACACCCTGTGAAACCAGCGGCCTTGCGGATATGGAAGAAGAAGCCATTTTACTGCACACCCTTTTTCTACAGGCCGTGGAGCATTTGGATATCGGAGGAAAAAGCGCCAATCTTATGGATCTTCTCATGGAAATCCTGAAGCCCGGCAGCACAGACGTTTCTATGCCCGAAAACCGTAAAATCCCCATGCTCATGATTCCCCAATCCTCCCAAGAAAAACTGCGACCATTGCTGGGAGAAATTGGCAAGATCCTTGGCTCCGTACAAAAAACAGAACCTCGTATCCAATAGTTCAGCCCTCTTTTCTGGAAAGCATGCCCCCTTCGGCATGCTTTCTTCCGACAATGTGCCCATAGGACCGTTCGAAGGATCTGGGGCTGAAGAGAAAAAAATCTTCCCCTTCCCCCATCCCAAATAAAAAAACGCCCTGTCTTGTGGTGATGATCACCAAAGACAGGACGTTTCAAAAGAATCCGGCGG
>Ga0265295_1004369_pt1 | contig 19115 bp, 14 predicted proteins | sample Munlansysbiofilm_FD_192503 | JGI IMG/M metagenome (GOLD analysis project Ga0265295, IMG submission 192503) | Leachate microbial communities from a municipal landfill in Southern Ontario, Canada - Methane capture system biofilm | ecosystem: Engineered > Solid waste > Landfill > Unclassified ... | reverse complement strand
ACTCTCCAGTTCATTATCCTAGCCAATCACAATTCGATTGGACTATCATCCAATTCAAAACCATTTACTTCTTGGCCCGCTCGTTTACTGTTCAGTTTTCAAAGATCAATTCTCGTGAGCGCTTGGCTCAGGATGAGGCGACAATTAAAACGATTTTTGTTTTGGTGTCAACCTTTTTTTCGTTGTTGTCGTTCGGCAGTTCAGCTATCCGTCAAGCAACGAGGCGGCAAAATACAGGAACCGGGGTGTGCTGTCAACGGCTTTTTCCGGCCCTTCTTCCTTTTTATCGGTTTTCGGGCAAAGCAATTGAAATAACATTCTTTTTCTCTTTGCTTTTCCTGGCCGATCTGACATATCATGTCGTATTCTTGCAAAACGACTATTTTCTCGTGCGGCCATTGACCATCTGCCACCACGAGAGGAGAAGGGAATGGAAAAGCGTGCGCAACTTCTTAAAAATATACCAAATGTTCAGGATTGTCTGGTTGCGCTTAGCCAATCCGATCTGTCCGTCACGGTGCCGTTGGCCCGCCAGAAACACTGCGTGCGCATCTACCTCGACTCCTATCGCAGGGCTGTTCTTGCCGGTGACCGTGATACCCTCCCGCCTCGGAACCGGGCCGAACTGATGGCGGAGCTGGTCGCCTTTGTCCGTACCTACCACCGGCCCCGGTTCACCCGGGTGATTAACGCCACCGGGGTTGTCGTGCATACCAACCTCGGTCGGTCGCGATTGCCAGCTTCTGCTGGTGACATGCTGACCTTGGCTGCCCGGAATTACTCGAACCTCGAGTTCAACCTGGCCACCGGACGAAGGGGGTCTCGCTACGACAGCGTAACCGATGTGCTCTGCGAACTGACTGGGGCTGAGGATGCCCTGGTGGTCAACAACAATGCCGCCGCCGTGCTGATTGCCCTCGACACCCTGGCAAAAGACAGGGACGTGATTGTTTCCCGTGGGCAACTGGTGGAAATCGGTGGTTCCTTCCGCATTCCCGATGTCATGCGGGCAGGCGGCGCCCGCCTGGTCGAGGTGGGCACCACCAACCGTACCCATCTGCAGGATTATGTCGAGGCCATCAGTGAGCGGACCGCGCTGCTCCTCCGTGTGCACTGCAGTAATTTCCGCATCATCGGGTTCACCAGCGAGGTGCCCAACCGTGACCTCGTACAACTGGGTCGGGAGCGCTCCATTCCCGTGATGGAGGATCTCGGTTCCGGATGCCTGCTCGATCTGAGCAGGTTTGGACTTGCCCGGGAACCGACCGTGCGTGAGGTTGTTGCCAGCGGTATGGATATTGTCACCTTCAGCGGCGACAAATTACTCGGCGGGCCGCAGGCCGGCATTCTGCTCGGGAAAAGCCGATTCATTGGCAGGATAAAGAACAATCCGTTAACCAGGGCACTTCGCATCGACAAGTTCACCTTGGCCGCCCTGGAATCCGTGCTTCGCCTGTATCTGGATGAAGCCCGGGCGTTGCGGGATATCCCCACCCTGGCGATGATCACCGAACCGGTGGATGAGGTGGCCGGGCGGGCCAAGCGCTGTCTGGCCCGCCTGCAGGATCGATTGGCTTCCTCCTGCAGCTTGGCACTGCTGGCGGTCGAGGCCCGGGTCGGCGGCGGGGCGATGCCGGAACAGGGTATTGCCAGCTGTGCGGTGGCCATCAAGCCGAAAGCCCTGAAAATCCATCTGCTCGAAGAGCGGCTGCGGCAGACGCCGGTTCCTGTGGTCGGACGGGTGGAAGACGACTGCCTGCTCTTGGACATGCGGACCGTGGCGGAGGAGGAACTCGACCTGCTCGCCGAAAGCCTGGCGATCGCCCTGTCCGTCGAACCATAAACCTTTGCGGTAGTTTCCCCGAGTCCCATGCTCTGTCTTGATGACCTCTTTGTGCTTGCCGTGCCGATGAAACGGGAGGTGCAGCGCTCACTGCCCATGCCTGCCGCCGTCAGTTTCTGCGTTGTCGCCGCCGACGGCTCCCTGCAGCCACTGTCTCAGCCGGTGGGCACACCGGCGGCCGATCCTGCCCTAACGGCCGGGTTGAACGAGCCGAAGCTGCTCGACGGGTGCCTGCTTCTGCCCCTGTCCCTGCCGTCCGGCGAACAGGCCGCGATGGTCATCAGCGAGGTCGATCCGGCCCTGCTGAAAAAGATGTCGCCTGACTGGCTGCAGACCCTGCAGGAGAACCTTCCCGATCAGTTCGAAACTGTCCGGATGGCCCATGTCGATGTGGACACGGAACTGTACAACCGGCGTGCGGCTGAACTGTTTTTCCGGCAGGCAGCGGCCGGGACGGGGCAGTGTTTCTTCCTTCTCAACACCGCCCTGAAGCGCCGTACGGCCGGGGCGACTTTTCAGAAAAACAAGGAGATCGCCGATCTGTTGCAGGTGCTGACGCATGGGCTTTGCTTCTCCTTCGGCTTCGGCGTGTTCGGTATCGTCCGCGAGGTGCGCGGCCGGGAGCAGGCGCTGAAGACTGCGCATTACCTCCAGCACCAGTTGAAGCAGGAAGGGATGCACACGGCCCAGATCGGCTTCGCCTCCGTGCCCGGCACCGAGCCGCAGGAGGCGGACGGGCTGGGGCGGTTGTGGCGCGCCCTGGTCATTGCCGAAAAACGGGGTCCCTTCGGCATCTGCGACATCGATGCCGCCGATGAGCGACAGGAGCCTCCCTTCCAGTTGCCCGGGGATGAACTGCTGCCGAAACTGCACAAGGCCTGGCGGGACCGGGCCTCCTTCACCCTGGCGGCGCTTGCCCTGCAGCCGCCCATCGACCGACCCGATGCCCTGGAGCGGTGCCTGGCGGATCTGGCCGGCAGCGAAGGCACCTGCATCGGCCTGGCGGACAACCTGGCCCTGGTGCTGTTCGACCGACCCGACGAAGAGGCCGTGCGGCGATTCGTGGACCGGGCAAAGGCGGCCACCCCGCGGCAGGCCGGGGTCGAGATCGTGTCGGTCGGGGTCGCCTCCTGGCCCTGTCTCGATTTCACCCGCGTGGATGTGCCCGGCAATTGCCTGAAAGCGCTGCTGCACGGTTCGTTCCTCGCCCCGGGAAGCGTGGTCTTTTTCGATCATCTGACCCTGAACATCAGCGGCGACGTGTTCTTCGAGGATGGGGATTACCGGGCGGCCATCAAAGAATACCGGCGCGGCCTGAAATGGCGGCCCGGGGACGTGAACCTGATCAACAGCCTGGGGGTGGCCCTGGTCGAATGCAACCAGGAGCGGCAGGCCGCGGCCTGTTTCCAGGAAGTGCTCGACAAGGAGCCGGACAATTACATGGCCCTGGTCAATCTGGGTAACGTGCGCCGCACCCAGGGCCAGCACGCCCTTGCCGTGGACTGCTTCGAGCGGGCGCTCCGCGTCCCGGCCGGGGAGGAGGCGACCCGGCAGGAGCTGTTGTCCTCGCTTGCCCGGTTGTACACCGACCTGGGCCGGCACGAGCAGGCGACCCCGATGCTCGAAGAGTGGCGGACCCTGCCCGGCAGTGACCGTGAGTACCTCCTCTTCCGCCTGCTCGGTCAGAATTTTCTGGAAACCGGTCGTCCAGGGGAGGCCATCGTCGCCTGTCAGCGGGCGCTGCAGCTCTTTCCCCAGGACAGCATCAGCATGAGCATCCTCGGGCTGCTCTATGTGGAACAGGGCGAGGGGAGCGAGGTCGGCGCGGCCCTGTGCCGCAAGGCCTTGGCCTTGGATCCTTTCAACCCGGACCATTGGTGCCGGCTGGCCAGGGCGCTGCTGCACAGCGGCGAGCGGGACGGAGCGCTGGAGGCCGTGCGCCGGTGCCTGCAACTCAGGCGCGGGCATGCCGAGGGCAGACTGCTGCTCGGCGCCCTGCATCAACTGGCGGGGCGGCGCCGGCAGGCCGAGCGGTGCTTCCGTCGGGCCGCCGCCCTGCCGGGCTGTTCGTCGCAGCAGGTGGAGCGAGCGCGGGCGCGATTGACGGGGTTGAGCAAAGGGAGCAGGAGCGAACGATAGAACACCCCGGAGGGGCACCCCGGGGCAGGCGGTGGCACCACTGGCCGGGAACCACTGGCGGCAGCGGCTGCACCGGCACTGAGCAACATTCAAGGAGCACGACGTATGGCCCAGATAGACGCTTTTTTCAAGTTGATGAACGACGAGGGCGCCTCCGACCTGCACATGATGGCCGGACAGCAGCCGGTTCTGCGCATCCGTGGGGACATGGAGCGGGTCAAGTTCAAGGTGCTCGAGAACGAGATGCTCAAAAGCATGCTCTACGAGATCTGCCCGGAAGACAAGATCAAGATCTTCGAAGAGACCGGCGACATGGACTTCGCCTACGAAATCCCCGGGCTGGCGCGCTACCGCTGCAACTTTTTCCAGCAGAAGTACGGCATCGGCGCGGTGTTCCGCGAGATTCCCAGCGAAATCCTCACCTGCGAGCAGCTCGGCCTGCCCAAGGTGGTGTCGCGGCTGTCCAGTTTGCCCAAGGGGCTGGTGTTGATCACCGGGCCCACCGGCTCGGGCAAGTCCACCACGCTGGCGGCGGTGATCGACGAGTGCAACAAGAACCGCAAGGATCACATCATCACGGTGGAGGACCCCATCGAGTTTGTCCACCGCAGCCAGAACTGCATCGTCAATCACCGCGAGGTGGGCACACACACCAGAAGTTTCTCGGCGGCCCTGCGCGGCGCCCTGCGCGAGGACCCGGACATCATCCTGGTGGGCGAGATGCGCGACCTGGAAACCATCGCCCTGGCCATGGAGGCCTCCATGACCGGCCACCTGGTGTTCGGCACCCTGCACACCCTGAACGCCATGAAGACCGTGGACCGCGTCATCGAGATCTTCCCCCACGAGCAGCAGGGGCAGGTGCGCTCCACCCTGGCCGACGCGCTCAAGGCGGTGGTGTCGCAGACCCTGCTCAAGCGGATCGACATCAAGGGCCGGGTGGCGGCTCTTGAGGTGCTCATTTGCACGCCGGCGGTGCGCAACCTCATCCGCGAGGGCAAGACCTTCCAACTCGCCTCGACCATGCAGACCGGCAAGAAGTACGGCATGCAGACCCTGGACGACGCCCTGCTCGAACTGGTGGAAAAGAAAAAGATCAGCGGCGAGGACGCCTACATCAACAGCATCGAAAAGGCCAAGTTCCTCAAATATCTAAAGCGCCAGCCCTCGGATTTCACCGAGGTGTGAACCTGCCATACCACCCGCTCAGACGGTTCCGTAGCGGGCGATGCAGGCGCGCAGCACCTTTTTCTGTGCCCGGTTCAGGCTCGTGAACCGGGCACAGCTGTTGATGACCGTGGTGCTGACGCCGTCGCTGTCCAGGTGCGACTCCCGGGTGGCGACGATTTCCGCAGACAGCAGTTCGAGCGACGAGCCGTCGTTGCAGTTGTAGAGGTCGAGCAGGATGCGGCCGGGCGGGGGCGTGTGCTCGGCCGGACTCACAAAGCAGATGCCGCCCTCGCTGAGATCGCGGATGCGGGCGAACCGGGTCGTCTGTCCGGGAAGGCGTACCAGGAAGAAGGGCGGCAGCCGCTGGCGGGGGTGGTGCCGGTGCTCGATGGTGCAGGAGAATCCGGGCAGGCAGGCCATCTGTTGGCCGCAGTCGGCGCAGGCGCAGCGCCTGGCGAGCGGGAAGGCGCCCGCCCGGGCACTGCCGGAGGCGGCGACCAGATGACGGCTGCCGCAGGCGGGACATTTTCTGCCAAAGGTGATCATCGAACCGGTCCGGAGAGGAAGGGGAAGGGCAGGAGAGCGATAAAATACCCCATCGCGCCGGGCGCATCAAGGCTCAGTTGTCCCGCACGACCAGGCCGGCTCGTGCACGGAAGTGCATGGGCGTGCCGGTGAATGGGACAAGGCGCAGATCGAGGCCGTCGGTACTGAAAACCAGCGTGCCCTGGTCGGCGGTGGTCACCACCGTCCGGCCCTGTGCCTGCCAGGCCTGCAGATGTTGCGGCGCCGGCAGGGTGCCGCGGCGTGCCCGGCTCGCCGACACGGCCACCACCGCGGGCGAGACCGCGCGCATGAGCGCAGGTCCGGCCGAGGTGGCGCTGCCGTGGTGCGGGGCCACGAGCACGTCGCTGCGCAGGTCACGCCCCGCGGCCACCAGCCTTCCTTCCGCCAGCGCCGAGATGTCGGCGGGCAACAGCAGGCTGCGCTGCCCGTAGCGCAGGTGCAGCACCATGCTGCGGTCATTGGTCGACCAGTGCATCCCCTGGTCGAGCAGGCCATGCATGCCCGCACAGGTCAGCGTCAGATTCTTCCCCTTCATCAGGATGTCCCCCGCCCGGGCCACCTGCACCGGCGTGCCCCGTTCCCTCACTCGTGCCAGAAAACGCTTATAGGCCGGCTCCTCGCCCGCATCACCGTTGACGATCACCTGCCCGGGCCGGAAACGGTCGAACACGAACGGCAGCCCGTTGTAGTGATCCTTGTGCGGATGGGTGATGACGAGGGTGTCGAGCCGCCAGAGCCGTTTCTGCCAGAGAAAGGGGGCGATGATCGCTTCGCCGACGTTGAATCGGTCGGATTCGTAGCCGCCGCCGTCGACGAGCACGGTCCGGCCGTCCGGCAATTCGATGAGGGTGGACGACCCCTGGCCCACGTCGAGCAGGGTGGCCTGCAGCGTTTCCCTCGTCCCGGCGCCGGGCCAGAGCGAGCGGGTGAACGAGCCGGCAAGGAGAACGAACAGGGCGAGCGCCGCCCATCGGTGACGGTGGGTGGCCCCGGGACGAAGGAGCAGGGCAAGCGTCGCGAAAAACAGGATCATCTCCACCGCGTTCGGGGTGATCGTCCACACCGAGGCCCCGGGCAGGGCGGCGGTCAGCTCGGCCAGCCAGAGCGCCAGCCGCATGCCGCCGCTGCCGAGATTGAAAAGCAGCATCGCCACCCCCGGGGCGACGCCGACAAAGGGGATGGCGAGCAGGCCGCAGGGCAGGGCCCACAGGCAGAGCAGGGGTTCGATCACCAGGTTGGCCAGCGGCCCGATGAGGGAAATGCGGTTGAAGTGCAGGAGCATGAAGGGCAGGGTGCCCAGGGTGGCCGCCACCGAGACGAGCAGTAGTGACTGGACCAGGGCCAGCGCCCGGCGCGGCCAGCCGTCCCGCGGGTCCACGTTCAGGGCCGGCAGGCGCGGGTAGATGAGGTTGATGGCGAGCACCGCGGCAAAGGAGAGCTGAAACGAGGCGGTGAACAGGGCGAGCGGCGAGCAGGCGAGAACGATGAGCGCGGCCGCGGCGATGAGCGGACCGAACGATCGCTGCCGGCGCAGGACCGCGGCGAACAGCACGAGCAGGGCGGTGATCAGCGCACGCACGGCCGGGATGTTCATGCCGGCGATGCAGGTGTAGAAGAGCAGTATCGGCGCGGTCAGCACCAGGGCCAGGGTGGGCACATGGGTGTGCAGCAGCAGCCACTGGCTGCGCTTGAGCAGCACGGTCCACAGGCCGACGCTGAACAGGCCGAGCAGGCTGAAGTGCAGCCCGGAGATGGACAGCACGTGGAAACAGCCGTTCGCCTTGAAGGCCTCGATCAGCGCCGGCCGGACATTGACGAGCGAGCCGGTGAGCAGGGCCTGGTACATGCCCGCCAGGTCGGGCGCAAAGTGCTGCGAGAGAAAAGCGAACAGATGCTGGCGGACCTGCTCGGGCAGGAAGCGCAGCTGCCGGGCGGTGGCAGCCTTCGTTTCCGGCGCCGCCAGGATTTCCCCGGCCGAGCGCACCCAGCCGGCCACACTGATGTCGCGGGCGGCCATCTGCAGGCGGTAGTCGAAGGCCCCGGGCGTCTGGTAATTGCGGATGCGGTCCAGGGTGGCGATGGCCACGAGACGTGTGCCCGGCGTGAACCGCTCGCCGAGCGGGGCGAGCACGGTGAGCTGGACCCGGCCGCGCACCAGCCGGGGCTGATCGGCCTTGCCGCTGCCGTGGATGAGCAGGGATTCCGCGGCCAGTTCGAACCGGGTTTTTTCACCGTCGTCCTCGGCCATGGTCAGCATCCGGCCGGTCAGGGTGACGCGGCTTTTCTCCCCGATCCAATTGGCGATGTGGTGCGGGTCCGCGGGAGGGTGCAGGGCGGTGTGGGTGTGCAGCAGGCCGACCAGGAGAAAAAAGGGCAGGGCAGTGAGGGGGCGAAATCGCGGGCCGAGGACCAGGGCCGCGACCACGCTCAGGCCGATCGGCGCCAGCACGGTCCACACCGGCCAGGATGCGGCCAGCCGGGGGGCCAGGGCGGCGCCGGCCAGGAAGCAGACCGTGACGCTGACCAGCAGGTTGTCGGTCAGGTGGCGCAGCAGCCGGTCCATGCCCTTTTACCGGTGGCCGTCGCCCGTGGCGAGGAGACGGGCCACGACCTCCAGGTGGCGATCGACCACGCCGCTGTTCGCCCGGACGCAGGCCGTTGCCGCTGCGGCCATGGTCCGGCGCAACGCCGCATCAGCGAGGATGTCGCGCAGTGCCGTTGTGAGCGCGTCAACGGAGTCGACCTGACGTCCGCCGCCGCAGGCCGTGAGCGCGGCCGCGATCTCGGTAAAATCCTCCATGTGCGGCCCGAACAGCACCGGCACCCCCGCGGCCGCGGGCTCCAGCGGGTTGTGGCCGCCGGCCGCGACCAGGCTGCCGCCGATGAACACCACATCCCCCAGCGCGTAGCAGCCGGCCAACTCGCCGATGGTGTCGAGCAGCAGCAGCGGACCCTGCCGTGCCTCGTCGCCGGTGCGGGTGCGCAGTTCGAGGCCCTGCGCCCGGGCCGCGGCCAGGATTTCGTCCCGCCGCTCGATCCGTCGAGGCGCGACCAGCAACTGCAGCGAAGGGATTTGTTCGCGGAGTCGCAAGTACACGTCGAAGATAACTTCTTCCTCGCCCGGATGGGTGGAACCGCAGATCCACAGCGGCGCCTCGGGGGCAAAGCCCCAGGCTGCCCGGGCCGCATCACGCGAGGTGTCGACGTCCGGAGCGGCGAGGGGCGGGGCGGTGGCGAACTTGAGGTTGCCGAGGGTGACGACCCGGGCCGGGTCCACGCCCAGGTGGATCATCTTGTCCGCATCGGCCGCGGTCTGCATGGCGAGCAGGCTGAAGGTCCGGAACATCGGCCGGAAGAACAGGGCAAAGCGCTGGTAGCGGGCGTGCGAGGGCGCCGACACCCGGCCGTTGACGAGCAGGGTCGCCACCCCGGCCCGGCGCAGGCAGTGCAGCCAGTTGGGCCAGAAATCGGTTTCCACGAGGAGGAACAAATCCGGGCGGATGAGGCGGACAAAGCGCGGCGCCACCGGGCCGAGGTCAAGCGGGGCGGCGATGACCGTGGCGCCGAGCGGCTCCATCAGGGTCCGGGCCACCTGGTCGCCGGAGGCGGTGGTCGCCGAAAAGACGATCCGCGCCTGCGGCCAGCGGGCGCGCAGGCCGCGCACCAGGGGCAGGGCCGAGGTGACCTCGCCCACCGACAGGGCGTGTACCCAGAAACACGGCCCAGCGTCGGGCGGGGACGGTGTTGCCAGCCGGTCGGCGAGACCGACACCCAGGCGCGCCAGCAGCCGGCGCCGGTACCTGGTCCGGCCGACCACGAAGGGCAGTACCGGCAGGGCGAGGACGAGCAGAAGAGAGGTGACGGTCGTATAGAGCGCAGACATCGGGGCAACAACTCCTCACGCAGCGGGGTTGGGTGCATGCACCCCCCTTGATACCAGCAAACCCGGCCGCTGTCGAAGGGAGAAGCAGGCCTGGTCGGGATTGATCCGGCGCCGGCGCCATCGTTTGGGAAAACCGGGCCGAGGCTGTCATATATTCAAGAGAAGGTCCAGGAACCCTGGCTCCGTTCTTTTTTTCGAAAAATATCGTGAATTTTGTCCTTGATAGGGGTGTCGGCCTGCTGTATTTTCTGCCGCTCAGGGCGCGTCAGCGCTGCGCCGTCGTGCCACCGCGGGAGAAGAAGAACCGATGCTTGATGATATCAGCCTGAAAATACTCAAGATACTGCAGGAGAAGGCGCGCATCCCGAATGTCGAGATCGCCCGCCGGATCGAGATGGCCCCCTCGGCGGTACTCGAACGGATCCGCAAGCTGGAGCGTCAGGGGGTCATCGACGGCTACGAGGTGCGGCTCAACCCGGCCCAGTTCGACCGCCGCCAGATCGCCTTCATCGAGATCCGCACCCGCACCGTGGGCGACAGCCCGGAGACCGGCCGCGAACTGGCCGCCATCCCCGAGGTGCAGGAGGTCCACTACGTGGACGGCGACGACTGCTACCTGGTCAAGGTGCGGGTGGCGGACACGGCCGAGCTGGCCGCCGTGATCCGCGAGAAGATCGCGCCCATCGGCGAGGTGGTCTCAACCCGGACCACCACCGTGCTGCTCACCTACAAGGAAACCGCCCGCATCCCCATCCGCGGCTGAACACCCACCCACGAGGAACGCCCATGCCGATGCCCCAAGGCTTCAAGGACCGGCTTTACCCCCATCTGGACGCCATCGCCGCCCACTACGGCACGCCCTTCCACATCTACGACGAGGCCGGCATCCGCGAGACCGGCCGCCAGGTGCAGGCAGCCTTTGCCGACATCCCCGGGTTCCGTGAGTTCTACGCGGTCAAGGCCCTGCCCAACCCGGCGATCCTCGCCATCATGCGCGATCTGGGTTTCGGCTTCGACTGCAGTTCCGAGACCGAGCTGCTGCTCGCCCGCAGCCTGGACGCGCGCGGCGAGGAGATCATGTTCACCTCGAACAACACCAGCCCGGCGGACTTCGCGGCGGCCGCGGCCGAGGGTGGCTGCCTGCTCAACCTGGACGACCTGAGCCTCGTCGACAAGGTCCCGCAGATGCCGGAGCTGATCTGCTTCCGCTACAACCCGGGCACCCGCCGCACCGGCAACGATATCATCGGCAAGCCCGAGGAGGCCAAGTACGGGGTCAGCCACGAACAGATCGTCGAGGCCTACCGCCGGGCCATGGCCCGCGGGGCGAAACGGTTCGGCCTGCACACCATGCTCGCCTCCAACGAACTCCACTACAGCTACATGGTGCAGACCGCGAGCATGCTGCTCGACCTGGTGGAGACCATCGGTAGCGAACTGGGCATCCGCTTCGAGTTCATCAACATCGGCGGCGGCCTGGGCATCCCCTACCTGCCGGACATCGACCCCTTGAACATCGTTGCCATGGGCGAGGAGATCACCGCCCTGTTCGTGGATTTCCAGGACCGCCACGGTTTCTGCCCGGCCCTGTTCATGGAGAGCGGCCGCTACATGACCGGCCCGCACGGCGCGCTCGTCACCCGGGCGATCAACCGCAAGGAGATCTACCGCACCTATGTGGGTGTGGACGCCTGCATGTCCGCCCTCATGCGGCCCGGCATGTACGGCGCCTACCACCACATCGAGGTGCCGGCCCGACTGGCGGAGAAGGCCGTGGAGACCGTGGACGTGGTCGGCGCGCTGTGCGAGAACAACGACAAGTTCGCGGTGCAGCGGCCGCTGCCGCGCATCCTTGACGGCGACCTGGTGGTCATTCATGACACCGGCGCGCACGGCCACGCCATGGGCTTCAACTACAACGGCCGCATGCGGCCGCAGGAGCTGCTGCTGCGCGCGGACGGTACGGTCGCCCTGATCCGCCGCGAAGAGCGGCCCGAGGACTACTTCGCCACCCTGCGCTTCGAGGCAAAGGAACTGCGGCTGTAGACCGCGACCGGCCCATGAACCTGCTGCTGCTTGAACCGGGCGAAATCGCCGGTAACGAGACGGTGCTCACCGGCCGGAGGGCCGAGCACCTGCTGCGGGTGCTCGGGGTGGTGCCGGGGGACACGGTGCGGGTGGGGGTGATCGGCGGCAAACTGGGCAGCGGCCGGGTGCTGGCTGCGGATGCGGGCGCGGTGCGGCTTGTTGTGAGCCTGGAGCGCGAGGTGCCCGCGGACCTGCACCTGGAGCTGATCCTCGCCCTGCCGCGGCCGATCATGCTCCAGCGCATTCTCAAGCAGGCCACGGTGCTCGGTGTGCGCCGCTTCCATCTCATCCGTTCGCGGCGGGTGGAAAAATCCTTTTTTCACAGCCCCGTACTCGAGCCGGGCAAGATCCGTGCCCTGCTGCTCGAAGGACTGGAGCAGGCCATGGACACCCGCCTGCCCGAGGTCACCCTCCATCACCAGTTCCGGCCGTTTGTCGAGGATGTGCTGCCCACGCTTACCGGCCGGGGACTGATCGCCCATCCCGGGGTGAGCGACAACCTCACCACCCTGCCCGTGGGCCACGACCCCGGCGAACCGCTGCTGCTCGCCGTCGGCCCGGAGGGCGGATGGAGCGAGTACGAACTCGAACGGTTCGTTGACGCCGGCTTCCACCCCTTTTCCATGGGCGAGCGCATCCTCCACGTGGACACCGCGGTGGTTGCCCTGCTCGCCCAGCTGCGCCTGCTCTACGACCTGCGCAGCCGCTGAGCGATCTTGCCGCTCAGCAGGGTGAACTCCGGCAGCCGCAGCAGCTGCAGTCCCGCCACGTAGATACCCACCGCCACCGCGATCACCACTGCCAGCGCGACGATCTGCAGGGCGATCGGCCCGCTCAGCCAGTCGGCCAGGAAGCGCTGCAGCCCCCACAGCACCCCGGCCATGGCGCCGGTGGCTGCCAGGATCTTCCCCACCCCGAGCAGCAGGTAGCCCAGCGGCAGGCCGCTCAGTTTGCGGCAGAGCACCGTGCCGAGAAAGACGAAGTTGAGGATCATGGCGCAGGAGGTGGCCAGGGCGATGCCGCGGTGCTGCAACTGGTCGATCACCAGGGTGATGGTGACCACGTTGGCCGCCACCCCGAGGAAGCTGCCGATCACCGGAAAACGGGTGTTGCCGAGCGCATAGAAGGCCGGCACCATCACCTTGATGGCCGAGTAGGCGAACAGGCCGATGGCGTACCAGCTGAGCGCGGCCGCGGTCTGCAGGGTGTCGGTGGCAGTGAAGGCGCCGTGCTCGAAGATGAGGCGGATGATCGGCTGGCTGAGCAGCATCAGCCCGGCCGTGGCCGGGATGGCCAGGGCAAAGACCATGACCAGCGAGGAGATGCAGGTCTGTTTGAGGCTGGCCAGGTCCTTGTCCGCGGCCTGGCGGGCGAGCACCGGCATCACCGCGATGGACAGGGCCACGCCGAACAGGCCGATGGGCAGCTGCACCAGGCGGAAGGCGTAGTTCAGCCAGCTGACCGAGCCCTCGGCGCAGCTGGCGGCGAAGTTGGTGTTGACGAAGATGTTGATCTGGGTGGCGGACAACCCGATGGTGGCTGGCAGCATGAGCAGGAGGATGCGGCGCAAACCCGGGTCGGCCGGGTTGAAGGCCAGGCGCAGGCGGAAGCCGACCCGACGCAGGGTGGGCAGCTGCATGAGCAGTTGCAGCGCGCCGCCGATGAGCGTGCCCCAGGCCATGCCGGCGATGGCCGGCTGGCCGATGCGCGGGAACAGCCAGGCAAGCGACAGGCCGCCGACGATCGAGCCGAGGTTGAAGAAGGTGGAACTCATCGCCGGCACGAAGAACCGGCCGCGGGTGTTGAGCACGCCCATGACCACCGCCGCCAGTGAGACGAACAGCAGGAAGGGGAACATGATCCGGGTGAGCTTGACCGTCAGTTCGGTCTTGCCCGCCACCAGGACGAAGTCCGGGGCGAGCAGGTTGACGATCGGCTCGCTCCAGTAGAGCCCGGCCAGGGTGAGCAGGCTGATCAGCAGGGAAAAAAAAACGAGCACGTTGCCGGCCAGCCGCCAGGTGGCCTCTTCGCCCCGGTTGGTGCTGTAGTCGGTGAACACGGTGACAAAGGCGGCGGACAGCGCCCCCTCGGCAAACAGGTCGCGCAGCAGGTTGGGAATGCGGAAGGCGACGACAAAGGCGTCGTAGGCGTAGCCGGCGCCGAACAGGCCGGCGAACACCTGTTCGCGGATCAGGCCGAGGACGCGGCTGCACATCACGGCGATGCTCACGGCGCCGGCGGAACGGACGATCCGACCGGTTTCGCCGGCGGGTCGGGCGGCAGGTGGGGTGGTCATTGATTGATCAGTTTTTCAGTGGCTTATCGCTTGACTTTGCCTTCTTTATACGAATATAACACAACCTGTTTTTTTCGGCCCCGATGGTTACCATTCCCGCCGCGAAAGCGAAAGGGCTTTTCCCGGCCCGCGCCGGAATGCGTCATCATATCACTGAATAGAGCAGCGGTTTCACTCTCTGGAGGTATCCATGCAGGACGTACAGCAGATCAGGAATGTGGCAGTTCTCGGCCATGGCAACAGCGGCAAGTCATCGCTCGCCGAGGCCCTCCTCTTCACCGCCGGTTCGCTGAAGCGGCTGGGCAAGGTGGATGACGGCACCTCCTCCATGGATTTCGAGCCGGAGGAGATCAAACGCAAGATCTCCATCGGCGCCGCCTTCAACCACCTCAGCTGGAAGAAGAATGACGTCTACCTGATCGACACCCCCGGCGACGACAACTTCTTCAACGAGACCCGCTTCGCCGCCCAGGTGGCGGACAGCGCCGTGCTCACCGTTGGCGCGGTGCTCGGCGTGCGGCCGCAGACCGAAAAGTTCGTGGACCTGGTCAAGGAGCACAATTTGCCCTGCCTGATCTGCGTCACCAAGATGGACCGCGAGCGGGCCGATTTCCAGAAGACCGTGGATTCCATCCGCGAGTCCACCGGCCTCAACGCGGTGGTGCTCTACCTGCCCATCGGCGCGGAGGACACCTTCCGCGGTGTGGTTGACATCGTTGCCGGCAAGGCCCTGCTGTTCGCCGAGGGCGGCAAGGTCAGCGTCGCCGAGATCCCGGCGGACCTGGCCGACCAGGCCCGGAGCCTGCGCGAGAACCTGATGGAGTACGTGGCCGAGACCCAGGACGAACTCCTGGAGAAATTCCTCGAGGAAGGCGAACTCACTGACGAGGAGCTGACCACCGGCCTGGCGGCGGCGGTGCGCAGCGGCCAGATCGCGCCAGTGTGCGCCTGCGCCTCCCTGACCAACCTGGGCTCGGCCGTGATTCTCGACGCCATCGTCGGTCTGCTCCCCTCGCCCGACCAGCGCCCGGCCCGGGTCGGCACCAACCCCAAGACCGGTGACATGGTGGAGCGTCCCGGCACGGCCGACGCCCCCTTCTCGGCCCTGGTGTTCAAGACCATGGCCGACCCCTTTGCCGGCCGCCTGACCATCTTCCGGGTCTTCTCCGGCACCCTCAAGGGCGACGCCTTCTACAACGCCACCAAGGAGACGGCGGAACGGTTCGGGCAGCTGTTCATCATGGCCGGCAAGGAACAGAAGCCGGTGGACGAGGCCGTGCCCGGCATGGTGGTGGCGGTGGCCAAGCTCAAGGAGACCACCACCGGCGACACCCTGTGCGTGGAGAACAACCCGGTGGTTTACGAGGCGGTGCAGCCGCTGCCCACGGTGATCGCGTACGCGGTCAGCGCCAAGAAGGGCGACGAGGAAAAACTGTTCAGTTCCATCACCCGCCTGCTCGACGAGGACCTCACCCTGAAGCTCACCCGTGAACAGCAGACCATGGAGAGCCTTATCTCCGGCGTGGGCCAGGTCCACCTGGAAGTGATCGGCGAGAAGATCAAGCGCAAGTTCGGGGTGGAGATGGAACTGCGGCCGCCGCGGGTGCCCTACCGCGAGACCCTCAAGGGCAAGGTGACCGTGCAGGGCCGGCACAAGAAGCAGTCCGGCGGCCGCGGCCAGTTCGGCGACTGCACCATCGAGATGGAGCCGCTGCCGCGCGGCGAGCATTTCCAGTTCGTCGACAAGATCGTCGGCGGCGTCATTCCGCAGCAGTACCGGCCGGCGGTGGAGAAGGGCATCCTCGAGGCCATGGACCGGGGCGTCATTGCCGGCTACCCCTTTGTCGATCTCAAGGTCAGCCTCATCGACGGCTCCTACCACACGGTCGACTCCTCGGAAATGGCCTTCAAGGTGGCCGGTTCGCTCGCCTTCAAGAAGGGCGTGGTCCAGGCCAACCCGGTGCTGCTCGAGCCGATCATGGAGGTCGAGGTGCGCGTGCCCAAGGACTTTGTCGGTGATGTCATGGGCGACCTGAACAGCCGCCGCGGCCGGGTGCTGGGCATGGATTCCACCGCCCGGTACGAGGTGATCAACGCAAACGTGCCCATGGCCGAGGTGCTCCTTTACGCCCTGGACCTGACCTCCATGACCGGTGGCCGGGGCACCTTTCTCACCAGGTTCTCCCACTACGAGGAAGTGCCGGCCATGATCGCCGAGAAGATCATCGCCGCCTACAAGGACACCGCGGAGGAGTGATGACCGGGCGGCCCGGGGAACCGTACCGCGCCGGTGTGCTCACCCTGAGCGACAAGGGGTCGCGCGGCGAGCGGGAGGACACCAGCGGTCCGCTCCTGCAGGAGATGCTGCAGGGTGCGGGTTTCATGGTGGCCGCCTACGAGGTGATCCCGGACCAGGAGGAACTGATCGTCACCACCCTGGAACAGTGGGCGGATGCGCTGCACCTGGACCTGATCGTTACCACCGGCGGCACCGGGGTCGCGCCCTCGGACCGTACCCCGGAGGCCACCCGCCGGGTGATCGCCACCGAGGTCCCGGGACTGGCCGAGGCCATGCGTCAGGCCAGCCTGACAAAGACGGTGCAGGCGGTCTGGTCGCGGGGCATTGCCGGCATCCGCGGCACCTGCCTGATCGTCAACCTGCCCGGCAGCCGCAAGGCGGCCCGGGAAAACCTGGAGGCGGTGCTGCCGGCCCTGGCCCACGGCATCGACAAGCTCCAGGGCAGCCAGGCCGATTGCGGTCAGCCCGACTGATCGGCTGGCGGGCAGGGCCCACAAAAAAACCGCCGGACGAGCTGCTCGTCCGGCGGTTTTTTTGTGCCTTGTTGGCTGCCTAGCGCCCGTCCGGGTCAGTCGATCCCCTCGAGCACCACCTGGCGGCCGGCACCACCCCGAGCGGCACGGATCTCGCCGATCAGGAACGGCTCCTCGCCGTGCGCCTTGAGCTGGTGGAGCAGATCCTCGACGCTGCTTTCGGCCACAATGGCCATCATGCCGATACCCATGTTGAAGGTGCGGTACATTTCCGCCGCGGAGATGGAGCCTTTTTCCTGCAGGTAGGCGAACACCGGCGGTACCGGCCAGCTGCCGACCTGGATGTGGGCGTCGCAGCCGGCGGGCAGGATACGCGGAATGTTGTCGATGAAGCCGCCGCCGGTGATGTGCACCAGGCCGTTGATCCGCTGGCGGCGCAGGACGTTGAGCAGGCTTTCGACGTAGATGCGGGTGGGCCGCAGCAGTTCCTCGCCCACGGTGCAGCCGAGGGATTCGATGTGGTCGTCGACCGAGAGGCCCTGTTCCTCGAAAAAGACCTTGCGCACCAGCGAGTAGCCGTTGGAGTGGATGCCCGAGGAGGCCAGCCCGATGATGCGGTTGCCGACGGCGATGTCACTGCCGTCGATGAGCGCGTCCCGCTCGCCGATACCGACCACGAAGCCGGCCAGGTCGTAGTCGCCCGGCTGGTAGAGGCCGGGCATCTCCGCGGTTTCGCCGCCGATGAGCGAGCAGTTGGCCAGCTTGCAGCCGGCGGCGATGCCGCGCACCACATCCGTGGCCACCTCCAGGTCGAGGCTGCTGCTGGCGAAATAGTCGAGGAAAAAGAGCGGTTTGGCGCCGCTGACGATCACATCGTTGACACACATGGCCACCAGGTCGATGCCGATGGTGTCGTGTTTGTTGCACAGCTTGGCGATGGTCAGCTTGGTGCCCACGCCGTCGGTGGAGGCGATCAGCACCGGGTTCTTCAGGTCCTCGTTGCCGATGGCGAACAGCCCGGAAAAGCCGCCGATATCGGTGAGCACGCCGCGCCGGTGGGTATCGGCGACAATGGACTTGATCCGGGAGACGAACAGGTTGCCCTTGTCGATATCGACGCCGGCCTCGCTGTATCTGGAAGTGGTCTGGTTCATGGATGGTGGCTGGCGGGGTGAGGCTTGCGCGGAAGATTCCGGAGATCGGGAAAAACGAGGCGCGCCGACCGGCGCGAATCGCAGCAAATACCGACAAATATTGCGACAAAGTACTTTTTCTCACCGAGCATTGTCAATACCTTTGTGGGAGATTGCAGACGGTGGGCCTTTCTGGTAAAGCCTTGCCCATGAAACTTTTTCTCACCCTGGCGGGCCTCATTCTCATCATCGAGGGGCTGCCCTACGCAGCCTCGCCGGAAACCATGCAGCGCTGGCTCCGGCAGATTCTCGAGATGCGCCCGGAGCAGCTCCGCACAGTCGGCTTCGTGGCCATGGCCTGCGGTTTGTTCCTCTGCTTCCTCGCCCGGCAGAGCGGCCTTTTCCCCTGACCTCGGGCCGACCGTCCGCCGCATGGAAATACGCCGCCTTGACCGGTGGCACCGGCTGGTCCCTGCAGCGGCATGTCCGCAGGCCGCGCAGCACTGTTTCCCTTTCATGCTGCGGGCGGCTTTCCCTGACAACCCCGACCCAGGAACAGCACCATGGTCAACTATTTCTTTCTCGAGAACAGGATGGTCAAGATGGCCAGCGGCGACAGTTCCGCCGGCCCCAACATCTTCTGGATCGACCTGATCAGCGCCACGGACGAGGAAAAGCACCGGGTGGAGCGGGATTTCCGGGTCGAGCTGTTCACCCAGCAGGAGAGCGAGGAGATCGAGTCCAGTTCCAAGTACGTGGAGACCGAGGACGAGATCGGCATCAACCTCAACTTCCTGGTGCAGGAGGCCGGCACCTTCATCAACGAGCCGGTGTCCTTTATCCTCAAAAACAAGATCCTCATCACCCAGCGCGCCCAGGAGTTCCGCTCGTTTTCCGAGACCTACCGCAAGATGCGGGCGATCAAACCGGCGGACGGCGATGACATCTTCCTGTCCATCCTCGAGACGCGCATCGATTTCGACGCCGACCTGATCGAATCGATCACCGACAAGATCTCCGAGATCAGCCGCCAGATGAGCGTGGACAAGGATCCCAACCGCACGCTGCTGCTCAAGATCACCGCCCTGCAGGAGTCCACCATCGCCATCCGCGAGAACATCGTCGAGAAGCAGCGCATCCTCTCGTCCCTGCTCAAGAGCAAGATGTTCCCCAAGGAGGACTACGAGAAGATGCGCATCATGATCAAGGACGTGGGCTCGCTGC
>Ga0265295_1004368_pt1 | contig 19115 bp, 17 predicted proteins | sample Munlansysbiofilm_FD_192503 | JGI IMG/M metagenome (GOLD analysis project Ga0265295, IMG submission 192503) | Leachate microbial communities from a municipal landfill in Southern Ontario, Canada - Methane capture system biofilm | ecosystem: Engineered > Solid waste > Landfill > Unclassified ... | reverse complement strand
CTAAATTTACCGAGTTAAGTGAAAGGCACAGTCTTTCTCGTTTGCCCGTAGGTATCCCAGAGAATGAAGTAGAAGTAAACGAGGATGGCTCTAAGGGGAATTGGATACTCAAATGGGTAGACCCTAAGACTGGTAAACAGATGACCAGTTACAGTAAGGAGTTTCTCCAGCAAAATGCCCAAGAGAAGTGGAACAGGATTAAGAATGTTTCATCCAAGGATATTTCATCCATTATTAGTAATTCACAGAAACTCCTAAGTAGTGAGAACCCTAAAGAATCTCAGAGTGCAGCCATAGTAAATATCATTGCTATGACGGGATTACGTCCAGGAAGCCAAAAGGGATTCGACGAGACACAGAATAGGGGAGTTACCACTCTGGCCAAGGAGAATGTAAAAATAAAGGGTAGTAAGATTTCTTTTGAGTTTATAGGGAAAAGTTACAAGAACAATACAGCAGAGATTGATTCAAAGCCTTTGGCAGAGTACTTAGGTAAATTGATGAAAGAGAAGAAGGACAGAGACTTCCTATTTGATGTTGATGACAAAACAGTCCGTGGAATTTTCAAAGAGAAGATATCCCCTAAGTCCGAAATCAAGTTGAAGGACATGAGAACCTATGTGGCTACAGATTTAGCACGCAGTGTTCTTGAGGACAGTAAAATCCCTCCTCCTCCAGTTCCTGAAAAGGGATTGAAGACTGCAGTGAAGAAGAAACTTACAGAGGTGTTCAAGATCGTTTCAGAACAGCTGAATAACACCCCTTCTATGGCTAAATCCAGTTATGTGCATCCAGAAGTGATAGATAGCTGGTTGAAATCACTAGGAGTAGAGTTGGCTGGATTTAGTAAGGGAATTGAGTTGGATAAACTTGTTTCCAATGAGAACGATGAAGGCGAGGAGGATGTAGAAGAATACCCATTACCAGAATGGTGGGAAGACGAGGAGGACGAAATTGAAAAAGGTATTTCCGAAGAGAAGACTCCTAAAGAGATTGCCGATCATCATGGGGTTTCTTTTGAAAAGATTCTAGAACAATTAAAAATGGGGGTCCAAGTAGAATATGAACATACGGATGACACCATTGAAGCGAGACGAATTGCTTTGGATCATTTAATGGAGATTCCAGACTATTACACTCGATTGGCTAAGATGGAAGTAGAAGCCAAAGGAGATATTGAGAAGGGAAAGAAAGACCTATCCAAATACGTAAGAAAGAGAAAATTGGTTACCCGTGGAGGGAAAACTTTCCTTCAAACTGTATATGAAAATCCGGAAGGTGTTGAAAGTCTTGATAAGGATAAGGTTGAAAAGGAGCTTGAAAGGACATATGATTTTCCAGAATTAGTGACTGGAGAACACATTACAATAAAAGGTAAGAAGAAATCCCTAACAGGAGAGTTGATAGGGTTCTACGAGTACAAAGGAGAGTTGTATTTGACCGTAAAGGGATCAGATGGTAAGTCTTCTGAGATCCTTGTCAAGTCGGCTAAAGAAACTCCTATCACTAAAGAAGAAGGTAAGAGAACAGCTGAAAAAGCCTTTCCAACAGAGTTTGATCCAAGTAAGGTAGGAACAGTGCTTGGTGGTTCCTCAGAGGTTCGGTTGTATGATGAAAAGTTTGTTTTGAAAACTGCTCGTGAAAGGGATAGTGGAGTAAGACAATTGCTGTATGGGCAGATTGCAGATGGTGTTTACAGGTTGATGGGGATTGATACTCCTAAATCTAAACTGTTTGGAGATAAGAAGATTACTGAGTTTGTAAACGGAACAGAGTATGGTAATTTAAAGGGAGAAGAAAAGAAGAAACAGGTTGATAAAATCTTACAGAAAGGCTTCCTATTGGATTGTGTTTTGGCGAATTGGGATGTCATAGGAGCCAATGGGGATAATGTTATCTTAGGAGATGATGGAAAGGTTTACCGTATAGACAACGACGGGGTATTTGATTTAAGAGCAAGAGGTGGGTATAAGGATTTTGATTTAAAAATCCAGCCTACCATTGATTCAATGATTAAGAATAATCCTTTATTTGAAGGTATTTCTAAAGAAGAATTGGCTCGACAGGCTGAAGAACTGTATAAGAAACGAGAATTAATCCAGAGTCGTATACAAGTTGAGAATATTAATTTTAAGGAAATATCTAATAGGGTTGTTTCAAGGATTGAAGATGCCTATAAAATATTTACAACCAAAGAAGAACCTAAACCAGCCAAAGAAGAACCTAAACCATGGGATGGAGAGAGAGGGGAGTATGGTTCGTCTACAACTAATGAGTACTTTAAGGATTGGGATTCTTTTGAGTTTGAAGGGAATGGGGGGATTAAGGATGCTATTAAGAAAAAGATAACTGAGGTTGAAAGAGACCAAGAAAGTTCTTATAAAGGGCTTGCTAGTCGATTGGGGATGGGAGTTGAAGAGTTTAAATATAAACTACAGAAGAGTTTAGAGGAAACTATCCAGCAGTGTGATTTTTTCACCGCCCAAGGGTTTGAAGAACATGATGGGTCGACTGTTGACAAGATTTTTAAGTCAGGCAGATTTAAGACCCAATTTGACTCTGAATTGAGAGAAGAGAGAGCTACAGGAGGGATTTTTGATCCTGAATACAGAAGCAGGACAGAAAAAAGTTACTTTGGGTTTACTGATGATATGAGAATACATGAAAATCGCCCAGTGTATGGATATTGGACTGGTAATACTAATGGAATATTAAATAGCGAAGGGGGAATCCCCCCTCCTAATAGGGTATCCCTGTACGGGAATGTTAATTTTAAAGTGAAAGGGGAGAAGGTTTTAAAATCTGCAACTTTCACTTCAGAGGATTCCTTGGGAAAAGATTATAAGATGGCTTGCACACCTGTGGCAAAACCTCATTTCACTTCATTAGCACTTTCTGTATATGATACCAATATCTTTGAGAGATTAGAGCTTTTAAAGTTAGGAAAATTGCATAAAGGGGCTAATTACTATGTGGAAGCCCAATATCATGGAGGACTTTCCCTAAAGGATATAGAATCTGTGCATATCAGTAAAGACCATCTATATAAAGTTTTAGGAGCCAAGGAGTACTCTAAAGAGGAGGTGGCAAGCTCTGTTAGTAAACTAGCAAACCTGATGATTGAGCACGGAGCTAAGTCAGGTAATATGATAAAATTAAAAACATTCTAATGGAAGAGTTGCAGTTACATGTAGTATTTCAATCAGGGTCGGACTATTTGATTCTAACAAAGTCAGTGTCTAATGATTTGGAACCAAAGTGGGGAGTGTTGGTGAACCCAAATCTAAAGAAGGTAACCCCATTTGAAGATTTTCGGAGGATGATTAAATTTGTTCCGTATGAATTTGTCCCTAGGGAGGAGAGGGAAGGATTATTGGCTTGGATACGTCAGCACTTTGGGCAAGAAGAGTTCATAGAAAGAGTAGTCAGTCCATTGATGAACGGATTTTCAAAAGAGGCGGTGGGGTATTTGGAACCATCCAGTAAGTTAATTAATGGGAGTATTTGTAAGAACTGCCAGTGGAAAGGTTGTGAAATACTTAAAGCTGAAGTTCCCGGAGGGGCAACCTGTAATCTTTGGTTAGAACATCAAGATAAGAAGAAATGAAACGGGAGAAACCAGATTTTAACTTCTATATAAATGATCTCACTATAGAGAAGGCAAAGGGGAAGGATGGCAGGGAGGAGATGATTCTAGGAGGAGTTGCTTCAGATGATTCTGTGGACACTGAACAGGAGACTCTGGTTCCCATGGGGTATGATCTTTCCTATTTTAACAAGTATGGGTTTATCAACTGGAACCATAAAGCCAAGGAGGATCCTACTAAGATTGTAGGAGAGCCAATACAAGGTGAGGTGAGGGGGAACAAGTTCTATATCCAGGGAAGACTGTATTCTGACTCTGAAATGGCTAAAGGGATCTATTCTTTAGCGAAGACTCTTCAGAAGAGTGGGAGTTCTAGAAAATTGGGTTGGAGTATTGAAGGGAAGGCATTGGAGAGAGACCCGTATAATCAAAAGAGAATAACACGTGCCCTGATTACGGGGGTAGCTATTACGCCAACTCCAGTGAATTCCAATACTTTTGTGGATATTATTAAGGGGCAGCAGAAGGACGATTTGGTGGATTATAAGTTTGACTACCAACAAGCCAATGGAGGGAAGACCTGTATACTTGATGTGGTGACAGACGATGGGATTCGTATTCAAATTGAGAAAGACTTTACAGTGAAAATTTCAAAGGCAACTACAACACAGAGTATAGCTCCCTTAATGAAAGAATCACTGGATGAAGACTTAAAGGTGCTGAAGGCTTGCGGGAGTAAGATCAAGAAGGCAGTTGAGACGGGTAGGTTAAGAGAAGAATCATTGGCTGAATTTAAGGAGAAAACTTTCCAGTATTTGACTGGGGGTAGAAAATAAAAAGTTATTATTTTTAAGGGAAGATTTGAAATCTGTTAAAATTACAAATATCATGAAAAGACTTGAGTTAGAGAATACCTTGAAGGAATTGGGGTATGATGATGCCCAAATGGCTGACATCCTAAAGGCAGTTAAAGATGAACTGGACCCAGAAACTAAGTCCGATAAAGATCCTGACGAGGACGAAGAGAAGATTGAGAAGTACAAGAAAGAGAATGATGTTCTCAAGAAAGCTCTTGAAGTTGCTCGATTGGCTCCTCAGAAGGACACTAAGTTTGATGACCTTTCTGAAAGGTTTGAAAAAGCTATCAGTACTGTAGAATCCCTTACTGAGAGTGTAGATGAACTTAGGGATATTAATAAGTCTCTTGAGGGCAGAATTGAAGAATTAGGCAGCCAGCCTATAGGTCCACGTGCAATGAAGATGAGTTCTGTTATTGAGAAGTCTCTTTCAGGTGAAGAAATTCTGGGAGAAGATCAGAGATTGACCCTTTCTGTATCTAATGATCGCCAGTTGATTGAAAAAGCAATGGGTGACATCATAGACGGAATGGGAGAAAGTACTTTGAAAACTTCTTACGAGGATTCTCTCATGAGGCTTAATTCTGCTGGAGTTTCTCCTGCGAATGAAGTGGCTCAGGATATGTTTAAAAAGGGTTTCCGCTTGACAAAGTAAGGTATTCACAGACAGACTATATTTAGAGATTTGTTTGTGTTTTTAGGCAACGTTTGTGACTTATTTACAATTATTCTATTATGAATATTGATTTGTATAACTATTCGAGTTTGGAGACTGGGGCATTACCAGGTTTTGAGACTGCGAATAAATTGCATGATTTGGTGAAAGCCATTTCTGCAACCCATCAGACTGGGCGAGATCTTACAGGGCAGAGTACTAGTGGTTCTGCTTTGAAGGCAGAGTCTCTTGACCCTGTTTTGAAGATTCTTACTAATAGGGACAAGCACATTGTCCTTTGGAAGATGATCCCTAAACAGAAAGCCTACAACACTGTAGAAGAATTTAACCAGTTGGTGGATTATGGTCTTGAAACTGGGGTTTTCAACAATGAAGGAGAAACTCCTGAGTTCTCTGATTCGATCTATCGTAGGCAAGCTGCTTTGGTGAAGTACATGGGTATTTCAGGAGAGGTAACTCATCCTGCTACCTTGGTTCGCCTTGGTTCTGGAGTTGGAGATATTCTTGCTCAAGAAATCCAGAACAAGACCCAATTCTTACTGCGTTCTATCAACCGTTCACTCCCCACTGCAGATTCTGCAATGGTGTCTAACGAGTTTGATGGCATATTCAGACAGCACTATTCAGCAGTTGCTTCTAATTTGGATGCCTATTACCAAGATTCTTCAGTTGTTGATGCTCGTGGAAGTGTCCTTTTAGATAAGCATGTGGAGAATGCAGCTCATTCAGTTGTTAATGACAACTTTGGTATGATTAGTGATATTATCACTAACCCTCAAGTTCTTTCGGACTATGCAACCAACTTCCATGAATCCAAGAATATCTTTGTTGGGTCTCCTGGGGCAGTAGTTGGTGCAACTATGGGGCAGAGTGTTAACGATATCCAGACTCAGTTTGGAAGGGTTAATGCAGTTTCTGATATCTTCTTTGATCGTAAGACTAAGAAGTTATACAATGCTGCTGCCACTTCTGCTAAATCGCCCGCTAAGCCTACTAAGGATGGATCTACACCTGTTGCAGTAATTACTGATACATCAACCAAGTTTGGAGATGGGGCTGGAAGTTACTTCTATGCAGTTACTGCCAAGAATCGTTATGGTGAATCTGCAATGGAGCTTCTTAACACTACCACTCAGGCTGTTCAAGCTACTGAGTCAGTGGATTTGAAGTTTGGACAAACTGACGGGGCTTACGCAGCTGAGTCATTTGTGATTTATCGCACAGAGAAGAACGCTTCTCCTTACAATACTGCTGATTTCTATCCCATTATGACAGTTTCTGTTGCTCAGAAGTCTGCAGGTTTTGATGGTGGAACAGAGGGCTTGGTAAGGGATCGTAACAGGGTTCTGCCTAATACCCATTCAGCGATTGTTTTAGAGAACAGCACGGATGTTTGGGCAGTTAAGCAGCTTGCTCCTCTTATGAAGATGGATTTGGCTATTACTAGCCCCGCCTATAAGTTTATGATTTTGGCTTACCTTGTACCTGTTCTTTTTGCAGGGAAAAAGATTAGCCGTATTGTAAACATCGGCAGAACTTTCCCATCCTAAGTGAATAAATAAAGCAGGGGGGCAGGAGTCCCCCCGCTTGTTAACTTAAAAATTTGAAGAGATGAAAGTATTTACCAATATAGGAGCCTGGAAGGGGATTGAAGTTGCTTTTTCAGATCAAAGAATTGCAAAGTTTGATAACGAGGGTGCAGCCGAATTGGAGGCATCAGTAGCACAGGGACTGCTAAAGGATTATCCGGATATGCTTTTTTCTAAAGAGGTTCCTAAGACTGTTGAACAGGAGAAGGAGTCGGAGAAGTATATAAAGGTGATAAAGGATCTCCAGATTTCAATCCAAGAGAGAGACAAGGCTATAAAGGATCAGAAACTTTCTTTTGAAAAGAAGTTGGAAGATCAGGCAAGCCAGAAAGAGGAGTGGAGGAAGAAGTGTGAAGAGATTCTAGAAGACAACCCCAAGCTGAAGAAAGTCTCTCAGCAAGAGTATGATAGGGTTGTTGAAGAGTTTGAGAAATTCAAGTCTCAAGTTGAATCGGGTAAAGGGACTTCTGCAAAGCTATCTCAGGAAGACTTAGAGGGCATTAAAGTCCTTGTAACTTCCAATGCTGATATTCTCAAGGGCATGGCTAAGAGCCTAAAAATTCCTGAAGAGGAGTATAACAATTTAAGTAAAGTTGACCTGGTAATCATGTTAATTGATAAGACAGTCAATGCCAACTCAAACGTTTAAAATACGGTATAAGAAGAATGGAAACTTAGCCATCTCCGCTGAAGAGATGGCTATTCTATATTTCTACGGTATTAATACTCGAAGTACAGATGGGACTAAGATGGATCTGGGAGTTTACCGTTATTACATTGAAGCAGCGCAACAAGAGATTGAAAGATTCTTGGGAATAAAACTATTTCCAACCTTTGTAGAAGAATCAAAGGGGTATTTTCATGATGACTATTCAAATGGGTTTCCTATAATCCCAACATCTTACCCTGTGGAGAAGGCACTTTGTCTGGTGGGGATGTTAAATGAACTGGAGCAGATTGTTTATCCGAGCAGCTGGCTCTCAGTGAAGAAGAATTCTGACGTTTACAAGGAAAGAAATATTTATGTAGTTCCAGTTTCTAGGGGAGTAACAGAAGGCAATGCCGATGTCATACTTGCAGGGCTTTCTGCCCAGATTGGATTAAGATCTTTTAGGAATATCCCTAATTATTGGACAATACAATACACTACAGGGTTTGCCGACATGCCTATGGATGTTCTGAATATAGTAGGTAAACTTGCCTCAATTGGGATTTTTAATGTACTCGGTGATATTGTTCTGGGGACGGCTGCTGTGGCGAATTACTCACTCAGTATAGATGGGTTGAGTCAAAGTATAGGCACCACGAATAGTGCTGAAAACTCAGCATTCTCTGCTAGGATAATAAATTATCAAAAAGAAATAAAAGAAACTCTGGCTAAGATAAAGAATAATGTCAGGGGACTTAATTTTGCTGCATTATAATGGCTAACCTGGTAAGAAATAGCACACCTCCTTCTACTATTGGGAGACCTTCAGTGGACTTTATAAAGCCTGAGTTTGACGCTCTTATAGAGAATAAGGGATATCGAGTGATATGGGAGAAGTCAACAATGTGCCCATGCCGAGGGACACAGCATTCTCCACTTTCTGATTGCCAGAATTGCCGTGGGACAGGCTGGGTTCTGTTTAATGCTATAAGGACTAAGATGGTTCTTACTTCTATAAATTACAGCAACAAGTATTTACAGTGGACTAAGGATTTGGTGGGGATGATTGCGGTGACTGCCAGAAGCGAGGATAGGATTACGTTTATGGACAGAATCACCCTAATAGATTCAGATAACTATGAGTCTGAAATTATGCCTCTTCAAGTAAGTAGTACAGGAGTTGTGTTCTGCTTTGTCACTTATAAGCTGGTTGAGGTTATGGAAATTTTTACATTCATCCAGTCGGACCAGGCATTAAATCGATTATCACCGGAAGAATTTAAATTTTCTGCAGGGGGGTATAAGATTATCTTCCCTAATATTACTCTACAGGAGAATGAAGCTAAAATGGTATCAATAAGGTACAAATGCAACCCACAGTACTATGTGGTTGATATGAATCATGATATTCGTAACTCTTCTATACTGAATGATAGGGGGTCAAAAGAGCAGATTCGTCTTCCAGTTTCTGGGGTGGCACGCAGGGCTTTAGATATTTTTGATAGACCTAATTTCATAGGGGATTCTATAATAGATAACTCTTACTAACAGATGATACCTATTAAAATAGACGTATCGGATTTTGCTAAGAAGTTTGATTTCACAACTCAAGAAGTCAGACCCTTGGTGGTTAACACTCTTAATGCTTTAGCAGTTAGGGCAGTGGAGTTATGGAAAGAGGAGGCAAAGCAATTAGGTTCAACCCGAAATGAGTATATAAACTCTATCTACACCCTGAAGGATGGGGAGAATGCAGTGATTGTAGGACTACATGGTAAACTGCCTAATATGCTGGAGAAGGGAACCAGCCCTTTCGATATGAAGTCTGGGTTTGAAAAATCTACTAAGAAAACCCGTACTGCAGATGGGGGCTGGTATTTGACCATTCCCTATAAGTGGTACACCCCAGATACGGTTGAAGAGTCAACTCCAAAGATTCCAGCGGATATTCATAAGATAGTAAAGGGCATAACGGAGAGAAGAGGGGTAGCTGTTAGTGAACTACCTAGTAGGTACCAAGGGGTCTTAGGCAAGAGGCAGCGTATTGAAACTGCAACAAAGGTTTGGGATACTTACACTCATAAATCAACGCTGTGGGAGGGGATGGTTCGGTCACCTAAGAATCAACATTCTCACTATGTTACATTTAGGAGGGTTTCTGATAAATCTGATCCAGATTCTTGGATACATAAGGGATTTATTGCAAGAGACTTCCTAGGGAAGGCATTAACTCGAATGGAAGTGAATTCAATAGTTCTTAGATCAAGGGATAATTTTCTTAAAGAAATGGGATTCTAATGGCACTTGTGATACCTGAAATACAGTTACTGAAATTGACCCAAGGACTTCTTAATCTTGTGCGGAATAACTATACCACCAAAGCCAATGACCAAGATACGATTTTGTATAAAATGTTTGGAGGGCAGAGCATTGGAGGGTACGATTATTATGATCAGGTAAGAGCCATTGTGCTTCCCACTCAGGATAAGAGCAGGAAACTGGAAGTATTCAAGTACTTTAACCAGAAACGTGCCCATCTGCCTACAGTCCACATTGTGGTTTCAGCTGATAGTCCAGGGTCGGTTGACCAAGGACTGGGATTTGATTTTGAAGGAGAATCATTGAATAGGGTTTTTGATTCAAGGTTGACCGTTTTAATTACCTCGGACAATTATGAAGAGGCGATGATTATTTATTACCTCCTAAGCTCTCTGTTTATAATGGGAGTAGATAGTTTTGAGTACAGTGGGATGAGAAATATAAAACTGAGTGGAGGGGATGTCCAGTTGGCAGAACAGATTACTCCTCCAGTTTTCTCAAAAACTATTGGGGTGGATTGTATTTATGATAGATTTACCCCTGCAATTGATGAAGGAGGACTGATTAACAGTATAGATATTGAGGAGGTGGTGGTAGAAAAATTTGAACCCGAGGTGGTGTACAGGGATATTGTTTGGCAAACTTATGAATGGTAGATTATGTCAATATTTAAGCCAGTAAAGTTCTATAAGGAGGATGTTCTCCCTACAGGGAACCAGTTAATACCTAATGCCTTATATTTTATTAGGGTGGGGGATGAGTTTGATTTGTATGTGACCACTAACACAACTCCAGTAGTTGCTAAGAGAATTGTCCCAGGGTCGACACCTGTAGAGAGTGGACATATAATCCTATGGAATGGAGTAGAGGTTACTCCTAGGTCAAAGTTGAATTTCAGGGGCTTTACTTTGACAGATAGGGAAGAATTGGATGAGATTGAGGTTGAATTTAATCCAGAAGAAACCCTAGAGGGGAGTCCAGAGGACACCGACACCCTTGCTATTCTTACACAAGATGTGTCCGACGATGACGACGATGATGACAGCAGTGGAGAGAAAGGTTGGTTAAAGATTACTTGGGCAAACATCAAGTCCACTCTAAAGACTTACTTTGATAGCATATATCCGAAACCCAGTGGGGGAGGGTTTATCGCTAATGTGTATTTTAGGACAGATAGCAGTGAGGTGGAGGGGTATAAGCGGATAAGCTACTTGAATGAATTGGTTCCAACAGAATTAGCAATCACTATTAATAATGCCGATGGAGTCACTTTAGCGAGAACATATTTATACGATGATGCCTTAGAGACAACCATTTTAGATGCAGGGGTGTATATTGCTAATTATAGGGTGAAAGTTGACACAGATAATAAGGAGACTTATTTAATTTTTCAGGCATTTGTAAGACATTTAAACGGAGAAGAGACTGTTCTTTTTTCTTCTGAAAGCCCAGAGATTAGTAATATAGCGTACACTACCATTCGGCATGAAAGTAATCAGCCTAATTTTACAGTACTCAGCACTGATCGCTTTGGGGTTAGGATTTATGCTAGGACTACTAGGACAACTGATGTTACGATAAATACAATTGTGGGAGGGGAACATGCTAGTTACTTTAGCACCCCTATTGCCTTACGACATAGTCTAACAAGGGGGCGAGATTTAGCTGATCAGCACCCAGCCAAGGCAATAACCGTTTCCGACCCAGTAACCCCCGACTACACCGCCCCAGAAGTGGGAGATACGATGCAGCAAGTTACGAATAAGGTGGCGGGGTTGCAGGATAGAGTAATTTGGGAGGAAGTGTTTGAACATGATATAACCGAATTTGAGTTGTCAGTAGATAAGGATGGGAAACAATTAGATGAAAGAGGGGTTCTAATCCTTGTAGACGGTGTAGTGAGCGGGGGTCTTAATAATGGTATGCTTAGACTCAACTCAATTCATTCTTTAACATATTGGAACTCAGTAACTAATGATTTATCAACCTCAGCGACAATATATTGTAACGGAGCAACAGATAACATATTTTCAGGTACAATTCAATGTTACAAAAATAATAATAGCATAATAATACAACAATTTATTGGAAATAGTAGTAGTACGACAGGGAGTCCTAGAACAAATTTTTATACGGCTAGTCTGCCTGTGTCTCAAAATATAACAAACATTGAACTACTTGCGCTTCGGTGGAGGGCTGGTTCACAAATTAAAATATACAGGCTATGAAGAAATATGTAAATGGTAAATACGTTAACCTCACCGCTGCCGAGTTAGAAGCTCTACAGCCAAGCCCCTACGAGCTGGCGATGCAGGATTGGCACGAGCCAAAATACCCGCTACGAATTAAGGCGAGTGTAGAGATTTTGAACCCAATGCACCCACAAGCGGTGCAAATTCATATGTTCTACAACTACATGAAGGCACAGGGGCTGCCTGAACATACAGATAATGGTATAAAGTATGTTTACGTGAACCAAATTGACCCAGGGCACCAAGATTTTTTTGATATACTACAAGAGGTTGAGAGTGAGAAACGACCAGAGCCAGCCAATTATGAGTAGTCTAATCCTGAATCAATATTCAAGATTTCTTGGAGAGATATTGAGGTAATTAAGAAAAATAACCTAACTAAAACCAGAAGACATGCGAAAGAGTACAGATAAATTCACTAAGACTAGTAATCCTGAATCAATATTCAAGATTTCTTGGAGAGATATTGAGGTAATTAAGAAAAAATTCCCTAATAACGAGATTACTGAAAAGGAATGGGAGGAGTTACTTTCTAAAAATGGAATTCCATTCTCTAAGAGAGGAAAATAAAAATTTAATATCTTTAGGAAAATATTTGGGTTACTTATAATAAGTTAAAGATGGCAACAACATACGTATTTGGAGGCAGAACTGTTAAACTTCCAGGAGCTTATTCTACAATAGAATCAGGGATTAAGAACCCTCCAGTTGGGGCTTCTTACGGGAACATAATGATAGTGGACACTGGGTCAGGGGCTAACTATGGGGGAGGTTCAGGGATTGCAGGGGCATTAGCATCAGGGAAAGATGCTGTTTACGTTTTTGATAACCTCAAAGATTTTCAAGATTTCCATAAAGGGGGATTGTGGCATCTTTTAGCAAACCCTTTGTTTAAGCCTTATAAGTTTTTACCTGGAGTGAGTCAAATTTATTTTGTTCGTGCGGCAGAAACTACTTCTGGGGTTATGACCTTTGCTCCAACTGGAGGAACAGGACATGGGGGAACATTTGTGTTCCACACCAGGGATGAAGGTGTTATTGCTAATGGGTCACAGGATTCTGGGAATGTTTTGAGAAAGGGGTATGCCTTTACTATGCATTCAGGGGAGGTGGATACTGATAAGTTCGTATTAAAGTTTTGGAGAGGGACTTATGTAGGGGCTTACACCGATGCTCTTCCATACAATGGAATCCCTGAGGCAGATTCTCCACCTCAATTACTACTAAAGAGTATAGAGTTTGATAATATGCAAGATCTTGTGGATTGGGCAGAGAAAGACTATACATTCAACTCCCTGTTCTATCTTCACACAAAGACAGTTTCAGGGACTGGAGCGATTGATTCTGCTGATCTGGCAGCAATAACAGGGAATCAATTAGCTATAAGTGGTACAGAGACTTACAGTTCTACCCACTTAGATACAGTTCTTGAGAATATTAAGGAGCTGGATTTCTCTTACTTCTTATGTGATAAGGAGGGAGATAATGCGCAGGGGGCAGAGAATACTAAGATTTTTAACCACATCAACCAGGAGGCAAAGTTCCAGAAGCAGATGGTAGTTGGAGGGGGAACAAATTCTACAAAGTTTACACAAGTTGATGGATCAATTCCTACAGCTCAGTACTACGATTCTGACACAGTTGTTGTGGTGCATGGAGGGGTGAAGAAAGTTTCTCAATCCTCTGGGACAGGTTTCAGGGTGTTTACTGCATTGTATAAAGCTGCCTTGGTATTAGGGAGATTGGCAGGACTTGAACCACAGGTTCCTATTACTTTTAAGCCTATAGATATTGATGGAGAGAGCCATAGGCTTACCGAAAAGGAACAGGGACAGTGCCTGGATAATGGGGTATTGGCAACAGTTTTTGACTTCTTAGTAAGAGAGTATGTGGTTTTACAAGGGGTAAATTCCCTGCAGAAGAATCGTAATCTGATCAATGAGGATGGCACAACTCACTCTGTGCAGTTGAAGAGGATTATTTCACAAATAAATAAAGAGCTTGTTGTGAATGCAAGGCAGCAGCTGCTTACTGACCCTGAGGGAGTAAACAGGGCAACTCTGTCCACTGCTTACCTTAGGGACTGGACTATAAGCTATCTTCAGTCTAGGACTTCCACAGATAACACACCTAATCTACTTCTCTCTTTTAAAGAGGTTACTGTAGACAGGGTTGAGGATGCCTATTTTGTTAGGTATAAGATTGCTCCGAATAATGAGATAAGTAAGCTGTTCTTTATTGGAGTGGTTTCAGAAATCTAATATTTGTTTTGATTTGAAAATAATAGAATATGGCACAAGATAAGAAAACCCTGTCAGCCCCAATTGCCCTTATTGAGATCAATGGGAAGTTTGTGGGGAAGATGAGGTCAATTAGGGTACAGGAACAGATCCAAAGGGGGGATGTTAGAGGGATTGGAGAATTAGTTTCCCTAGAGAAACCCATACTGGCAGTGAATTGTACTTTTTCTGCATCTTCAGCAATGGTCTCTCTGAAGAAGCTGGGGACAATTGATAACCCTTTTGTTAAGAGGGATGTGCAGACATCACAGCAATTTAAGGACACTATTCTCCTTAGGGATTTTGGAGTGAACATTCATATCTATAGGAAAGTTCCAGTGGCAGGATCGATTATTGATGGAGTTGTCACTGAGACTGATAAGGACAGGGTAGCTATAATTGAGAATGCTTTTTTAGATAGCCAGTCTTTCTCTATTGACGAGGGGAATGTGGCGATGTCTGATATTTCAGGCACCTATTTGAATCCAATTATTGATCCATTATAAACAGTAAACCAATAATATTTGTATGAACAGAACAGTAGTTGTTACAATTCAGGGTCGGGAGTATCCAATTACCTTCCCTACAGTAGGAAGGCAGATAAGGCTTGAATCTAGAAGATTTGAACTCTCTGGGGGGTTTTATGTTGATATGTCTCGTAGTATGGGGGTTGAGACCTTTAATGCGTTGGAGCAGGTGGATGCCATATCTTTTTTTGAAGTTATGTGCCCCGAGGTATTTAGGGAGATGAAGGTTTCCAGTCCAATGGATATTGATGCGATTGATGCGCTGGAGTTAGTAGGGGAGTATCGAAATAAGGTTCGTCCGTGGTATAATACTTGGTTGAAGAAATTCAAGGAAACGTATGATACTTATGTTAAGTTAGAGGACAAGGAAAATAAGAAACAAGGGGAGTAATCCTCGTAAAATATATTAAGTCGTGAGGGACTTTGTTGTCGAGTGGAACCACAGATTTCCGATGGATTTATGGTGGAGGAGGAGGCACAGAGTCCCTTTTGCCTGTTCCCAACACAAGGGGATGAATCTGCTGGATATACTGTTTGATATGCAGGAGGAGATTTTAATAATGGAATCCAAAGCGAAGTTACAAGAGGAGAAGTACCAGCCAGGGTCTGGGAAGTGGGGAAGGGTTTTAACAGAAGAGGATGAAGCTAAAATGTTTGATGAGTTGGATTTAGATTCAATGTAGTATGGACACAAGGGTAAGATTTTCAGTAGACAGCAGCGAGTTGGCCACAGCCTTTCAGCGTATTAAGTTTGATGCTGAGGAGATGGGCAGGATGATGATACAGGATGCAAGGAAGTATTCAACATCCAGTAAAGAGGTGCTCTCTTCTATTGAGGATCAGATTAAGGCTCTTGAGCGTCGCAATAAGGTTGGATTTGAAGAGGGTAAGTCAAGGATAGAGACGAGATTTCAGTCAGGAGCAATTGATAAGAAGCGGTACGGGGAAGAAATTTCAGGGTTGAAGCGGGGGTCAGACGAAGAGAAACTCCAGACCAAACTCCTGCGAGAGATGATTGAAACCATCCGGCATGCCTCTAAGGAGGAAATTCGGGAAGATCGCAAGGGGGTTGAAGATCGTATTAGGAAGTCAAGAACGGTTGATCAATTGGCTCCTAAAGGTAAAGCCGAGGAGATTCTGAAGGAGACTCTGCAACGAGGAACTCTTGGGGAGATTGGGAAGAGCGAGGAGGAGGAGCGAATGGGGTTCCGACAGGCTGTATCCAAAGGTGGTCGAGGGTTTAACACCCTTGCCCAGTTGGGAACCTCTAAGAATGAGATGTATGCTCTGGCTGCTTTGGTGGGGCTTACTCCTGTTATTGGACAAGGTCTTTCAGCAGCTGCGGGGAAGCTGCTAAGTTCTGCGGAGAGGTTTGAAACAAGTCGAGGGACTTATTTTCAATCTTTTGGAGGTAGACCTTCGGATATTAGACTTTCCCAATATAAACAGATGGAGCAGTATGGGTTCACCTATTCTGATATGATGGAACGAGAGGCTAAGCTGAATAGGTCTAATACTGGGATTAGCGGCATAGGAGGAGGAGGGGCATTTGATGCAGCTTTATTGGAGAAAGGGTATGGGTTAGATCTAGGAGAGTTGGCAAAAACTTCCAGAGGATCTTATTTAGATCTCAGAAGTACCTTTAAGGAATTCACAGGGGGGTTAATGGGACAAGGGGCATCTGAAGGAGATGTTACAGCATACTTACCAGAATACTTCCAAGTCCTAATTGATATCAATCGTAAACAGTTGGATGCTACCCATCAAGTAGACTCTAGTTTAAATGCTAGAGTAGTTTCTTCTATTATGTCATTGGATGAAACACTAACTAATCCAGAACTTTTAGCTCGCACCCAAGGTGCACTGCATCAAGGTCTATCTACATCATCTTCCCCCCAGATAGAGGCAATGCAATATCATGTTTTATCTAGGATAGCACCAGGAAAATCCTTATGGGAGCTTCAAAAAATGAGAGATACTCCCTGGGAGAATAGTGATTATTTACCAGCAATGATTGAACAAATAGTAGGGATCTCTGGAGGGGATGAAGAGATGGCTTCTAGAAATTTCTATAGTTGGATTAAGGGGTCCGGAGGCAACATAAGTAGACAGGGGGCAGAGAATATTATAAAGGGGAGAAAGGGTTTCAAATCAGTTGATGAAATTATGACTGCTGGGGGGTTGAGTATAGAAGGGGCTGCAGGTTCGGCAAGTGGGATACTGGCAGCTGCTACAGCCGCAACTGATAATGTATTCCAGAAGAATGGAGAGAGCTTAGTCCAGTGGGTGAAAAAGTCAACAGATTTGATAGATAAATTTGCTAATAGGAAGACTGAAGAAGAGATAATGAAAGATCTTAAAGATTTTATGAGGGAGCAGAATGAAAAAAGTAGTGCAAGACTTGCCATAGAAACAGCAGCAGTGTTAGATATTAGTAGGATGAATACCAATTTAGCAATATTGGTTTCAAGGATTGTTTCGAAAAATTCTAAGAAGCCATGGTAGAAGGAATAGAATATATCATTTATTCACATAAATCTTCTGAGATAACTACTTGGAAGGAGTTTTTCGATTCACCATCTTCCCCAGTGAAGTGGCCAGAGTCAGAAACTTATGCAAGTAAATTGACTGAGCTTCTTAACTTCAGTGTGGAGGGGATTTCAAACCTTCAAAGGCTAGAAGAGTTTGTATTTGATCAGGAAATTGAAGTAACAGGATTAATTCCCTTTGCTGAGGAAGCGGGAGTCCCCTTTGACTTGACCCTTATGATCCCTATAGACAAGGCAAAGGTGTCTATGGCCAGTATTTTGGGGTTCAATATTCAATCAGATTTTAAGGAATTCAAATTATTTCTTACAGATTTTCAAAAGAAGATTCAATCGGATAAGCAGTATCGTCCCAGTTTCACTGTAAAGGGGAAGTATGGAACTTTAAGTGCAAACATTTCAGTGTTCTTGGTAACTAAGGTAAGTAATAAAACAGAGAACCCTGAGCCAACAATTCTAGATATCACAAGAAGCATCCAGACTGTAGTCACTTCGGTTTCAGCAACAGGAGGTAATTTTCAAATACAGATGTCTCCTATATTTGCAGATAGATATAGTCCTGTCGATATTCAGAATTTGTCTTTTGAAGACAATGTCTTCCGAAGAGTCAGTGAGAATGATTTGGTCTTTATAAGGTTTGAGACTCTTCAGATTGAAGACGATAGAGAGGTGTTAGGGGTAGAGGATTTGCCTGGTAAAATATATGATATGATTGGGTTGGTGGACACTGTAAAAGAAACTAGAACCCCTAAAGACATCCTAATCAATCTTTCAGGCAGGGATCTTGTGAAAACCCTTATAGATGACCAGTGTTATTTCTATCCACTTCTTTTCACAGATACAGTAACAGGCTCTTTTACTAATGACAACCGTACTGGATCAATGAAGAAGAGGATGTTCACTACTGGAAAGATAGAGAATACATTTGTTTACAGCTGGAGATCCATTGAACTGTCCCTTAAGTTTATTTTTACCCAGTTGGCTTCTATTGGGGTATTGCCAGAGGGATTTGATATCTTTTCAGCATATGGGGATAGGGTATCTAAACTGTATGATGTTACTGGGGAAGGAGGAAAGGAAACCTCGGAACCTGCTAATGGGGTTTGGCAGATAATTAAATTACATATAGATGAAAGTGTGGCAAATAGGTATTTGGCTGACCCCTCTTTGTCTAATCCAGATGGCAGTGTACTAAATCAGTTTCAGAAAATTTGCCAAGAGCCGTTTGTGGAATTTTTTACAGACACTTATGGAGATGAGTTCCACCTAATTGCCCGTAAGCCCCCTGTGGACAGGGCGTCTGTTGTGGAGTTAATAAATCAGCCCGGAGCTATTATAGATATAGATCCTATAGATGTTGAAAGTACAGATCTGGCATTTGACACTGAGGTTTATACCTGGTTTGAGATAGTCCCCCAAGGGGCTTTCATAGGGGATGCTCAAAAGATTGCCCTTGCTCATATTCCTATACTGTACTTCCCTGAGTATGCCCAGATTTGGGGAGCACGCAGGATGAAGGTGGTGAGCAACTACATTTCATACCGTAGCTTCTTTGGGCAAAGGGGGGTTGAGAACTATGGAGAAGTAAAATCCTATATTATCAGGGATCTTATGTATCTGGTGGAAGTGAATGCATTAAAGCCATTCACTCGTAAAGGGTCTATCAGCATTGCTAATGGGGATAGGAGGATTAAACGGGGTAACTGGGTTAGATTAGCAGGGGAGCTGTTCTATGTGACTGCGGTAAACCAAACAGCATCCATCTACAATGAGAGGGTTGAGAGAAATTGCACCCTGCAGGTGGAAAGGGGGATGGTTGAGAAGTTTATAGAAGG
>Ga0265295_1004367_pt1 | contig 19117 bp, 15 predicted proteins | sample Munlansysbiofilm_FD_192503 | JGI IMG/M metagenome (GOLD analysis project Ga0265295, IMG submission 192503) | Leachate microbial communities from a municipal landfill in Southern Ontario, Canada - Methane capture system biofilm | ecosystem: Engineered > Solid waste > Landfill > Unclassified ... | reverse complement strand
CTGGTTTGTCTCCGTCGGAGAATTGTGTGGCATCGGTAGCTGCTTGCACACCGGCACCAGCGAAGACAAACCAGCTTAGGTTATCGACGGCCTTGCTTTCAATGAGATCAACGAAATACGTCTCTGCATCACCGGCAGAGTAGTCGTTTTTAGTTTTTCCATCCTTGAATGTCGCCGTTTTTGTCGGCCAAACGCTGCCCATACTCATCGCTTCACGCTCAGTATTGGCAGAGATAATGGCCATAACAATGTTTTTCCCGTTGTTGCCGACACGCAACGCATTAGCGTTAACGAGCGCGCCTTGAATAGCCGGGAAGAGCAGGCCGGCGAGAATTCCGATAATCGCAATTACGACGAGTAACTCAATCAGTGTGAAGGCGGAAGTTTTTTGGGGGGCAGGATTTTTATTCATTTTTGTCTCACCTTAAGGGTTTAGGATTCATAGCGGACGCTATATCGATGTAAACGGGTTTCATTTGGATGTCTTGAAGTATCTATGAAGCGTCAATTGAAGTCAATAGGAAATTTGTATTCGTCTAGTAATCGGGGAAATAGGGTGCGGTGAATCGGATTGACTGTAAGGTTGTTTTTTTGTTATAAAAACTTGTTGTTTACCCAATAGTTTGATAATGAGCGTGTGTGAATGAGTGCAGTAATTGGGTTAGGCACAGAAACTGAAAATATGAATATTTTGCATTTGCTGAGTAACTTCAGGTGGACGGAACGGGCTGAGCCGACGTTGAATCTTGTTGTGGGGCAGAACAAGGTGCCCGGTGTGCAAGCGACGTTGGTCTGCGGCAAAAACAAGCCGAATGCCGAATTGATTGATTCGATCGTTTACCAAGCCCCCCGGCGCGGCGTAAATCCGCTGGTGTTAAATTTAACAAAGCATTTTCGATTGATTCCAGCCGTTAAGGATATCCGAAGTTTACGTCGGCACAGTGTTCAATCGCCGGTTGATGTGATGCACTGTCATATGCCGAATGCTATTTTACTGGGTGGGATAACGGCTCGTGGGCTTTCGCCCCGTCCACTTGTTGTTGCAACTGTTTATGAACCCGATGGGCCTGAGCCCACGCTTCGTATGCGGCTGAGTGCCGGCCGTGTTGACGGGTGGATTGTGATGACGGATGCCGCTGCCGAGCATCTGCGCACCCGTTATGGCGTTTCGCCAGATGCGATTCGGCAGATTATCCCACCTGTTGATCTTGATCGTTTTTCGAAAGCGGTTAATACCGATGGTAAGGCGTTATTTAATCTTGATCGGGATGAAGTTGTGGTCGGGATGGTTGCGCGTTATAGCGAGGCCCGAAAGTCTGAGTGGGTGATCGAGGCGCTCAAATTGATTGCTGATGAATGTCCGAAGCTTCGTTTGTTTTTTGTTGGTCGCGGCGACTTGCTCACCTTTGTTAAAAAGCCGGCGAAGAGGTTAGGCGTATCGGAACGGATCACGCTGGCGGGTTATTGTCGTTATGGCCGTTTGGTTGAAGCGTATGCTGCCATGGATGCGCTTGTTTATCCAGCTCCGGGAACGGATAAATCTGCACGCGCTGTACGCGAGGCAATGGCAGCGGGTTTACCTGTTGTGGCTGCGCGGACGGGTATTTTGCCTGAATTAGTGCGTGACGGTGAAACGGGGCTGCTGGCAGATCCGAGTCCGGAAGGTTTGGCCAAAGCCATGCGCCGTATTTATCATGAAGAGCATGAGCGTCGAGCGATGGGGCGTACGGCTTTAGAAACAGCTCAACGTGAATTTTCGATTGATCATCAAAGCGCCGAGAGTCTTGAGTTTTATCGCTTTTTGGCGAAAGCGCGTAGTCTTTCGGCGCCGAAAGAAGTGGGAAGTGGGAAGTGAGAAGTGGGAAGTGGCAGGGCTTGGCGGGCTACGCCGAGAGAGGGAGAACGTCTATAGCTCATAGTCTATAGTCTAGAGTCCTAAAAAACGTGTCGTAAGCTTTGGTGGAGCTTGGCCGCTTTGCGGCCTGCGGTGCGCTCCAGCGCGCACGTTCAGCTATGCGAACTGAAGGCTGGGATTGGGCTAATAGGGTAAAGGATGTGTTGCGAAGAAATGCCCTGCAGGAAGCGGATACTTCGCAAGAAGCCTGGGTTTTAGATTAGCCAGATCAAAAAATTTGAGGTGGATGAGGGTGAATTTCTGCCTGTTTCTTTAATTTAAAATATGTAGTAGAATAGCCTCATGACTGATTGGAATCTCCGCTCGCGTTCGAATGTTTGCCATCGTTGTGCAAAACCATTTGCTGACGGTGAAGGGTGTCGTTCGGCCGTTGTCGGCTTTGAAGCTCCGCTTGTGCAGGAGTTGTTGGCCGAAAAAATCGCTGCCCAAGCGAAAGCGACGAAATCGGCTAAGCCACCGGATTACGTGAGGTTTGATTTCTGTAAAATGTGTTGGCGTCAATTAGGGCCTGTGGAGTGGATCAGCGTATGGCAAGGCGAATATGCTGCTCCTGAGCCCCCTGCTCCTGATCCGCTCCCACGCGAGACAGCCGAATCCCTTTTGTATACATTGGTTGAAGCAGAGAACAGTGTGGAGCACACGCGTGTTATTTTTATTCTCGCCGTTATGCTTGAGCGCAAAAAAATTCTTATTGAGCGGCGCGTAGAGCGTGGACGTGATGGATCGGTCGTGCGCGTTTATGAGCATAAAAAATCGGGGGCGGTTATCCTTGTTGTTGATCCAAATCTGCAAGAAGATGAAATAACTGGCGTGCAACGGGAAGTGGATGTTCTGCTGGATGCGCCCGAAAAGGGTGTGACGAGGAGGTGATCGGTGATAGGTGGAAGGGGCGAACGCCACAAACGTGGCGTTAGTGGGAAGTGAGAAGTGAGAAGTGGGAAGTGCTTGGGTGGATGACGGAGCTGGGGCTCCGCGTTCCCAGGGCTGAGGGAGGACAGGGGGTGGACGGCTAGTCGTCGAAATCGAAATCGCTATGGAAAAGAATATTATCGCAAGCTTACGATAAAGGTTTCTAGCCACTAGCCACTAGCCACTAGCCACTTAGCGCGGTACGCGCTTTATCGATGATGATTATGATTAGGAGTTAAGAATGTGAAGGGGATCGACATACAGGTAAAGGACACAGGGTTTGACGTTCTGCTTAAGAGCGGGACGATTGTGGATGGTTCCGGTGAAATGCCTCGCCTCGGGGATGTTGGTATCCGCGGCGACCGCATCGTTGCGATCGGCGATTTGAGTGCATCGCAGGCGCGTCGTGTGCTCGATTGCTCGGGTTTGTGCGTTGCTCCTGGTTTTATCGATGTGCATTCGCACTCCGATACTTACATCTTTCTGCAACCGGCTGCGCCTAGCAAAATTCGCCAAGGCGTGACGACCGAGATCGTCGGTCAATGTGGCGCTTCGGCATCACCGTTGATCGGTGGTGCTGTATTACCCTCTGATTGGGCTTCCTACCGTTATTCCACGTCCTGGCAATCGATGCGGGAGTATCGCAACGCCCTTATTGCACGTGATCCGCTTGTGCATATTGTTCCGATGACAGGCCATCGAAATCTGCGTATGGCTGTGATGGGATTGGCGGCTCGGCCGGCAACTGCGGAGGAGACGGCGCAGATGGCTCATCTCCTTGAAGAGGAGTTAGCGTATGGCTCGGCCGGGCTTTCCACGGGTTTGCTTTATCAGCCTTCCTGTCATGCTCAGCCTGAGGAAATCCATGCACTCGCTCGCGTTTGCGCGCGTTATGGGCGATGTTATGCGACTCATCTTCGAAGCGAGGGTGCGGAACTGATAGAAGCTGTTGATGAAGCGATCGAAACGGCACGTCAAACAGGTGTGAGGCTGCAGATTTCGCATTTTAAAACGTCTGGCCCCGAAAACTGGCATTTACTTGAAGCTGCCATCGAACGGATTGAAGCTGCACGTGCTGAGGGCCTCTGCGTGCATGCTGATCGTTATCCGTATCTGGCCTCGAGTACTGACCTTGATATCATTTTGCCGGAATGGGCGGAGCGTGGTTCGAAGGATGCGATTTTGGCGCGCCTAGCTGATCCGCTGACGCGGTTGCAGATCGTTAAGGAGATGATGGATGCACGCGCTGACGAATATTGGACGCGCGTGCAAGTCGGCGGCACGTGGTGCAAAGCGAATGCTCCTTTACGGGGTCGCGATATTGCGGAAATTGCTGCGGGCTGGGGGTGTGCGGAGGCCGAGGCTGTGCTCCGTATTGTGGAAGCTGACGAATTGCGCACAGGCGGTTTCTTTTTCGGCATGTCTGCGGCTAATTTGCATCGAATCTATTCGTTGCCTTGGGTGATGGTTGGGTCGGACGCATCGTTGCGTTCTCCTGATGGCGTGCTTGCGGATGATCACCCGCATCCGCGTGCCTATGGCACGTTCCCTCGCTTTTTGGCCATGTGCCGAGACGAGATGAACATCCCGCTTCCCGAGGCGATTAGACGAATTACGTCGCTTCCTGCAGATGCTTTTATGTTGTCAGACCGTGGACGGATTCAGGTTGATCTCCTTGCGGACATTACTGTCTTTGATGCTTTGAAACTTCGCGATACGGCCACGTATGCTGCCCCGCATAGCTATCCGATTGGTATCCGCCACGTGATCTCTTCCGGGCGTGTCGCTGTGTAAGACTTACGCTTTGCCCATGTTTCGGAGGGTGCTGTGAATGCGCCGCACGCACTCCATTGGGGTGTGTTCTTTATATCTCTCGTGCTCGACAATGTACCACTCGGTTCCGCCAGCATTTTCGCAAGCGGTGAAGACGTGATCCCAAGGTACCGTGTCTTCGCCGACGAGCGCAAATTCATCACCCGGCTTGAAAGCTTTGACGTGGATGGTTTGAATGCGTCCCGGGAGGTTACGTACATACGCCGCACCGTCACAGCCGGCTGCATAGACCCAACCCATATCGAGTTGGATTTCAACATCGGTGGTCAGGCAATCAAGCATCAGTGCGAAGGGGATTCGGTTTTCAACGAATTGAAACTCAAAGGCATGGTTGTGGTAGCCTACGGAACATCCGAGTTTTTTGGCACGGGTAGCCGCGATGTTGATGATTGCGCATGCGCGACGATAGCCGTCGAGGCTGCTCGTGTATGTTTCGCTGAGGGCAGGGACAGTAAAACGCCGACATCCGATCTCGCCATACGTTTCAATCGTTTCGTCAAACGCACCGGGGGTGAGCGCGTCCAGTCCGACATGCGCACCGCAGGCAACTAATCCGGAGTTGGACAGGAGTTTTTTCCACTGCGCAGTTGATGTCTTGCCCAGGCCGGCTGTTTCTACTCCCTCATATCCTATTTCGGCAAGCTGTTCAAGGGTTCGTGGCAGATCCGCAGCAACGTTATCTTTAACTGACCATAATTGCACGGCTACAGGGATACGGTTGTTCATCACAGTTTTCTCCTACTGAGTACTCAAGTATTACTTTATCTAACTTGTTTAGTGTAAACGGCAACAATCTATCTTGTCAATTGCGATCTGGGTTTTGGGCGAGACCGTTGATTTTTGTCTAAATCTTAGAGACTGAGTGCAGGAAGCGTGTAAACCGCTGAGTAAGAAGCTTGGAGTGGAGCGGAGGCAAAAAACAGTCGGAAGCTATTGACTTTTTACTGGCTGTTTCATAATATAAAATTAAAAACAAAACAAAATGTCCTATCTTTTTACTATTGATAATAGCCAGTGGTGTTCTTTCTCTCAGTTGCGAGGCATATGTATGGAATCCGGTCAATTGAAGCTAATCCGAGAAAGAGACGGCTCCGGAAAAGCTGGAACGTCTGTTGCGTTTTATCTGGGGTCGAGAATCAAGGAGTTAACGAATGCGCATCTTTTGACGACGGTACGCTAAAATGGTCTGCCGAGGAGCTGGTATGCACTGAAAACGTTAACATGCAATAAACATTGAGTTACAAGGAGTTACACGATGAAGAATCATATGTTTTTAACAGCGACTGCGACAGCTTTACTCGTATTAACAGCCTGTCTGACAGTGGCTGGTCCGGTTACCAACCGCTATGTCGTTAAGGACAACCCTAACGCGGAGGAGCCGTATGACACATGGGGCAACGCCGCGCCCGACATTCAAACGGCCATCGATGCTGCCATTGCCGTCAATAACGATACGGTGATCGTTGCGCCTGGAGTTTACGATAGTGGCATGACTTGGGATGGTAACAACAACAATCGGATAGATCTGAGAAAATACATCACCGTCATGAGTCGCGACAACGATCCGACAACGGCGATCATCAAGGGTGCTTGGGATCCGGTCACCACTAACGGGCCAGGAGCCGTGCGCTGCGTGTCCTTAGGTTACTCCTCGCAGTTAATTGGCTTTACTTTGACGAATGGAGCGACGGCTTCGGTTACCAATAATAATGATAGCGGAGGGGGAATCCATGGCAGTGGCGGCATCGTATCCAACTGCGTGATTACGGGAAACAGCGCACACCGTGGCGGTGGCTGCTACAATGCGAACCTTTACAACTGCTTAATAGAGAATAATCTGGCCCACCAAGGCGGTGGCACCTGTTTTGGAACGCATTTCAACTGCGTTTTTCGCCGAAATCAAGCTCTTCACACCGGCGAGAATCAGAGCGGTGGCGGTCTCAGGTCGGGGTTTGCCTATAATTGTCTGATCGAGGAGAACCGTTCCAATGTAGGTGGCGGAGCCAGGGAGGTGACCCTCTACAATTGTACAATCGTGAATAACACCTCGTCGGGAAGTAGACCGGGAACGTATAACTGCATACTCTACAACTGCATCTCATGGAACAACGTTGACGATGCAACTTTTACGAAAGCTTACTACTCGCGCGGGGACGGAAGTCCGTACCTTGCCAACAACTGTATACAGAATGATCCACTGTTTATGGATGCGGATAACGGCGGCTGGCATCTGCGTGGCAGCTCGCCCTGCATCGACACGGGCACCAACCAGGCTTGGATGGCCACGGCGCGAGATCTCGACGGGCACCAGCGCGTGAACGGTGCGCCAGACATGGGGTGCTACGAATACTGGTCACCGGGAACGGTGCTTGTCGTGCAATAGCTTTTCTGACTCCTCCGCCGAATCTGTGGGTGCATTATCAAGTTACGCGTGCCTGAATTGGGTTCTTTCGAACATGCCACTCATGCTCCGGAATACCTCTCTTTATTTCAGTTTACATAGATGTACATCGTCAAGCCAAGCGGTATCGGTTGCTCTATTAATCCTAAAAAAGAGCAGTTCAACATTCAATTTCCAACAGTCAAATCCAATGTCTAGAAGTGAGGCTGTGGTAAACAGTAAGTATGGTAGTGTTTATTGCCTTGTGTGAGGTTGAGTTGCTTTCTTTAGAGCGTAGATGATGCAAAACATTTTACACCTGTTGGGTGCGTCCTGAAAAGGTGGGGTTCCAATAAAGACGGTGTTTTTCTGAGCGGTCAATTCGCTTGATTTCCGAATCTAGGTACCTCGCACACCCCGATGGCTAACGAACTGATTACATCGATTGCCACACGCAGGTAATCGCAAAACACACACACAGCTCGGCCCGATACATGTGGCGAATCCTCTGTTAGCGGCTGATTACTCTCACTCAATATTTAAGCATTGCATTTATGAATGCGTTAGGGCTATAATTCTGGGCAGTCACTGCGCTATGATGTGCTTCTTTTTCGGACGAAAACATGTGGAATAAATTTCAAGGACTTTTTACTAACGACATCGGGATTGATCTCGGAACGGCTAATACGCTTGTTTATGTTAAAAACAGGGGTATTGTCATCCGTGAGCCTTCAGTTGTCGCGATACAGGAAGGCACTAAGCGCGTTCTTGCGGTGGGAGAAGAAGCCAAACGTATGCTTGGCAGGACTCCAGGTAACATTGTGGCCATACGTCCGATGAAATCGGGCGTCATCGCAGATTTCGAAATCACGGAGACCATGATCCGCCACTTCATCAACAAAGTGAACAAAGGCAAGTTGAGGAAGCCGCGGGTTGTCATTGCCGTGCCGGGTGACATTACAGAGGTAGAGAAGCGAGCTGTTAAAGATTCAGCGATTCATGCGGGAGCGCGCGACGTTTATTTGATTGAAGAGCCGATGGCGGCTGCGATCGGTGTCGGGCTTCCTGTCTATGAACCTACAGGCAACATGATCGTTGATATCGGCGGCGGCACCACGGATGTGGCGCTAATTTCCTTGGCCGGCATTGTTTATGCGAAGAGTGTCCGCGTCGGCGGCGACGAGATGGACAACGTAATCGTGCAATATATGCGGCGTGTGTACAATTTGATGATTGGCGAAAGAACAGCAGAGGAGTTGAAAATTAAGATCGGTTCTGCTTATCCGTTACCTGAAGAGCAGGTGATGGAAGTGAAGGGACGTGATCTTGTTGCGGGGCTTCCGAAGACGCTGAACATCAGTTCGGATGAAATCCGTGAGGCTCTTCAGGAGCCGGTTTCACAGATCGTGGATTCCATCCGCATCTGTCTCGAGAAATGTCCACCCGAGCTTTCTGCGGATCTCGTTGACCGCGGAATGGTTCTCGCTGGTGGCGGTTCTATGCTTACAGGTTTAGACAGGCTGATTGCGGATACCACGGGGCTGCCGGTACATATGGCAGACGATCCACTGACGGCTGTTGCTGAAGGCACGGGTGTTGTGCTTGATGAGCTTGATTGGCTCTCTGAGGTTGCCGTAGGCGGTTCTCGCCGTCGCGGATAATTCTTTCGTTTTTGTCATTTTGTTCATGCGTATCGGCGATCATTCGCTTATTTATTTTTTTTGTATCGCCGCTATGGACTGAGAATACGTGTGAAGACCAGAAGGCTCATTATCCGCGCAACCGTTGCAGTTGGTGTGGTTTTGTCGTTGATGTGGTTCTACCATGTTTTGCGTAGCAATATGGATGTGCTGACACGCGACGCCACGGCGCCGTATGGGCGGTTTGTATTGTCTGTGCGTAGTTTTTTTGTAGACGCTTCCGATTTGGTGCGTGGGGTGACGCGCATGCGTACGGAACATGCGTCGTTGTCGGCTGAAGTGGCGGATTTGCGGGTTCGGCAACTTTTCCTAGAGGAATTACAGCTTGAAATCGCGCGTTTACGACATGCGTTAGATTTGGGCTATGCGCCGCCGGATTTTGTCTGCGCGGAGGTGGTTTCGCGCGGCGGAGCTTCGGGGTGGTGGAAAACAATTCGCATTAACAAGGGGACGAAGCATGGTGTGCATCGAAACCGTGCAGTTTTGAATACGCGCGGTCTGGTCGGCCGGGTGGTTTCGACATCTGCTGAGACGTCCGATGTGTTGTTGCTTACGGATCTCAATAGCAAGCTTTCATGTGTTATCGAGGGCGTTGGCCCTGGCACGCGCGGAATTCTTTCAGGCTCTGGAGTTTCGGGATCAGAGGACAGTTTGGCCTTGTTACATATGGTTGAACCGATGTCTTTAGCCTATTTGGAGAAGGATTTGAAAATTGAAAAAGGGGCTCGAATTCTAACAAGTGGGCTTGGTGGACTCTTCCCTGCCGGGCTTCCGGTAGGGGAGGTGGTGGATGCGCGTACTGATGCGACAGGGCTTTTTCAGCGCGCCCGAGTGGCGCCTTACGTGGATTTTGCTTCGCTGGATAGGGTTTTTGTGCTTGTCACGCGCGGCCGCGCCGGGATTGAGGAGGTGGTTCGTTGAAGCGACGATTAGCCAGATCGATGCTCGTGATGTTTGTGGCGGTGACGCTTGCTTCGGTGCTGCAGGAACTGGTGCCCCCTGTGTCCCCATTTTCGGTGAAGGCGCCTTGGCTGTTGGCTGTTTGCGTTTATTATGCGGTGCGTCGTGAATGGATGTGGTCTGTTGCTGGCGCGGTGTGGTGTGGCGTGATGCAGGACGGCCTGGGGGGGATCCCCTACGGTGTGTCGCTTTTTGTATTTTGCCTAATTGTTTGCGTGTGTGTTTTCTTTGTAAGAAAGCAGATGCCTGACAATACGGTGACCTGCATGATCGTCTCGGTTGCAGGGGGGGTAATCGTTGAGACGTCTCAGTATGTCATGCTTTTAGTGTCGGGAGAATATGTTGCTTTGCCGAGTATTTATCTTCTGGGGAGGGTGATGGTTTTTGTTGCACTTTGTTTGCCGGTCGCAGGCGTGGTGGCCGGAGTCGTAAGATTGATGGACGTTGTGTCCGGAAATGCGGGATTTGAAAATGAAAACGAAACGTTCGGTTGGAATGCGTGTTGATTCCGAACGCCTGCGATTTGCAGTGTTTTCGGGAATGATGTTGTTCGGTCTTGTTTACCTTGTACTCTCTTTGTATCAGATTCAGGTGACAGATACGGCGCAGTATTCTGATGCGCAAGATGCGCATAGTTTCCGTCGTGTACGTTTGCCGGCGACACGCGGTCGAATCCTTGATCGAAACGGGGTTGTTCTGGCGGATAACAAGCCTTCGTATTGTGTGGCGCTTTACATTGAGGAGTTGCGCAAGCCGGGCGCATGGGAGAATACCGTGACCCATGTGGATGCTCTTGTGGCTGATCTTGCCCGGATCATTGATAAGCCCCGAGAAGTTGACCGAGATGATATTTGGGCACATATTAAACGGCGACGTCCGATTCCGCTTTTTGCTTTCACAGGGTTGGATGATGCGCAAATGGCGAGGTTGGCAGAGTGGCCGGGGGCACTTCCCGGGACTGATATTTACGTCGGTTCTGAACGCATTTATCCGTTTGCCGACACTGCTTCGCATATCATCGGCTATGTCGGGCGCGGGCAACCACGTGAAGTGGAGGAAGCTTCCGAAGTGGAAGACCATGAAGACTTTAATTTTTATATGCCGGATTTGGCAGGCCGTGAAGGGATTGAATATGCCTGCGACTTGGCCTTAGGTGGCCGCGGGGGCGGCCATTTAATTCGTGTGAATGCTGTGGGATATAAGCACGAGATGCTTCCTGGAAGGCCTGCGGTTCCGGGGCTTGACGTGATGTTGACCCTTGATTCCGGGCTTCAGCGCACAGCCGAGCAGGCGTTGGGTGACAATCGCGGGGCGGCCGTGGTCTTGGACTGTGAGAACGGGGATATTCTCGCAATGGCGAATTCACCGCGTTATGATTTGCGCCTTTTTGTTCCCGTACTGACTTCTGAGACGTGGAACCGGTTGCTTAAAGACCCCGCGAAACCACTTTACAACCGTGCCTCGAGCGGAATTTATCCACCGGGAAGTGTGTTGAAGCCTGTTGTGGCACTTTGCGGGCTGCGCGCTCATATTGTGGAGCCGGACACACGGTTTACGTGCACGGGATCGATTCGTGTGGGGCAGCGCATCTTCCATTGTGCCAACCGCTACGGTCACGGCGAAATCGGGTTGCAGCGTGCGATTGCCGCTTCGTGCAATCCTTACTTTATTGATATGGCCCTGCAGATGGGTTTTGAGCCGGTGCTTCATGATGAGTTCGCAATGCTTGGTTTCGGGACGGCGCCACGGATTGGTGTTCAAACGGCGTCGGGGTTACTGCCGTCGAGTGCGTGGAAACAGGGACGTTTCGGCGATAGCTGGCGTGGAGGCGATACTGCAAACTTCAGTCTGGGGCAGGGTTTTTTGAGTACAACGCCGTTACAAATAGCGATGATGACGGCAACGCTTGCAATGGATGGGAAGATGTTGAAGCCCCGATTGATTCGGGATGCTGGCGACGGCAACGGTGTTCAGCAGGAACCGGTTGCCGCGGGTGTAATGAATTGGCCGAAGTCGGCATTATCCGTTGTCAAGGCGGGTATGCACGATGCGATCAACGCTCCGTATGGTACAGGGCGACGTGCGGCTGTTCCTGGAATCGATGCGGCTGGCAAGACGGGAACGGCAGAATATTATGAGAATTCCGAGCGAAAAAAGCACGCATGGATGATTGCTTTTGCCCCTTTTGATGCGCCGCGTTATGCGGTGGCGGTGGTTTGCGAAGATGCCGATTCTGGCGGGCTGACAGCCGCGGCGGTGCTTCGTGAGCTGTTTGTTTATTTATTCCCAGATTCGGCAGCGGCACCTTTGGAGACACCCGAGTTAATATGAAGCAATCTTTTCAAAAAACCAGCGCAAATCCGTTTGCGAAGCGAGGCTTGCCCGCCCTTAACTGGGTGGTTGTCGTTTGTATGGTACTCTTATTGATTGGCGGCATATTTTTTATCCGTAGTGCCAGTGCGATGCGAACGGGTACCGTTCGGCTTTTGCATTTGCGGATGCTTTATAACTGGGTTCCGCTTGGATTACTTCTGCATGTTCTTGTGGCGCGGGCCAATTACCGAAAGTGGAACGATTGGTCGTGGGTGTTTTACGCTGTAGGAGTTTTTATGCTTCTTCTTCTGTTCGTTCCAGGGCTGGGGACTGAGCGGATGGGTGCACGGCGCTGGCTGTTTGGCTTTCAGCCATCGGAGTTTGCTAAGTTTTCGGTTGTGCCAATGCTTGCGTTTATTCTTTCAGGGAGTTCATTGCGTAAGGGCCCGATCAAATTTCTCCTGGCTATTCTTGCCTCAGCGGTGCCTGCAATCTTGATCGCCTTACAGCCTGATCTTGGCACGGCATTGCCACTTGTGCCTGCTGGGCTGGCGATGGCATACGTTTCGGGGTGTGCGCCTCGTACGCTGATGGCGGTGTGCCTGGCGGGGCTGTTGCTGACCGGCGCTTTTTTTGCTGCAGTGCTGTTGCCGGAGAAGTTGCCGCCTGAGCCTCGCGCACGTGTTGAGCAGGTTGTGGATACAGTTATATTTCCACATTGGAAGAAACGGATTCTTGTTTTTGTGTACCCGGAGCGTGATCCGCTAGGTGCAGGCTGGAATAAGCGTCAGTCTGAAATCGCAGTCGGATCGGGCGGTCTTCATGGCAAAGGGTATTTGAAAGGCACGCAGAATATCCTTGGATTTTTGCCCCGCGCTGTTTCATCAACGGACTTCATCTTTTCGGTGATTGGAGAAGAAAAGGGGTTTTATGGAAGTGCTGTATTGCTGGCACTTTTTGCCGGGTTGCTCGGCGGCATTGCCGTGACGGGGTTAACGTGTCGGGATGAGGTGGGTCGTTTGATCTGTACCGGCGTCGCGGCATTACTTTTTACGCACATTTTTGTGAATGTAGCTATGACCATCGGGAAGATGCCAATCACTGGCATCCCGTTACCGCTGGTCAGTTATGGCGGATCGTTCACACTCTCAACTCTCGCTTTGCTCGGTCTTGTTCAGAGCATTGCTATTCACGGTAGGAAGCCCATATCGGGGGCTTCCGGTTCGTAATTTAGTCAGGAAGGCATACACACATGTTTGGAAAAAACTTTTTCAAATTCAAATGGATTACTAAAGCTGATAAACATCTCAATCGTGAGATTATCGTCAATACTGAAAAACTGGAGACACGCGTCGCCGTGCTTGAAAACGGCCAGTTGGAGGAGTTTCAGGTCGAGCACCCAACGGAAGAGCGTTTGATTGGTTCGATTTTTAAAGGACGTATTCAGAATCTGGAGAATGACTTGCAGGCGGCGTTTGTGAACATCGGCATGCGTAAGAATGCGTTTCTGCATTATTGGGACATGAACCCGGATGATGATTCGCTGCTGGATGACGAAGATGATACTCGCGCGGAGGGGGCTTCAGGTGGTCGGCGTAAACCACGCAATAAACGGTTCACCAACGAGGAAATTGCGAAGCGCTTCCCTGCCGGTAGTGTTGTCACTGTACAAGTATCGAAAGGTCCGATTGGCACAAAGGGGCCGCGCATCACAGCGAGTCTGTCGATCCCTGGCCGATACCTTGTCTTGATGCCGGGCGGCACGTTGCGCGGCGTTTCGCGAAAAATCGGTGATGCAACTGAACGGCAACGGCTTAAAAAAATATTGGAGCGACTTTCTTCGTTGATTCCTTCTGACTGTGGGCTGATTGTCCGCACGGCGGGCGCGGGAGCGTCGCGACATGCCTTTATTCGAGATTTACGCGTGCTGCTGAATAGCTACAGCGATATGAAGCAGGCGATTGCCGACCAACCGGCACCCTGTTGCATTTATGAAGAGCCAGATCTGGTTACGCGCGTGGTGCGGGATTGGATGACTGAGGATGTGGATCGGATCGTGATTGATGATTCAGTTATTTATGATCGCGTACGTAAAGAAGCCGCCCGCATTTCACGCCATGCCAAGCATCTTGTTCAATTTTATGAAGGGCATTATCCGATATTTGATCACTACGGTGTAGAGAAGCAGATCGAGGAGGCGTTTCGTCGCAAGATTACACTTAAAACCGGTGGCTATCTTATTATTGACGAGACGGAGGCGTTGATTGCTGTCGACGTTAATACAGGACGTCACAAAGGCAAAGGCTCTCAAGAGGCGGCGATTCTAGCCGTTAATCTCGAGGCCGTTGACGAGGTGGCCCGCCAGTTGCGATTACGCAACATCGGTGGTATTGTGGTGCTGGATTTAATAGACATGAAGTCCCGGAAGCACCAACAGCAAGTTCATCGCGCACTCAAAGCAGCGCTCAAGCGCGATAAGGCACGCACAAATGTGATGCCGATCTCAGAACTTGGTCTGCTTGAGATGACGCGTCAGCGCACAGAGGAAAGCCTGCTTTCGCAGATGCATCAAGCTTGCCCGTATTGTCATGGCAAGGGATTGATTAAATCCTCGTTGCAATTGAGCGTTGATATTCAGCGTCGCTTAACTTCGCTGATCCGTCTGCTGAAGGCAGAGAAAAAAGAATCTGACTTACAGGTGTGCGTACATCCTGCGATTTTGGAACGTTTACGAACAGAGGATGAGGAAATTATCCGCAACCTGCAGAACGACTATAAGGGGCGGTTGTCCTTTAAGAGTGATCCGTTGCGGCAAGCAGAATCGTTCAGCATCATCGATGCGGAGTCGGGGCAGACGCTTTTCGCGGCAGGAGAACAGCGTCCCGTTTGATTAAGGAGAAAAGACAATATGAAATTTGTTATAATCGGTAGTGGGAATATTGCCAAATCTTATGTTCAAGCATTGAAAAATGTTGCTGGAGCCGAATTCGTTGGTGTGGTGTCCCGATCCGGCAATCGCCCGGAAGGAACTTCGGAAAACATTGAAGTTGCCCCCTCATTAGCGGCTATAAAAACACCCTTTGATGCAGTCATTGTGACGACGCCAAATGGGTTGCACCATATCGGCATCATCGACGCCGCACGCCTTGGAAAGCATGTGCTTTGCGAGAAACCGTTAGGAATAAATATTCCGGATATGGACACGGCAATTCGTGCGTGCGATGAAAATAAAGTAAAACTGTCCGTCTGCTATCAACACCGCACTGCGCCGGATAATAGAATTGTCAAAGAATTACTTGAACAAGGTAAGCTCGGACGCGTTTTTGCATGTGAACTACTCGTAAAATCTTATCGCGACCAAGCCTATTATGACAGCGCACCCTATCGGGGGAATAAAGCGATCGATGGTGGGGGGCCATTCATCCAGCAAGCGTGTCACCACATTGATCTCTATGCCTGGTTTTTCGGACGTCCAGAGAAAACAATCAGCATGATGGACACATTTTTGCATACCATGGAGGGCGAAGATTACGGCGTAGCCCTGCTAAGGCATGCTGACGGTATGATCGGTTCCATTACCGCATCGACAGCGACGGCTCCCGGCTTTCCAGCCCGCATGATGATTCACAGTGAATATGGTTACCTCACGCTTGAAAGAGATATCATTACCGAATGGCAAATGGGTGATTTGAAAAACCCGAGTCTTGCAGACGGTAAGAAACGACATAGCGGCTTCGCCAGTGCTGTTGTCACTGATACCGTAGGCCACGAAGCAATCATCGCTGATCTCATTGAAGCCGTCGTACAAGATCGCGAACCCTTAGTCTCTGGAAAAGCTGCGCGGGTGGCAACTGAAATTGTTCTTGATGCTTATTCCGGAAATGCGCTTTAATCTTGAGAATTAACGTGGAATCTTGTAGGATTCTATTCATCCATAGAAAACAAACAAGGAGAAGTTATGGCGAGTATTTTTAAGGCGTATGATATACGCGGGATTTACGGAACAGAATTGACAGAAGCGCTTGCGCATAAGATCGGGCGCGCTTTAGTGACCTTTCTATCCTGCCGAAAAGTCGCTGTCGGACGTGACATGCGTCCGCACTCGGATCCGTTGTTCAAGGCTTTGGCAGAAGGTATTATGCTGCAGGGTGCGGATGTCGTTGATCTCGGCATCTGTTCGACGCCGATGACCTATTATGCCAATGGCACCCTGGGTTGCGATGGCGGGGTGATGATTACGGCCTCGCATAACCCTGGAGAATACAATGGATTTAAGCTGACGCGTGGACTGGCGGAGCCGATCAGTGGCGCGACGGGTATTATGGACATTGAGCGGATTGTTGCCAAGCAGGCCTTTGCTCCTGTGCCCGAACAACCGGGGACAATGTCTGCGTACGATGTCGCTGATCGTTATACAGCGCATGTCCAGAAAGCTGCTGACCTTACACGTCCGATGAATATTGTGGCAGATTATGCGAATGCGATGGGGATCTGGGAAGCGAAGGCGCTTGCGGGCCTCCCGCTGACGATTAGCCCGATGTTTGACGAGCCTGATGGTACATTTCCCAATCATGAAGCGAATCCACTTGATACGGATACGCTTGACGCGTTGTGCGCAGAGGTGCGCAAAGGCGGCTATGATTTTGGTGTTGCATTTGATGGCGATGCGGATCGAGCCGGTTTTGTTGATGAACGTGGCGAAATCGTCCCGATGGATATGTCGACTGCGCTGATTGCACAAGACATGCTCGCACAGAATCCCGGTGCTGTTATTTTTTACGATCTTCGAAGCAGTTGGGCTGTGAAGGAAGTGATCGAGGAGGCAGGCGGCATACCGATGATGAGCCGTGTTGGGCATGCGTTTATTAAGGCGCAGATGCGTGAGCATGATGCTGTTTTTGCAGGAGAGTTGAGCGGCCATTATTATTTCAAGGCTAATTTTTATGCGGAGAGTTCCGCCATGGCGGTCGTCGCACTGGCGAACATTATCAGTCGGTCAGGGAAGCCGCTTTCGGAGTTGATTCGCCCGATTCAGCGGTATGTGGCAAGTGGTGAAATTAACTCGAAGCTGGCGAGTCGGAACGATGCCGATCGTGTGATTGATATCCTGAAGGATCGATACGGAAAGATCGGCCGCGTATTTGAGCTGGACGGTGTAAGTGTGGAATTTGACGATTGGTGGTTTAATGTGCGTTGTTCGAATACGGAGCCTTTAATTCGTCTGAATACAGAAGCCAAAACAACGGAGGCGATGGAAGCTCATCGTGATGAATTGTTAGCAATTATTAGAGGGTGAGCGGGGCGAACGCCACAAGCGTGGCGTCTGTTCTAAGTTCCGAGTTCAAAGTTATCGTCAAACAGGTGGGGCGACGCCGTCCCGGCTAGCCGTCGAAATCGGTATCGGTATCGAAAAGTCAGAGACTAGAAGCTAGGAACCAGAAACAAAACGATCGTAGGATCGATTACGATTATGGGCAAGGAGTCGATATGAGTGTGGGGAAAAACGTACACGATGTGTTGTTGCGAAAGTTTCAAGAGACTTACGGACGTGAGCCACAAGTCGTTGCTTATGCGCCGGGGCGCGTTGAGATCCTCGGCAACCATACGGACTATAATGAAGGCTATGTGCTTTCGGCTGCGATTAACTTAGGAACATATTTCGCTATTGCGCCGCGGGAAGATGGGAAGGCCCGACTTATCGCTGGCGATGTGATGGAAGAAGTTAGCTTTGACACGTTTGATCCGGTTCCTACAAAAGATCACATGTGGTCGAATTACGTGAAGGGTGTGCTGCACGGCATCAGCGCTAAGCGCAAGCCTTCACATGGATTCGAAGCCATGTTTCTTGGAAACATTCCATTGGGATCTGGTCTTTCCAGCTCTGCAGCCTTGGAAATTTCGGCAGGATTGGCTTTCGCCCGTTTGTACGGTGTCACGGTCAGCCCATTAGAACTTGCGCGGATTGGGCAGCGTGCCGAACACGATTTCGCAGGTGCTAAGACCGGGCTTCTCGATCAGTTCTCCAGCTTACACGGAAAGAAAGATTGTCTGGTTTGGAGCGATTTCCGTTCCTATGAAGTTAAGCCTGTTCCGCTAGGTGATGACGTTTGTTTCCTGATGTGCAATACGCATACAAAACATGCGTTGGTCGACGGCGCATATAACGAGCGACGGCAGCGGTGTGAGCAAGCGGCCGCATTTTTTGCGGCAGCGCTCGATCATCCTGTTTCCGCACTTCGTGACGTTTCTTGGGAGGAATGGAAGACGCACCGGGAGGATATGGAGGTGATTGTGGCCCGGCGTTCAGCGCATCCGATTGGGGAGAATGAGCGGGTATTGGCCGGTATTGAAATGTTGCGCAACGGTGATCTGGCAGGCTTTGGGCGGCTGATGTTTGAGTCGCATGAAAGTTCTCGCCATTATTTTGAAAACTCTTGCCCCGAGCTGGATACGCTTGTCGACGGTGCGCAGGCTGTTCCCGGCGTGCTTGGCGCACGACTTTCGGGTGGCGGTTTTGGCGGCAGTGTTGTGGTGATGGTGGCACGCTCGAACGTGGACGACGCTGCCAGTTCGCTCCGTAATGTTTATGCGAATAAATACGGTGTTCGATGCGATACGCGCGTGATTACATGTTCGGATGGTGCACGGGTGGTTAAAGGCTGACGCCTAGTGGGAAGTGAGAAGTGGGAAGGGGCGCGCCACTGCGTGGCTTAGGTGACAGGTGATAGGTGGAAGGGGCTCGGGGTTAGGGCTTTGCGGCAACTGAGGATGGAATGTCGGACGGGCAGGTGGGCTAAGGATCAACGGCTAGCCAAGACCGGCGGCAGAGGCCTGCACGCCCTCCACCTTACGGATGCTTATGGAGGGATGCGGGCCTCCGCGTCCGAAATCGGAATTGGGATCGATTGTTTCTAGCCACTAGTCACTAGCCACTGGATGTTTTACGATTACGATTAAGATTACGATTAAGAATATGGAAATAAGGAGTCGTTCAAAAATAACATTTACACCATGCCATCTATTTGCTATTCTTTCTTCAATCGAAAGGAGAAAGAAATGGATAAACCGATTTGTTATGAAAACTTCTTTGCCATGTTAGACGGAAAG
>Ga0265295_1004365_pt1 | contig 19121 bp, 12 predicted proteins | sample Munlansysbiofilm_FD_192503 | JGI IMG/M metagenome (GOLD analysis project Ga0265295, IMG submission 192503) | Leachate microbial communities from a municipal landfill in Southern Ontario, Canada - Methane capture system biofilm | ecosystem: Engineered > Solid waste > Landfill > Unclassified ... | reverse complement strand
ATGTCCTGGAAAAAGACCGTCAAAAGCTCGCGGATGCCGAGGAAAAAGCGGCCATCCTGCGGCAGAGTCTGGCCAGGATTTCCGCCCTGAAGTAAGCCTCGCCGCTCTCCCGGCGGTTTTTTGCATAAAGCCCGTCCAGCCGAAACATGGCTGGCCGGGCTTTTTTCGTTTGCGCGGAAACGCTGATCGCGAAACGCTTGACATGAAATCTTGGATAAGCAATCATTTATGAAATTAACGTAAAAATTACGACTCATTTTCGGTGCAGGGATCTGCAGGACCCCTTCGCTTCAAAGAGGAGAAGCCTGCCATGCGATGTCGGTGGAAATGCCTGCTGGGTCTTGGTCTGGCCATCATTGCCTTGAACGGCATCCTGCTGCTGTTGAGCCGCCAGGTGTTTCTCGACAGTTTTATCCGGTTGGAGCGCCGCCAGGCGCGGGAAACCCTGCAGCGTGGTGTCGGAGTCTATCGGGAACATCTCGTTTTTCTGAAGCGCCTCGCCGGGGACTGGGCCCAGTGGGATGATGCTTATGACTTCATGCAGAGCCGCGATCGCCGTTTTTTGCTGAGCAATGTTGTTGACAGCACCTTTACTTCCTTGAATCTTAACGTGTTGGTGTTTCTTGATGACAAGGGTAAGATCGTGGCCGGCAAGGCTTTTGATCTGAACAATCAATCGGAAGTGCCAATTTATGCGGGGTTGCAGCAGCTTTTCAGGGACGGCTGGAGTCAGCGGGTGCTGCGAATCCATGCGCAGGGGGTGCACGGTCTGGTGTCCTTGCCGGAAGGCAGCCTCCTGATGGCATTGCAGCCCGTACTGACCGGAGAAGGCAAGGGGCCACCGCGGGGCTCTTTGCTCATGGGGCGATTTCTCGACCCAGCGGAACTGGGAAGGCTTCGCGCCAAGGCGAACCTGCCTTTTGAATTTACCCGCCTGGAATCGGGGCCGGAATGGATGTCCTGGACAAAAACCGCGAACCCGGGTCCGCAAATCCTGCTGCGGGCCGTCGATTCACACCGCCTGCGATCACGGATTCTGCTGCGTGACATATGGGGGCAGCCGGCGCAGGCGCTAGGTGTCACCCTGCCGCGTGAAATCTATGCCCGGGGGCGGCAGGCCATGGTCTATTTTCACCTTGGCTTGCTGCTTTTCAGCATTGCGGCAGGCTCCTGCATCTGGCTGATCTGGGTACGCCTGGTCAGTTCCGAGCAAAAACAGCGTGACAGCGAGTCCCTGTTCCGGCACGTTTTCCAAAATTCGGTGGATGCCTTTTTCCTATGCGATGCCAATGGCAGGTTTCTGGATGCCAATCAACAGGCCTGCCGGGTCCTCGGCCGCAGCCGCCCGGACCTGCTGGAACTGGGTTGGGCGGATGTTGCCGATACCTCCCTTGAAGATGCACGGGGTGCTGCGAATGTCCTTTCCGCGGCGCGGTTCCTGCCCTGCGAGGTGACGATGCGGGGGCGCCGCGGTCAGGGGATCCCCGCAGAAATCAGTGTCAGTCGTGTCGCGCTGCTGCCGCAGAGTTATTTTTTTGTGCTGGCACGGGATATCTCCGAGCGCAGGGCATCGGAAAACATGCTCCGGGAGCAAAAACTGAAACTCGATTTTCTTGCCTATCACGACGTCCTGACCGGCCTTCCCAATCGCCTGAAAGCCCTGGAGCTTTTGCAGGGCGCCATCGCCCGGGCCCGAAACCGGAATACAACGGTGGCAGCTCTGCTGTTTGATATCGACCGCTTCAAGAACATCAACGAATCTCTGGGGCATGTAGTTGGCGATCAGATTCTTATGGAGGTGGCCCGGCGGATTCAGGGGGTTTTGCGAGGATCGGATGTGGTGGCTCGTTTTGGGGGTGATGAATTCCTGGTGCTGCTGGAAAATCCCGCTGACGGTGAAGGGGGCAGGGCGGTGGCGCAAAAACTGCTGGAAGCGATGGCTTGTCCCTTGCAGATCGGCCGGCACCGCTTCTATCTGACCGGAAGTGTGGGTATCAGCCTGTTTCCGCAACATGGCGGTGATGCCCAGGCTATATTGAAAGCCGCCGACAATGCCATGTTCCACGCCAAGGCACAGGGTCGCAACACCTGCCGGTTTTTCATGCCGTCGTTACAAGTCGACGTCGAGGCTCGGCTCAATCTCGAAACAGATTTGCACCGTGCCCTGGAACAACAGCAGTTCCACCTGACCTATCAGCCGCAGTTCAATTTACAGACCGGCTCGGTCATCGGGCTTGAGGCGCTGCTGCGCTGGCGGCACCCGACCCGTGGTCTGGTGCCGCCGGACGAATTCATCCCTCTTGCCGAGGATACCGGCCTGATTGTTCCCATCGGGGAATGGGTGCTGCGGGAAGCCTGCAGGCAGATGGTGGCGTGGCATCGCGGGGGTTTTCCGCGGTTGCGCATGGCCGTCAATATTTCCGCCCGCCAGTTCCGTCAGTCGGGTTTTATCGATATGGTGTTCCGGTTGTTGCGCCATTACGGCCTGGAACCGGGGCTGCTTGAACTTGAGATCACCGAACGGGTGGTTATCCAGAGTGCCGAGCATGCGCGCAACATGCTCACGATTCTGAGACAGGCCGGTATTTGTCTGGCGGTGGACGACTTCGGTCTGGGCTATAGCTCCCTGAGCTATTTGCGGACGTTTCCGTTTTCCAAGCTGAAAATGGATCAGGCCTTCAGCAGAAATCTGGCGGACGATGCCTGCGACCGGGCGATAGCCGAGGCCATCGTCAGCATGGGGCGAACCCTGGGGATGGAGGTGGTGGCGGAGGGGATTGAAAATGCCCTGCAACTCGATACCCTGCGCAGCCTGGGGTGCCCTTCGGGGCAGGGCTTCCATCTGGCACAGCCCATGACGGCGGCGGAGACCGCAGCCTTTCTCCGGGGCCATCCGCAGGGTGAGTTCTGTCCGGAAGAGCTTCTTTGACAGCAGCCCCGTGTCAAAAGGTGATTTCCAGATGCCTCAGCATCGCGGCAAGGCAGTCGCGGATACGGCTTCCCTCCGACATGGTCAGGATTTTTCGGGCCGTGCTTTCCGCCTCGCGGCTGGAAATGCGGCTCAACATCATTTTTACCCGCGGGATAAAAGGCGCGGCCATGGAAAATTCGCGGATTCCCATGCCGATCAGAGCCAGCAGGTTGAGGGGATCGTTAGCCATTTCACCGCACAGGCAAAGCCCTTTTTTCTGCTTTTGCGCAATTTTTGCGACGTTGTTCAATACTTGCAGCACGGCAGGATGCAGCGGATCGTAATAGCGGTTGACCAGGGGATTGTTGCGGTCGGCCGCCAGCAGGTACTGGATCAGGTCATTGGTGCCAAGGGCAAAAAAATCGACCTCCCTCGCCAGGCTTTCAGCCAGTTGCACGGCGGCCGGCACCTCGACCATTATCCCTATGGGCACATCGGCCGCGAAGGCCAGGTTTTCCCGTTTTAAATTGTGACGGGCTTCATCGACAACCGCTTTGCAGGCACGAATTTCCTCGATCCCTGAAATCATGGGAAACAGCATTTTGACCGGGCCGTGGCAGGCCGCCATGAGAATCGCCTCGATCTGGGTACGGAAAATGTCCCGATTGTCGAGGGATACCCGGATCGAGCGCCAGCCCATGAAGGGGTTGTCTTCAAGGGGGGGGCGGAAGTAGGGCAGGGCCTTGTCTCCGCCGATATCCAGGGTCCGGATGGTGACGGGCATCCCGTCGAATTCCGTGACAACCCTCGCGTAGAGGCGGTACTGCTCCTCACGGTCGGGAAAGTCGGCGCGGATCATGTAGGGGAATTCGGTGCGGTACAGCCCGACCCCTTCAGCGCCGTTGCGCCGGGCGATATGAATATCGCTGACCAGACCGACATTGGCACGGAGGATGACCTTGACGCCGTCGCGGGTGCAGGCTGGCAGGTCACGGAATCGTTCAATCTGGTGCAGTTGGCGTCCGGCGTCTTCCTCCAGCCTGCGGTATTCTTCACGGATCCGCGGGCCGGGGTTGATATGCAGAAGGCCGGAATTGGCGTCCAGGATGACATGCTCCTCGGGCGCTATATGTTTCAGTGCCCCCCGGACCCCTACCAGCGCCGGGATGCCAAGGGATTTTGCCATGATGACGGCATGGGAATTGCGTTCGCCGGCCTCGGTGACGATGCCGCGTATCTGCTCGTGATCGAGCATTGCCATGTCCGATGGCAGAATCTCGCGGGCGATAAGCACGCCGGGATGTTTCAGCTGCAGCGGATGCGGATCCTGGCCTGCCAGATTGGCAAGAAGGCGACGGCCGATGTCGCGCATGTCCGCGGCCCGTTCCCGAAGATACGGGTCCTCCATTTTTTCGAACGCTTCGACGTAGTTCCCGATGGTTTTTTCAACCGCGTAGCGCGCCCCGTGGCCCTGGTCGATTTCCGCCATCAGGCGCTGGTGCATGGCCCGGTCCTCGAGAATCATCAGGTGGGTGTGAAAAATGGAAGCGTCCGACCGGGACAGCCTCTCGGCCATGCGTTTTTCCAGATAGATGGTCTGGATGCGGGTTTTTTCCAGGGCTTCCTCCAGCAGGTTTTTCTCCCGCTGCGGATCGAGTGCTTCCTCCTCGAGAATATCCGTCAGTCCGTGCGGTGCCGACATGACATGAGCCGGCCCGGCAGCCAGGCCGGGATAGGCGATGCTGCCGCGCAGGGTGCTTTGGGGCGGTTCCTTTTGCGTCGGCGCCTGTCCGGAGACGGACCGTGTCGTGCCTGCAGCCTGGCGTAACACCTCCGCATAGCGGCTGGCCTCGGCTTCCTTGCGCTGGATGGAGTCGAGCAGGCGGGCGTTGATCACGATGGACGATACCTGAAAAGCAATGGTCCACAGGGCGCTGATGTCTTCGTCGCTGAAGCGCCGGGAGGCCCGGCTCTGGATGACAAGCACGCCTATCGGCTCATTGCGGTCGAACAGCGGGATTCCCAGGAAACTGTGAAATCTCTCCTCGCCGGTTTCCTTGAAGTAGCGGAAACGGGGGTGATTCTGGGGCTCCTGAATCGCGACCACGCGTCGTTTTTCCACCACCAGGCCGGTCAACCCTTCGCTGACCTTCATGGTAACACGGCCAACCGCGCGACGGGACAACCCCTTGGTGGCTCCCAGCCGCAAGGTCTCCCGATCCTCGTCCAGCAGATAGATCGAACAGACCTCCGACAGGGTCCGTCGGGCGACGACCGACACGATGTTCTGCAGGGTTTCGTGCAAATCGTGGGATTTGAGAATCAGCGTGCTGATATCCTCAAGGGTGCGCAGTCCGATGTGGTTGGTATGTTTTGGCTCCATCACACAATGGCCTTTCTCGGGTGCCGGTTGCACAAACGGTATCGGGTCCGGCAAATCATATTGAAGAGAACCGCGTCGGCGGGCTTGAACTCAAAAGCGTGGCGACGATCAGTCACCTTTCCTCGCCGCCGGGCGGGTCAGAAACTTGCACCGCTGGATGTCGTAGCGTTCCATCAGCCGATAGAAGGTGCGTCGCGGCAGGTTGGCGCGCCTCGCGGCGGCGGACACGTTGCCGGACGATTCGCGCAGGTAACGTTCCAGCAGGTCGCGCTCGATTAATTCCATCTGCCGGCCTCGCCGGGCCCGGAAATCGCTTGGGGATTTTCCGGGATCCGGCTGCGGAGCCGACGCGCCTGCCGCAAGGGGCAAGGACAGGTGCTCCCGTCGCAGGACAGGATCATCGCCGCCAAGGATGACCGCTCGCTCGATGACTGCCGCCAGTTCCAGTATATTGCCTGGCCATGCATAGCGGCACAGGGCTTCCATGGCTGGCGCGTCGATGGCTGCGGGGTTCCTGTTAAGCCGCCGGCCTGATCGCCGCAGCAGCTGTTCGGCAAGTTCCTGGAGGGCTTGCGGCCGGTTGCGCAGAGGGGGGAGGGTCAGGGTACAAAGGCACAGCCGGTAATACAGGTCGCTGCTGAACCAGCCTTCCTTAACGCCCTGTTCCAGGTCGCGGCGACTGGTGACGATGAGTCGCACATCGACCGGAAGCCGGATTTTCGCGCCCACCGGCATGATGGAGCCATGGTTGAGAAACTCCAGCAGGGCATCCTGTACCTTTTGCCCGGCATCCCCGATTTCTTCCAGCAGCAGGGTTCCGCCGGCCGCCAGCTCCAAAAGCCCCTGCCGGAAATCCGAAGCGTGGCGGCTTCCGAACAATTCGATCAGCAGCTGCTGTTGATCCAGCCCGGAGCAGCTGAGGGTGGCCAGAGGTTGTTCCGCCCGGCGGCTGTAACGATGGATGGTCCGGGCGGCGGTTTTTTTGCCGGTTCCCATCTCGCCACGCAGCAAAATTGTTTTATCACCAGGCGCTACTTCTTGCACGAGATCGAGAAGCTGCCTCGCCAGCAGGTCGTCACCGGGCATGACCTCCTCGGCGGCCTGTTGCGCAAGCTGCGCGGATTTTTGCAGGCGCGCCTGCTCCGCTTTGAGTCGCTTGACGAAATAGGGCAGGCACATGTCTTCCCGAGCCAGACTCCGGCACACGGCGGTAGCGTGTTCACGGCAGGTGCGATAGCCGCAGGCACCGCAATTGAGTTCGTCACGCTGGGAAAATTTGTCGGTGGACTGCAGAACCCTGCGGATGCTTTCGCCGCTGGGGTGTTCCTGTCGGGTTTGGCGATTGCTGAAAGTCCGCTTGAGATTGACCTTTGCGGACGCGGCGTCAGGCTCGGGCCGGGGGCCGTTGTCGTGCTGACGGGCAAACTGTTCCACCAGCCGGCCCCGCGCAAAAGCGGACAGGCGGCTGCCCGGGTCACACGCGCCGAGGCAGCCGCCGCGACACAGGCGCAGGTCTACAATCCCAGGCCGGATGCGGCCCGCCGCCAGGTCGAGCAGGACCTCCCGCGCGTTTTGGTAGCCTTCCGTCGAGAGCATCTCGCCCTGCTCGGCGTAATCACGCGGCAACAGGCTGGTCGGGGCTCCGCCCGACAGGGCGAAGCGTCTTCCGCTTCGCGCATGGGGCTGGTCGAACACGGTTTCCGGCAAGCGCGTCGGTGTGATGCCGGCCGTTTCGAAAAGTTCGCCTATTTCCGCAAAGGTCAATGCCCCGTCGATGACATCCTGGAACTGGTCGTCCGCTGCTTCGATTTTGGCGGCGAAGCAGGAGCTTATGGTGACGATGCGCAGTGGCCCCGCATGGGTTGCGCGCAGGGCCCGTGCCGCAGCCACCAGCGGCGAGACGCAGGGCGACAGGTTGCGCAGCAGTTGCGGGAAATGGCGCTCCACCAAGGCCACGATGGCCGGGCAATGGCTGAGAATCCGAGGCGCGGTTGACACGGTCCGCAACCCGGCGGCGATGGCTCGGGCGGCAAGTTCGACCCCCCAGGCGCCTTCAACCACGAGCTGAAAGCCGAGCCGGTGCAGGCCGGATACCAGTTGGCCGGGGCGCATATCACCTATGTAGGCCGGGAAGGATGGAGCCAGGATGGCTGCCATCGGTTCTTTGTGCCGCAACAGGCGCTGGCACCGGTTCAGGCTGTTCGGTGCCCTGCGTGCCTGCTGGGAGCAGACCTGCAGGCAGCGTCCGCAGCCGATGCAACGACCGGCATCGGTGTCGGTGCCCTGCGGGGTGACGCGGACGGCCTTGACCGGGCAATGACGAAGGCAGGCAAAACAGCTGCGGCAGCGTTGGATGTCGGTTTGAATCATGCCCACGGGTGGCGAATCCCTTCACAAGGAATCATCGGGCCGGGATGTTGGTTGCGGTAAATATGCCGGAAGTGTGCCATCAATGCCACAGGCAAGTCAAACATTTTGCAAATGTCATTGACGATGGATAATAAACAGATGAGAAAAGCGTCCGCCGCATGATGGGCGTCAACGGTGCGGTGCGCATTGCACGGTCAGTTGCAAGGAAGCTGTTGTGCCTGGCCCGGCCGCGCGTCAGCGAGGAATGCGGTAACGCCCGACTTCCTGGCTGAAATGGCATGCGGCCAGATGGCCGCTGCCCTGGTCGCGCAGTTCAGGGGCCTGACAATGACAGATCTCCTGTGCGTAGGGGCATCGCGGGTGAAAGTGACACCCTTCCGGCGGACGGGTGGCTGAGGGTATTTCACCCGTCAGCGGCCGACGCTGGCGGCGGGCACGGGGGTCGGGGATCGGCACGGCGTTGAGCAGTGCTTCGGTATAGGGGTGGCGAGGTGCCCGGTACAACTGTTCGGCGGCGGTCAGTTCAACGATGCGCCCCAGATACATGACGGCCACCCGGTTGCTGATATGTTCGATGACCGACAGGTCGTGGGCGATAAACAGGTAGGTAAGCTCGAACTGCTGCTGGATGTCCTGCATCAGATTGACAACCTGGGCCTGGATGGACAAATCCAGCGCCGAGACAGGCTCGTCCGCCACGATCAGGCGGGGATTCAGCGCCAGTGACCGGGCAATGCCGATGCGCTGGCGCTGTCCTCCGGAAAATTCATGAGGATAGCGGTCCATGTGAGGCGCGTCCAGGCCGACGGTTTGCAGCAACCGCAGCACTTCCTGCCGCAGTTCCCTGCCTTTGGCAAGGCCGTGGATGATGAAGGGTTCGCCGACAATGTCGGCTACTTTCATGCGGGGGTTGAGCGAGGCGTATGGGTCCTGGAAAATCATCTGCAGATCACGACGCCGGTTGCGCATCTGGTTTCGGCTGAGCTTCAACAGGTCTTCTCCGTCGAACAGGACCTCCCCCGAATCCGGCTCCAGAAGCCGCAGAATCGCCTTGCCGGTGGTGGATTTTCCGCAACCCGATTCGCCGACGAGACCAAGGGTTTCTCCGGTCTGCAAGGTGAAACCGACACCGTCGACGGCTTTGAGGGACAGGCGGGGTGCGCCCGCCAGGGCGCCTGTGGAGACCTGAAAGGTTTTGCGCAGATTGCGTACCTCGAGCAGCGTATTCATGCTTCTCTCCAGCAGCGTACAAGGTGTCCGGGCGCCACCTCCAGCAAGGGCGGCAGTTTGCCCTTTTCGGGGGCGAAGGGGGCGGGGCAGCTGTCCAGCAGGGAGAGGCCCTTTGCCGGCGTCAGAGTATGGTGAATGGCGAGACGGTGCCGCTTTTGTCCCATCCTCGGAATACATGCCAGCAGACTGCGCGTATACGGGTGGCGCGGATTATCGAAAATAGCCGTTACCGGAGCGTATTCCATAATCAGACCGTCGTGCATGATCGCGACCTTGTCGGCGGTTTCCGCCACCACGCCAAGATCGTGGGTTATCAGCAGTGTCGCCATGCGGTGCCGGGTTTTCAGTTCATCGAGCAGTTGCAGGATCTGAGCCTGGATGGTGACGTCCAGGGCGGTGGTCGGTTCATCGGCAATCAGCAGGTGGGGGCGGCAGGCCAGGGCCATGGCGATCACCACCCTCTGGCGCATGCCACCGGAAAGCTGGTGAGGGTATTCACGGCAGCGCTGGAGGGGCGAGGAAATGCCGACCTGGGCCAGCAGTCCGGCGGCCTGTTGCAGGGATTCCTGGCGATCGATGCCTTGATGGATGCGCAATACCTCGGCGATCTGCTCGCCGATGCAGAACACCGGATTGAGGGCCGTCATCGGCTCCTGGAAGATCATGGCGATCTGGTTGCCCCGCACCCGGCGCATCTCCGTCTCCGGCAGCAGGCGTAAATCCTCGCCCCGGAAAAGCACTTCCCCTTCGACCACGCGGCCGGGCGGCGGCACAAGCCGCAGCATGGACAGGGCGGTGATCGACTTGCCGCAGCCCGATTCCCCGACCAGCGCCAGGGTCTCCCCCTCATCAATGGTGAAATCGATGCCGCGCACGGCCTTGGTCAAGCCGGTTTTGGTAAAAAAATAGGTGCGCAGATTGCGAACGTCAAGAAGGGCGGGCATGCATGCTCCTTGTGGCGGGTTGCAGTCAGCCAATGTAGCCGGAAAGCCGTTGCCCGTCAAGTGCCCGGGCTGCGTGCCGAGTGCCGCTGACAAGTTGGCCTTTTCGCGGTAGCCCGGCCGTGTTAGAATTCGCCCCCGATATACCCATTTTTGGAGGTTTTCAATGTCTCTTAACGCACAACAGGATAACCGCGTTCTTGGTTGCCTGATCGAAGAAACCGGCCTGCGGACTGCCCAGGTAGCCAATACTATCGCCTTGCTGCGCGAGGGTGCGACGGTGCCTTTCATCGCCCGCTACCGCAAGGAGCGCACCGACGAACTTGATGAAGTGCAGATCCGCAACCTGGAAGAACGCCTCGCTTATTTTACCGAACTCGAAGAGCGCAAGGTCACCGTATTGTCCTCCATCGAAGAGCAGGGCAAGCTGACCCCCGAGCTTGCCGCCCGTATCGAAGGGACCCGCCAGAAAAACGAACTGGAAGATCTGTATCTGCCGTACAAACCCAAGCGTCGTACCCGTGCCATGATCGCCCGCGAACGGGGACTGGAGCCACTGGCCGAGCTGATGGCGGATGGCCGGGTCACGCATGGGTCACCGGAGCAGATCGCCGCCCCGTTTGTCGATGCGGAACGGGAGGTGCCGGACGCCGCCGCGGCTTTGCAGGGAGCTTCCGACATTCTGGCCGAAACCCTCAGCGAAGATGCCGATATGCGCGCTGTGGTCCGGCGTTTGACCTGGGAACAGGGTCTGTTCTGCTCGCGGGTGGCGCCTGACTGGGCCGGGAAGGTCAGCAAGTTCGAAATGTATTACGACTATCAGGAACCGCTGCGCGAGGTGCCTTCCCACCGCATGCTGGCGATGCGGCGTGGCGAAAAGGAAGAGGTGCTGCGCCTGTCCATCGCCGCGCCGGAAGAAGAGCTGCTGGCGCGCCTTAAAAATCGCCTGATCCAGGGCGAAAGCATCTTTAGGCCGGTGCTGGAAAAGGTCGCCGAAGATGCCTATCGGCGGCTGATCGCCCCTTCCATCGAGGTGGAGTTGCGTCTTGAGGCCAAAAAACGGGCCGACGAAGCGGCCATTGCCGTCTTCGCCGACAACCTGCGCAACCTGTTGCTGTTGCCACCGGCCGGAAGCCGCCGGGTGCTGGGGGTCGATCCCGGCCTGCGCACCGGCTCCAAACTGGCGGCGGTCGACCAGACAGGGTGTTTTCTGGAGGCTGCGACCATTTATCCACACACGGGAAAGAGTCAGATCGGACCCGCCCGCGGACATCTGCTGCGGCTGATTCAGTCGCATGGCATCGAGATGATCGCCATCGGCAACGGAACGGCGGGGCGCGAGATGGATCTGTTCGTGCGGGAAACCCTGGCGGAAGCCGGACTCAAGCTGCCGGTGGTGATGGTCAACGAGGCCGGCGCCAGCGTCTATTCGGCTTCGGATATCGCCCGCGAAGAATTCCCCGATCTCGACCTTACGGTGCGCGGCGCCATCTCCATAGCGCGACGCCTGCAGGATCCTCTTGCCGAGCTGGTCAAGATCGATCCCAAAAGCATCGGCGTCGGTCAATACCAGCATGATGTCAATCAGCCGGCCCTTAAAAAGGCTCTGGACGATACGGTGGAGAGCTGCGTCAACTTTGTCGGGGTCGATCTCAATACCGCGTCCTGGGCACTGCTCTCCTATGTGTCGGGAATTGGCGCGGCCCTCGCCAAAAGCATGGTACGTTACCGCGAAAGCCACGGCGCCTTCGCGGCCCGCGCATCGCTCCTCGATATTCCCCGCTTCGGCGCTAAAACTTACGAGCAGGCGGCGGGTTTTCTGCGTATCCGCGGCGCCGCCAATCCTCTCGACAACACCGCCGTGCATCCGGAGAACTACGCCACGGTGAAGGCGATGGCCGATGATCTCGGCTTGTCGGTAGCGGAACTGGCCGCGGTCCCCGGCAAGGTTGCCGGGCTGCGGCTGGAACGCTACATCACCGATACCGTGGGCCTGCCGACCCTGCGGGATATCGTCGAAGAGCTCAAAAAGCCCGGACGGGATCCACGGCGGCAGTTCGAAACCGTATCCTTCCGCGACGACGTGCGCGACATCGGCGACCTGAAAGAGGGGATGATCCTCTCCGGTACCGTTACCAATGTGGCCGCTTTCGGGGCTTTCGTCGATATCGGTGTGCATCAGGACGGTCTGGTGCACGTCAGTCATCTGGCCCACCGGTTCGTCAGGGATCCCGGCGAAGTGGTACGGGTCGGCGATATCGTCAAGGTCAAGGTTCTCTCGGTCGATGAGGCCCGCAAACGCATCGGGCTGTCCATCAAGGAAGCTCAGCCGGATCCCGGGGCGACGAAAAGTTCAGGTGCAGAAAAACGCGCGAAAACCGGGAATGCGCCGCTCAAGGATCCCTCCGCCTGGGAAAAGGCGGGGTTCCGGGTGAAGCGGAAGTAAGACGGTGACTGGTGACTGGTGCAGTCCGTACGCCGGTCGAAAGGGGATACAGGGATTGGAAAAGTACGTCGATCTGCATTTGCACAGCCGCTGTTCCGACGGCTTGTACGCACCCGCCGAGGTGATATGCAGGGCCGCGGCCGCCGGATTGGCCGCGGCGGCCCTGGCCGATCACGATAATGTGGACGGTATCGATGCCGCCATGCAGGCCGGCAACGCCTGTGGTATCGAGGTGTTGCCGGCGGTCGAGCTTTCAGTGGTCTGGGGTGGGTTTCGCGATATCCACCTGCTTGGTTACGGTATGGATCGCCATCACCGCGAACTGAGTGCCGCTCTTGAGGATTTTCGTGCATTTCGTGCCGGCCGCAACCAACGTATCCTCGAACGCATCAACCAGAAGCTGGCCGAGGAGAATCGTGCGCCGATCGCCTTTGGCGAGGTGCGGCGGCATGCCGAAGGCACCCTGGGCCGACCGCACATCGCCAGGGTGCTTGTCGACCATGGTTACGCGCGGGATTCGGAAGAAGCTTTTGCGCGGTATCTGGTTCCGTGCAACGTGCCCAAACGCTACTTTCCCATGGATGAGGCCATTGGCCTGATTCATCAGGCCGGCGGCATAACCTCACTGGCCCATCCTCCCTACATCACCGGGGATCGGGGTCAGCTGCGCCGCCTGTTCGATGCTTTCGCCGCTTTGGGGCTTGACGGCATCGAGGCTTACAACAACCGTTCTTCCAATGACGATGTCGACTGGTATATAAGCGAAGCACGGAGGCGCAATCTCATCGTCACCGGCGGCAGCGATTTTCACGGCGGGGAGGGGGGGGAGATTGTGATCGGAGGGGGCCGCGGTAACCTGCGCATCCCTTATAGCTGTGTGGAAGCTATCCGCCGGGCAGTGGATGAGCGGCGCAAGCGCCAGCCAAAACAGCGGTGATTTGCACGGGCCGGATGCCGGAGAAGGCATCCGGCCCGTGCCGTTATGATCATGTGCCGGCCAAATCGTCCAGCAAAACATGCAGCGGATTTTTCGGCATGATATCTGAGATCGGAAGTTGCCTGCCTGCCTTCCAGTCTTGTATCGCTCCATGTTTTTCCATGCCGGTCACAAGCACCAGCACCTGTTCGGCCTGTCCGAGCGAGAAGGAGCTCAGGCTGACGCGCTCGGCAGGTGGTTTCGGTGCATTTGTGACAGGGACGACGAGGCGATCCATCAGGGGGCGGTGCCCCGGAAACAGGCTCGCGGTATGGCCGTCTTCGCCGAGGCCGAGAATCACCAGGTCGAAAGGCAGGACGCCGACGATTTCATCGGTGTAACGTCTGGCGCCTTCTGCCGGTCCGAGTTCCGCGGGGATGACATGAATTTGCCGCCGGGGAATAGCCACATGATCGAGCCATATCCGGGCGGCCATGGTGCTGTTGCGTTCCCGGTGCGCCGGCGGGAGGCAGCGTTCGTCGCCGAAATAGATATGCCAGCGGCGCCAATCCGCATTCGCGTTGGCCAGAAGCCGGTAGGCCGCTTCCGGCGTGCGGCCCCCGGCCAGAACGATGCGGAACCGGCCGTGCCGGACGATAGCCTCCTTTGCGGCCGCCAATATGCGATCCGCCGCATTTTCAGCAACGGCGTCGGCATCGGCTAAACAGTGCCATATGATTTTTTGTTCATCGGTCATCGGTCAGTTGTTTCCGCTTTTAAACTAACAGCTTACAGCTTACAGCTAATAACCTAGAGCTTCTCCATGCCGCACCCACACGCCCCGAGGGTGTGTCGCCAGGATTGACAGGCACTGTCGAACAGCCTGTCGGCGGCCCGTGGACCCCAGGATCCGGCGGGATAAAGGTGCAGATCTTCTCCCGGTTTCGACCATGCCTTGAGTACGGGGTCGATGATTTGCCATGCCTGTGTGACTTCCTCGTAACTTAAAAACAGAGAGCGGTCACCGCGAACAATATCAAGCAGCAGTTCTTCATAGGCATCATTGACGGTCTCATCGGCTTTTCGGAAGGCGGCGTCGAGAGCGGTCTGGCGTGTGGCGAGCGCCTCTCCCGGTGCTTTGACGGTCATTTCCAGGCGCAGACACTCGTTGGGCTGAATGCCGATCAACAGCCAGTTGGAGGCATCGCACCGGATATGGCTGGAGCGGAAGAACTGCTGGGGCGGTTGTTTGAAACAGATGGCGACCATGGCCTGTTTGGCAGTCATACGCTTGCCGGTGCGCAGCAGGAAAGGGACACCGGCCCAGCGCCAGTTGTCGATATGGAGCTTCAGGGCGGCAAACGTTTCGGTGTGACTGTCGGCAGCCACCCTGCCTTCATCGCGATAGGCGATGAAGGCATCGGGGCCGACCTTGCCGGCATCGTACTGGCCGCGCACGGCGTAGTCGCCGATGCGGTCGGCGGGGATGGGGCGGATCGATTTGAGAACCTTGAGCTTTTCGGCGTGCAGGGCCTCGGCCGCCATCGAAACCGGTGATTCCATGGCAACGAAGGTCAGCAGTTGCAGCAGGTGGCTCTGGATCATATCGCGCAGGGCACCGGAGGCATCGTAGGTCGCTCCGCGTTTGCCGATGCCCTGCGGTTCGGCATGAATGATCTGGATATGGTCGATGGTGTCACGGTTCCAGAGGGGTTCCATCAATACGTTGCCGAAACGGAACACCAGGATGTTGCGTACCGTTTCCTTGCCGAGGTAATGGTCGATACGGTAGATCTGCTCTTCGCGCAGATGGTTGGACAGTTTCTGCTGCAATATCGCGGCGCTTTGCAGGTCGTTTCCGAATGGTTTTTCGATGACCACCCGCCGCCATCCCGATTGCTCCTCCAGCAGGGCCACCCGGTCCAGGTTTTCGATAACGCCGGCATAGTCCGACGCCCCCAGGGCCATGTAAAAGGCGGTATCCGCGGGAAAACCCTGTCGATCGGCGAGTCTGGCCTGCAACTGTTTATAGAAATCGGCTTGCCGCAGATCGCCCTGCATGTAATCGACACGGTCGGCAAACCTGGTGAAAACCTCCTGCTGAAGACCGCCCCGCACAGTGCCGGACAGGTCGGCTCGGGTTTCGCTCAACCAGGCGTCACGGTCCGGATGCCGCCGCCCGGTGGTGAGGATGCGCGTGCCCGGATGCAGGCGTCCCGCGGCATCGAGATGGTAAAGGGCCGGCAGCAGCTTGCCGCGTGCCAGATCGCCGGTCGCACCGAAAATGACGAAAGTGCAGGGTTCGGTCATGTTATTCATCGGGAGGGTCCCAGTCGGTGTGAAAGAACGTGCCGCGCGGTCTATCGGTCCGCTCGTAGGTGTGGGCGCCGAAAAAGTCGCGCTGGGCCTGCAGCAGATTGGCCGGCAGGCGGGCGCAGCGGTAACCGTCGAAAAAGGTGAGGGAGGCGGCCATGGCCGGCAGGGGGATGCCGAGCCCGATCCCCAGCGTTAGCGCCTGCCTCCAGCCTGTTTCGGCGCGCCGTAATTGTCCGGCAAAGAAGGGCGCCAACAGCAGACTCTGCAGCTCGGGATCGGCGTCAAATGCAGCGGCGATGTCGTCCAGAAAGATGCTGCGGATGATGCAGCCGCCGCGCCAGATAAGGGCAATCCCCCGGTAATCGAGATCCCAGTCGTAGGCCGAGGCAGCATCTTTCAGGAGCATGAAGCCTTGGGCATAGGAAATGATTTTGGAAGCATACAGTGCGTCGTGGGCGAATTGCAGCGTCTCTTCATCCGCTTTTGGCCACGCACGCAGCGGCGCGGCGGGCTGTTGTGCCGCCAGCAGCCGTTCTTCTCGGCGGGCGGACAGGTTCCGGGCAAAGACCGCTTCGTTGATGGTGGTCAGCGGGGTATTCAGTTTCAACGCTTCGATGGCCGTCCAGCGCCCGGTTCCTTTCTGCCCGGCGGTATCGAGGATTTTGTCGATAAGCGGGGTCCCGTCATCATCCCTGGCGGACAGAATGCGGGCCGTGATGTCGATCAGGTAGGAATTCAGCGGACCACGGTTCCAGCGATGGAACAACCCGGACAGTTGTTCCGGGGACATGTGCAATCCGGAACGCAACAGATGGTAGGTTTCCCCGATCAGCTGCAGGTCGCCGTATTCGATGCCGTTATGCACCATCTTGACGAAGTGCCCGGCGCCCTGCGGTCCTATCCAGCGGCAGCAGGGCTGGCCATCGACGCGTGCGGCGATGGCCTCGAAAATCGGTCGGATATGCGGCCAGGCGTCGGGATCGCCGCCGGGCATCAGGGAAGGTCCGTGCCGCGCGCCCTGCTCGCCGCCGGAAATGCCGCATCCTACAAACAGCAGTTTCTGTGCGGACAGTGCCGTACTGCGACGACGGGTGTCGTCCGGATGGGAATTGCCGCCGTCGATGATGATGTCGCCGGCTTCCAGGTGCGGCACCAGCAACCCCAGGGTATCGTCGACCGCCTTGCCCGCGCTGACCATCAGCAGGATCTTGCGGGGGCGCTTCAGGGCCAGCGCCAGTCCGTCGATGGAAAAACAGGGCAGAATTCCGTGATTCGCTTCCGGTGAGGCGGCGAATGCTTCGGTTCTGGCAGTGGTGCGGTTATAGACCGCCACCCGATAGCCGTGATCCCGGATATTCAACGCCAGGTTCTGTCCCATGACCGCCAGGCCGACAACGCCGATGTCCGCTTGCTCCATGCTGCCTCCTCCTGCAAAAGCCTGCGCTTGAACCGTCTTTAACGATTATCACAGAAATGCCGGTGGCGCAAAGCACCGCGCAAGGCAGCCTCCGGGCTGCTGCGGAGCGGGGGCGCAAAACGGTTTGCCGAAACGGCGGGAGGGCGCGCCGCACACGGTTTATTCAGGCGAGGCGTCCGTCCTCCATGCGAATGATGGTGCTGTTGAGACGTTCCGGCTGATCCGGGGAGTGGGTGGCCTGGATGATGGTCATGCCCTGTTCCACCAGCAGCGGCAGCAGTTTGTCGAAGGCTTCGATGCTGGCGCGGTCCATGTTGGAGGTTGGCTCGTCAAGCAGCAGCAGTCGGGGACGCAACACCAGCGCCCGGGCGATGGCCACCCGCTGCTGTTCGCCGCCGGACAGTTCACGGGCGTTGCGCCGGCCGAATCCTTCCAGCCCGACCATTTCGAGGGCATCGTGAATCAGGCGGTGCTGGTCTTTACTGTTGGTGCCGCGCATTTTCAGCCCGTAAGCGATGTTGTGGCGCACCGAGCGGCTGAAAAGGTAGGGGGATTGGTGCACCAGGGTGATGTCCTGACGCAGCCGCAGCAGGTTTTTTTTCTTCCAGACCACCTTTTCGCCCTGGAAGACCATCTCGCCGAAGGTAGGATTGAGCAACAGCGCGACAATCTGCAGCAGGGTACTTTTGCCGCAACCGTTGGAGCCTACCAGGGAATAGATTTTCCGGGATTCGAAGCAGATTTCCTCGAGTTGCAGAGCCAGGTGGCTGTTGTAGCGTTTTTCGATGGCGTGCAGCGCTAAAAAAGGGGTCACGGTTACCTCTGTTGCAGGAAGTTCAGAAACATGTTGATAAGCAGGGCGACCGACAACAGGAAGATGCCGAGGGCCAGGCCGAAGGCGAATTCCCCCTTGCTGGTTTCCAGCGCGATGGCGGTGGTCATGGTGCGGGTATAGCCGCGGATGTTGCCGCCCAGCATCATGGCGACTCCGACTTCGGCGATGATTCTTCCGAATCCGGCGATGATGGCGGCCATCACGCCGAAGCGGATCTCCTGCATCAACAGCAGGGCCCCGCGGCTGGTGCTGGCACCGAGGGTCAGGGCAGTCGGCATGATGCGACTGTCCGAAGCGCTCAGTGCGCCGAGGGTGTAGTTGGCGATGATCGGCGTGGCCAGGATAATCTGCCCGACGACCATGGCGGCCGGAGTGAACAGCAGGCCGAACTGCCCCATGGGGCCTGAGCGGCTGAAGAATCCGTACACCACCAGACCGATAACGACCGTCGGCAGGGCCATGAGGGTATTGAGCAGGGTAATGACCGCGCGCCGGCCGGGAAACTGTCCAAGCCCGATGGCCATGCCGGCCGGTACGCCGGCGACGGTGGAGAATACGATGGCGATCAGGGACACATACAGGGAGGTCCAGACCGTTTTGTAAACCTCGGGGTCCCATGAAAGGATCAGTAAAAAGGCGGTTTTAAGCGAATCGAATATGAAATCCACAGCAAGCTCCGTAATGCCTGGCGTTTTGCGATCGCCAGAGAGAATGTCCGCCGTCAAGGTCGTTGCGATGATCGCAGAGGGATAACAGGCAGATATACGATTTGTTGTGGATTATATAGCGTTGCCCGGGGATTTGCCAAGACCTTTGAACAAGCACCCGAGGTTTGTCTCCCCGTCGTTGCACGGGGCAGCGCTTCGGCCGTGTTATACTTGATTGCGGCGCGGGAGGTGCGGCTATGCTCGGGGCTTTGGCTGGCGATATCATCGGATCCCGGTTTGAGTGGCACAACATCAAGACCAGGGAATTCGAACTGTTTACGGACAGCTCGCGGTTTACCGACGATACGGTATTGACCGTGGCGCAGGCCGATGCCCTGCTTACCGGGGAATCCTTCGCGCGGAAATTGAAGGCTTATTACCGCCTGTATCCCGACGCCGGCTATGGGGGGATTTTCCGGCAATGGGCCGGTAGCGATTCTCTGGAGCCGTACAATTCCTTTGGCAACGGCTCGGCGATGCGCGTGAGCCCGGTCGGATGGTATTTCAACGACCTTGCGGAGGTTCTTGACGAAGCGCGCCGCAGCGCCGCCGTGACCCACAACCATCCCGAAGGCATCAAGGGGGCCCAGGCGGTGGCGTCGGCCATTTTCCTGGCCCGCAGCGGTGAGTGCAAATCCGCCATCCGGGA
>Ga0265295_1004364_pt1 | contig 19122 bp, 17 predicted proteins | sample Munlansysbiofilm_FD_192503 | JGI IMG/M metagenome (GOLD analysis project Ga0265295, IMG submission 192503) | Leachate microbial communities from a municipal landfill in Southern Ontario, Canada - Methane capture system biofilm | ecosystem: Engineered > Solid waste > Landfill > Unclassified ... | reverse complement strand
CTAACGGTTCCCGTCATCAGGGTCCGTAGAGGACTTTCACCTCCAAGTCAACGATTGACCACCACGATCAATCATCTGGTGCTTACGCACCACGCGCCATGCCTGGCGCACCAAACAAAAAAGCCCCCGGAGTACCGGGGGCTTTAAACCGTTTCCTGTCGGAACAATCAGAAAATAGCAGACTTAGCCATTTCCATAATCCCCTCTGGGAGAATACCAAGATAAAGGACGCCGATAATCGCCAGCACGATCGAAACAACGGCGCCAACATTCATGGCTACCCAACCGAAATCCTCACTAGACTCCTTGAAGTACATGTAGACCATGACCCTAAGATAGTAGTAAAGAGAAACAGCAGAGTTGAGCATGGCAATAACAGCCAGCCAGATGTAACCGGCCTTAATGGCCCCAGAGAAAATATAGAATTTACCGACGAAACCGGCCATCGGCGGCACGCCCATGAGGGAGAAGAGGAAAATGGACATCGCAACCGCCAAAAGAGGCTTCTTGTAACCAAATCCTGCAAAACCTTCGAGGGTAAGATTCTCCTCGCCTTTCTTCCCAGCCAAAACCAGAACGGCGAAAGCACCAAGATTCATGAAGGTGTAGGCGAGCATATAGAAAAGAATACCGGACATTCCGATTTCATTGGCGGCAACGATACCAACCAAAGCATATCCGGCATGAGCGATCGAAGAGTACGCCAGCATTCTCTTAAGATTGGTCTGATAGATCGCAACCACGTTCCCGATGGTCATAGTCAGAACCGCGAGAATCCAAAGCAGCGAGGTCCACTCATCCTGAAGACCACCAAGACCCAGAGTCAGTATCCGCATGAAAGCAGCAAAGGCGGCAGCCTTCGGACCCGCACTCATGAAGGCAGTGATCGGAGTCGGGGCCCCCTGATAAACATCGGGGGTCCACATATGGAAAGGGGCAACGGCAATCTTGAAAAGGAATCCGGTGCTGAGAAGAATCATACCGGCCACAGTCAGCGGATTGGTAAGTTCAGCGGGATTCGCACTGAGGTAGATCCCAATATCAGCAACATTGGTGGTTCCGGTCACGCCATAGATCAGAGCGATCCCATAGAGAAGGAAACCGGTCGAAAATGCACCAAGCAGGAAATATTTAAGACCTGCCTCGTTGGAATCGACATGATCACGAAGAAAACCCGCAAGCACGTAAAGAGAAACCGAAAGAACCTCAAGACCAAGGAAAATGGTCATCAAGTCGGTTCCTGAAGCCATCCACATGGCACCAGCAGTCGTAAAGAGGATCAGAGGATAAAATTCGCCGACATTAAACTCTTCCCGCTTGAGAAAACCATCGGACATGAGAATGGAAAGTCCGGCAGCAATCAAAAAAATGAAGTTGAAGAAGGTGGCGAAATTATCAAGTGCCACATGCCCGGCAAAGCCAAAGCGGGGGTCGTTCCAAGCCCCAAGACAGAAGAAAGCGGTAAGCACCAGGGACCCTAGGCTCAACCAAGAGACGAGAGAAGATTTCCCACGCGGGATAAAGACGTTGACCAGCAGAAGGGCCATGGCACAGCAGCTTAGCACCAGCGATGGCATGATAGCCGCAAAGTTGACATTCTGCATGGCGGTTTGCACCAGATTTTCCATGGACATGCTCCTCCGGAAGCGGTTTGATCTTTATTCGAAAACCTTGATTATTTCATTTCCAGATGGCCGGGATTGACGGTCTCGACCATGACCACCTGCTGCTTGACTTTCACTTGCTGAATCAAATTATCGACAGCGGGATTCATCTTCTCGAAGAAGGTATTCGGATAGAGACCGATCCAGAAGACAAAGAGCAGTAAGGGCAGCATCAAGGCGACTTCACGGGCGGAGAGATCCTTCAGCTTCTGATTGGCAGGATTAGACAACTCGCCAAACATAACCCGCTGGAACATCCACAACATGTAAACCGCCGCAAGGATAACACCGGTAGTCGCAAACACGCCGAACCAGCGCAGTTCACTTTCATAGGCTCCCATCAGAATAAGAAACTCGCCGACAAAGCCGTTGGTACCAGGCAGACCGACGGAAGAAAGGGTAATAATCATGAAAATCGTCGCGAAGACCGGCATTTGCTTAGCCAGACCCCCGAATTCGTTAATGGCGCGCGTATGACGACGCTCATAAATAAATCCGACAATAAGGAAGAGCGCGCCCGTAGAAACGCCGTGGTTGATCATCTGAATAATACCACCCGACCAACCCTGGCTATTCATGGCAAAGATGCCGAGCATGACAAATCCAAGGTGAGAAACGGAAGAATAGGCCACAAGTTTCTTAACATCATCCTGCATCATCGCCACCAGGGCACCGTAAATGATGCCGATGACGGCCAGCAGAGACAGAAAGGGAATGAACTGCTGAGTCGCCTCAGGGAAAAGCGGGATCGCGAAGCGAAGATAGCCATAGGTACCCATCTTCAACATAATCGCAGCCAGAATTACCGAACCTGCGGTAGGTGCTTCGGTATGAGCATCCGGCAACCAGGTGTGAACCGGGAACATGGGAACTTTAATAGCGAAGCTGAAAGCAAAAGCCAAAAACAACCAAGTCTGAGCCTCAGGCGTTATACTCAGCTTATAAAAATCGATAACACTGAAGCCAGAGACCTCAACCCCAGACTGAATGGCTTGATAGTAGACGTAGATAATGGCCACCAGCATCAAAAGTGAACCAAGGGCGGTGAAAATGAAGAACTTAACGGCTGCGTAAATACGGTTTTTTCCCCCCCAGATACCGATCATGAAATACATGGGGATCAGCATCAGTTCCCAGAAGACGTAGAACAAGAACAGGTCAAGGGAGATGAAAGCGCCTATCATAGCGGTTTCAAGAAGCAACGTGAGTGCCATGAAACCTTTGACATTCTTATCCACGGCATGCCAGGTGGAGAGAACGGCAATCGGCATGATAAACGTCGTTAAAAGTACCAGCCAAAGACTGATACCGTCAACTCCGACATTGTAGTTCATCTGGAAATAGTCACCAATGCTGATCCACTTAGCAAACTCAGTATAATGCATGGCGGCGGAAGTCTTGAAAACATCATCAAAAGCCAGAGGAAGGCTGATGAAAAACGTAACAAGGGTGACAAGCAGTGTGAAGCCTTTGAGCAGATTTCCATTGTCCTTGGGGAGCGCCAGAACGACGAGCATGCCCAGGATTGGAAAGAATGTCAACAGGCTAAGAAGATGTTCAGTCATGAGATTTCGCTCCTTGTTTCAACAATCACAGATTGGCCAGCGTTCTTACCTGAAGACGTAGAATGCGAGAATGACAACCACGCCCAGCGCCATGCTCATGGCATAATTATGGGCAAAGCCAGTCTGGGTGTAACGCAACGCATTGGAAAACAAATTGATCAGTTTACCTACGCCGTTGACGATCCCATCAACCACGCGGACATCAAAACCTTTCCAGCAGAAAGTACCGAATTTTTTAGTGGGATTGACGACGAGAGCATCATAAATTTCATCGACATACCACTTGTTAAACACTGCGCGCCACAGACCCGTGAAGGAAGCAACAAACCGACCGGGCAAAGCAGGATTCTTGATGTACATCACGTAGGCCAGGAAGATTCCGCAAAGAGCGATACCGACAGAAATTCCCATCAAACCGAACTCTGCGGGAGCGGTTCCATGAGCAGAGATATGATACAGCTCCTGCGTCGGCGCGAAGACTGGAGCGAGAAAATCAGCGAAGTAGTTGGGGATATGAACCATGTGGCCCATTACATGGGGAATGCCGACATAACCACCGATGAGAGCCAGGAAACCAAGGATCATCAGAGGCAAAGTGATGACCAGAGGCGACTCATGGACATGATCCTTGGCCTTCGCATTAGTCCGCTGCTCGCCAAAGAAGGTCATGAAGACCAAACGGAACATGTAAAAAGCAGTCATACCGGCGGCTCCGGCACCGAGTACCCAAAGAGCCACATGACCCCTGGTCGAAGCAAAAGCCCACCAAAGGATTTCGTCCTTGGAGAAAAAGCCCGAGAAACCAGGGATACCAGCAATGGCTATGGTCGATATCAGGAAGGTAAGGAAAGTAATGGGCATTTTTTTGCGCAGACCGCCCATGTTTCGCATGTCCTGAGCGTCGTCATGAAGATGCGCATGATGATAGGCATGATGCATCGCATGAATGACCGAACCGGAACCAAGGAAGAGGCAGGCCTTGAAGAAGGCATGGGTCATGAGATGGAAGATACCAGCGGTAAAGGCACCGACACCCATAGCCAAGAACATGTAGCCAAGCTGAGATACCGTCGAGTAGGCAAGAACCCGCTTGATGTCGTTCTGAGCAAGGCCGATGGTGGCCGAGAAAAAAGCCGTGACGCCGCCGACGACCGCGACAACCATCATGGTATCGGGTGCGAGTGCAAAAAGCGTATTCATCCGACCGATCATATATACACCGGCCGTAACCATGGTAGCAGCATGGATCAGTGCGGAGACCGGGGTCGGTCCTTCCATCGCGTCCGGCAACCAGGTGTAAAGAGGGATCTGTGCAGACTTTCCGGTACAACCAAGGAAGAAGCACAGCGTGACCAGAGTGACAACAGTGCTCCCCATACCAAGGAGATGTGCGTTCTTACCAATTTCCAGAAAGTTCGTAGTCCAAATGCCGTGGCTACCCAATGACCAGTATAGTACGAACAAACCGATCAAGAACCCAAAGTCACCAATACGATTGACAACGAAAGCCTTTTTAGCGGCGTCGCTGGCGCTCTTCTTGTGGTAGTAGTAACCAATCAACAGATAGGAACAGAGACCGACACCTTCCCAGCCGATGAACATCACCACGGCATTGCTGCCAGTGACCAACATGAGCATCGCGAAGGCAAAGAGATTCAAATAAGAGAAATACCGGAAGTATCCTTCCTCGCCATGCATATAACCGATGGAGTAAAGGTGAATCAGTGAACCGACACCGGAAACAACAAGCAGCATCACCGCAGTAAGCGGGTCGATCATAAAACCCCAGTCAACCTGAAGATTACCAACGGTTATCCAGGAGGCGACGACAATTTCATGCGTCTTGACCGTGTCTCCAAGCAACTGGAAAAAATACTTGCAGGAGAGAACGAAGGAGGAGACCATGGCTAGAGTACCAATGCCGCCAATGATCTTCTCGTTCTTGATCTTATTGCCCAAGAGGCCGTTGATCAAGCACCCCAGCAAGGGGAAAAATGGGATCAGCCATAGTTTGTCGTACATCTAAGTCTCCTCTAAGCAGATTGAGCCTCTACACGGAAGCTGCGGATTTTTACCATTTCAGCAGATTGAAGTCTTCCACGTCGATCGACTCCTTATGCTTAAAGAAGGCGATCATGAGAGCCAGACCTACGGCGGCCTCGGCAGCGGCCACGGTCATAACGAAGAAGACGAAAACCTGCCCATCCATGTTGCCAAGAAAATGGGAGAGGGCAATGAACGACAGGTTGACGCCGTTGAGCATCAGTTCGATGCACATGAAGACGACGATGGCGTTTCTTCGGGTTAGAACCCCGATAGTTCCCAGCGAAAAGAGAATTGCGCTGACAACAAGATAATGATGCACGGTTACGGTAAACATGACTTATCTCCTGTCTAAAGTATGACTAGACTTTTCTTTTAGTCAGCACTACAGCGCCAACGATCGCCACCAGCAAAAGAATCGAGGCAATCTCAAAAGGCAGCAGGAAGTTGGTGAACATTGCTTGGCCAATCAACTCAGTATGACCGACCTGGGCAACCACTTCTTTTGTAATCTCACCCTGAACCGTGGTAGTTTCGCCTCCCTTAAGAAAGGTCAGCGACAGCAACATCATCAAGGCACCAACCACCGAACCCCAAGCGATACAGTGCGACGTGCGCGCCTGCACCGCCGTGCCGAGATTCAGCAACATAATGACAAAGATGATTAGAACGATGATCGCTCCTGCATATACCATGATCTGGATGGCGGCCATGAACGGCGCATGCAACATAACGTAGAAAATAGCCAGACAGAAGAACGTCATCACCAGCGAAATAGCACTGTTGATCGGGCTCTTGCACGTGATGACCAAGATTCCGGATAAGACCGCGACCAGGGCGACCAGATAGAAAAATAGAAGTTCCATGGTTTCAACGCTCCTATTCGGTTACTTGAGAAGTCTCTCTTTGGTGAAGGCAAAGTCTTCACGCTTATAATTGGCCAGCTCGTAAGCCCCTGTCATCTCGATTGCTTCTACCGGGCAGGCCTCCACACAGTAGCCACAAAAGATACAACGAAGCAGATCGATCTGGTACACCTTCGGATACTTCTCGCCTTTCTCGTTCTCTGCCGCCTCGACCGTGATACATTTTGCCGGGCATACTGTCGGACAGAGATAGCAAGCAACACATTTCTCCCGATCCTGGGTCGGCACCAACCGATGAAGACCCCGGAACCGATCGGATACTTTCAATCTGACCGTGGGATATTGCACCGTAGTAATCTTGCTCGGTGCCAAATGCTTGGCAGTGATGATCAGACCTTGAATTAATGCTTTAAACATGGGTCCATCCTCTTGTTATGGTGATGTAATTACTGCAACAGAACTACGACCAGGCCGGTCACCACGATATTGGCCAACGCCAGCGGCAGGAAGACCTTCCAGCCCATAAACATCAGCTGATCGTATCTTACACGGGGGTAAGTGGCACGAATCCACATGAAGAACATCACAAAACCCACCACCTTGATCAGGATATTGATGAAACCGGGAAAGGGACCCGACCAACCACCCAGGAAAAGGGTAGCGATGAGAGCCGAAATCACGATCATGTTGGCATATTCAGCCATGAAAAACAGAGCGTATTTCATGGAAGAGTATTCCGTACAGAAGCCGGAAACCAACTCACTCTCCGCTTCGGGCAGGTCGAAGGGGGTACGGTTGATCTCGGCAAGGCTGGTCACCACGAAGAGGACGAAGGCCAAGGGCTGAGTAAAGACATACCAGTTAGGCAGGAAACTGAAGACGCCCCAGAGCGGCTCCATCTGCAATTCAACAATCTTCCTCAGGCTGAGGGTTTCGGAAAGCATGAAGACCGAAATGATCGACAAGGCCGCCGCCAGCTCGTAAGAAATCATTTGCGCTGAGGAACGAATGCCACCAAGAAGCGAATATTTACAGTTTGACGCCCAGCCGGCAAGAACAATACCGTAGATCCCCAACCCGGCCATGGCTAAGACATAAAGAATGCCAATGTTCAGATCAGTGATCTGCTGGGGCACGATGTAGTTATTGATCACCAGATCCGGCCCGAAAGGGACAACCGCCATGGTGATAAATGCCGGAATACAGATCATCATAGGCGCCAGCATGAAGGGAACCTTGCTGGCCTGTGCCGGAATGATGTCTTCCTTGAAGAAGAGCTTCAAGCCGTCGGCGATGGGCTGCAGCAAGCCATGCCACCCGGTCCGCATGGGACCCAGACGCGTCTGCATGTGGCCAATCAGCTTACGCTCCAGCCACGTAGCATAGGCGACCATAAGAATGACGATTACAAAGACAACGAGAATCTTTACAACCATCGTTCCGAGAAAAAGGGGCCAATTGTTCGAGAGGCTCAACAGTTCAGGCGTCATGACAATCCTCTTCCTTGACTGATTTAGGACAACTTACGCGGAACAAAACAAACGGTTAAAAACCCGGCTTATGTGGTGTGTTCATTTCCCGCAGATGAGATTTCAAATATTGGGCATCTCTATTTTGCGGATTGATTCGCAGTGCGTTTTCTAATTCCTTACCGGCGGCATCCAGCAGATCCATCTGCACATAACACTCAGCCAACCTGACGTAAGTATCGACGTCCTTCGGGTTTCGCTTGAGGACTTCCTTGAAGGCAGCCGTAGCTGAAGAAAAGTCCCCCAGTTTTCGATACGCTTCACCAAGCATAAAGTGCCCTGGTGCAAAATTCTCTTTGGTTGCAACTGAACTCTGAAATTCAGCAATGGATTCCTCGATCTGTCCTTCCTTGAAAAGGGCCATGCCCAACTCAAAACGAGCAGCGGTATATGAAGGACTGATCTCCAGAACTTTCTCGAACCTCTCAATTGCCCCTTGGTTGTTTCCTTGTTGGGAAAGGACAACGCCCGACATATAAAGGGCTCGGGTATAAACCGGGGTAATCTCGATTGAAGCCTCCAAAGCCTCTTGGGCCTTTTCTAGATCAGAAGCCCGCAGATACGATAGACCGAGACGGTAATGCGTTTCCGCACTTTTCGGATTGATCTCCAACGCCCGCCGATAACTGTCTATACTTGCAACAAGATTTCCCAGTCCGTAAAGGGCCATCCCTAACTTGTAATAAACCCGAAATGGCTCCTTATCGTTCTTCAGGGCCTCCTTGAACGATGCTACCGCTTGATCAAGTTCACCAAGGTCATAATGTGCCATCCCTTTGTAATAGTACGCTTTGGCGAATCCGGGATCTTCTTTTATAATTTCATCCCACAGGAGCAAAGCCTGATCAAGCAACCCGCGATGATAGTGTTCCAAAGCCTTCTGATGCAGTAACCCTAAATCCTTGATAAGGCTAGCGCCACATTGATCACAGAACCGAGATCTTTCTGTTACCGGCGATTGGCACTTCGGGCACTCCATGGAGGCTCCTGGTCAACAAATTACTTGCTTAGCTCAACGGGGATAACCGATTCACCGCGGTAAATACGATTGAGTCCAGCCCCGACAAAGTGATAGGGCACGAAGACCAAGCCCTTAGGCAGACGGTTAGCAACCTTGGCCTTCAGTTTCATCTCCCCATTAGCGGCCTTGACAACAACCATATCCCCTTCGGAAACCTTCAGGGCCTTCGCGTCTTCCCGCCCGAGTTCAACATAGGGCTCAGAAACGACGGCCAAGGGGCCGGATGCATGGGTCGACAAAGTCCCACTATGATACAAGGCACTACCCGTAACCATGCGATAGTTACCTTTAACCGCCTTGGCACCTTCAACGGCGACAAGATTCTTCTTAGCCACCGCCAGAGTTTCGCCGCCCCATACGGTCCCCTGTGGCCCGATAGTGTTGAAGTCGATGCCCTGATAGCCGGGGATGCTCGCAGTTATAGCGGCGAAAATCGCTCCCGGTCCGGTATAAGTAACCTGCGCGCCGAGTTTGGCCAGAAGCTTCTCAAGAATAACCAAGTCGGTCTTCGCCTCACCGGGACTGCTAACCCCTCGACGAACTCGTTGAATCCGCCGTTCGGCATTGGTGAAAGTACCATCCTTTTCAGCAAAGCTCGCCGCTGGGAAGACGACGTCGGCCTTAGCTGCCGTCGGCGAAAGGAAAAGATCCTGCACTACAACAAACTCTGCCTTGTCAAGAGCGCTTTCGACCTTGGAGCGATCAGGGTACGAGGAAACCGGATCTTCGCCAAGGATGTAGAGGGCGGAGAGTTTACCGGCCGCCGCAGCCTCCAGCATGGCTTGCGCCCCCATAGCTCCCTTGGTGGGCAGGATGCCTTGATCGATCGCGCCCTGGCTGTTGGCCTTTTCACCACAAAGGTAAAGGCCAGAACCTTCGCGTCCGGCATTTCCGGTAAGAATCGCCAGATTGGCTGCTGCCACCGCGAGCTCTTTGCTCTGAGCCGTATAGGGCAAGCCATAGGCCAGAAGAATGGCGCTTTTCTTAGCTGCGGCAAGAGCGCGTGCCGTCTCGCGAATGGCATCGGCAGAAACCCCTGTTTCACCAGCCACCTTATCCACACCGTACTTGCTCAAGGCCTTCTTCAAGTTGTCAAGGCCCGTAACGCCCTCAGTAACGGCGAGGTTCTCCTCGATAAGAACGGATGCCATGGCGTTAAGAACATTAACTTCCATTCCCGCTTCACCCAAAAGGGTCTTGGATTCTGGAAGCTTGGAAAATTTTCCATACTTGTCGGCAACAACAAAGAGCTTCGCGTGGTTGCGACGAATGGCCTGATTAACAACCATGCCGACAACCGGATGGGTTTCATAGAAATCGTTACGAATGGCAAGGATAACTTCGCATTCCTCAATCTGCGGGAAGGTTGCGGTCGAGGCGGAAACTCCGAGGGATTCAACGAGACCTTCAGTCATGCCCTTGTAGCATTCGCCACCGGAATGATCGAGATTCCCGGTCCCCAAAGTCTTGGCCAAATTCTTCACCAAGAAGAATTCTTCGTTGGTAAGACGGCCACCAGAAAGAATACCGACCCCTTTTCCCTGTTGTGCTTTTTTAAAGCCTACGGCAGCAGCAGACAAGGCCTCATCCCACTCAACCTCAATCAACTCACCGTTTTTACGGAGCAAAGGCTTCTTCAGACGGTCTTCGCTGTTGATGTAAGAATAACCAAACCGCCCGCGAATGCAGAGATTACCATCATTGACACCGGTCTTATCATTGAAGCGGATCGTTTCGACCTTGTTGTTCAGTACCCCGAGGGTCACCGTACAACCGTTTCCGCAGTAGCCACAGACCGTATCGACTTCCGTCAACTGCCAGGGGCGGGCCTTGAATTTGAACGGGCGGGGGAGAAGGGCCCCAACCGGACACATGGAAACACACTGTCCGCAGAACTCACAATTCAAACCGCGGTCGTAAGCGGTAGCGATCTTGGTTTCGAAACCACGGTTAATGAAGGAGTAAGAACCGTATCCCACCACTTCATCACACACCCGCACACATTTTCCACACAAAATACAGCGGTTCATATTCCGTTCAATGAGCGGGTTAACCTCGTCCTTGGGCAGATCGAATTTCTCCCCTTCGAAACGGTTGGTGGTCACCTCGTATTCGTAGACCAGATCTTGCAGATCACATTCGCCACCTTTGTCACAAACAGGACAATCAAGAACATGGTTGACCAGCAGGAACTCCAGCACGGTCTTACGAACCTTGCGAATCTCGGGAGACATGGTGGTGACAACCATCCCTTCGGTGACGGGAGTGGTACACGAGGGGATAAGGCGACCCTTCATCTGCTCAACTTCAACCAGGCAGATACGACAGGCGCCGTAAGGAAAGAGCTTCTTGGCGTAGCAAAGTACCGGAATCTTGATGCCCGCCTGTTGAGCGGCCTGAAGGATCGTAGCCTTCTTGCTAACCGTAACTTGTTTGCCGTCAATCGTAAGATTTACCATCTTAACCTCGTATCAATCAAATCAGTTAGGGAGTCGGCTATTCGATCGCCATAAACGGGCAGGCATCGTAACAGGAAGTACACTTGGTACATTTGACAAGATCGATTTTGGCCACCTGTCCCTTTTCCCACTCAATGGCATTAACCGGACAGACCTTCGCGCAAGCGCCGCACTTCTTGCACTTTTCATCAATCACCCGGAAATGGAGCAAGGCCTTACAGCTATGGGAAGGACACTCCTTGTCCCTGATATGGGCCTCGTACTCATGCCGGAAATAGCGGATGGTAGAGAGTACCGGGTTCGGCGCGGTCTGACCGAGGCCGCAGAGAGAGCTCTTCTTAATATCGTAGGCCATATCTTCGAGCAGCTCGATATCACCTTCCCGCCCATTGCCTTCAGTGATACGCTGAAGAATCTCGAGCATAATTTTCAGACCGATCCGGCAGGGAATACACTTACCACAGGATTCAACACGGGTGAAATTCAGGAAGAAGCGAGCAATATCGACCATGCAGGTGGTTTCGTCCATAACAACCAGACCACCGGAACCCATCATGGCGCCTGCCTTGATCAGTGAGTCATAATCGACCTCGGCATTGAGAGCCGCCTCGGGGAGGCAACCGCCGGAAGGGCCACCAGCCTGAACCGCCTTGAACTTGCGGTTTTTCAGTATACCTCCGCAGACGTCATAAATGACCTCTTTCATGGTGGTTCCAGCAGGAACTTCAACCAAACCAGTATGCTTGACCTTTCCGGTCAGAGCAAAAATCTTGGTACCTTTCGTGCCTTCGGTACCGATGGAGGCATACCACTCGGGACCGTTATAGAAAATGTAGGAGACGTTGGCAAAAGTTTCGACGTTGTTGATGTTGGTCGGATAGCCCCAGAGGCCACGAACGGCAGGGAAGGGCGGACGAGGACGACTCATGCCGCGCTGGCCCTCGATGGAAGCCATCAGCGCCGTTTCCTCGCCACAGACAAAAGCGCCGGCGCCGGCCTTGATCCGCATGTCCAATTGAAAACCGAGACCCATGCAGTTCTTGCCGAGAATCCCTTTCTCGTAACAGGTATCGATTGCTTTCTGCAGACGCTTGATGGCCAAGGGATATTCGGCACGACAGTATACATAGGCGAACTTGCAGCCGATGGCGTAAGCCCCGATCATCATGCCTTCAATGAGACCGTAGGGATCGCCTTCAAGAACCGAGCGGTCCATAAACGCACCTGGGTCACCTTCGTCGGCATTGCAGATCAGATACTTGGTATCACCGGGAGAACCGGCGCAGAAACTCCACTTGACACCAGTAGGGAAACCTCCACCCCCTCGTCCCCTCAGACCGGAACGCTTGACGGCATCAATGACTTCAGCGGGTTTCATCTTCACCGCCTTCTTGATACCGTTAAAACCGTTATGCGCAAGAAAATCATCCAGACTTTCAGCATCTATGGTTCCGCACCGGGAGAAAACGATACGCTTCTGCTTCTCAAGAAACTTAGAGTAATAAGGTCCGGCGACCTTCTTTTCCACCGGCTGATTGCCAATAATATGCTGCTCAACAATCTGCGGCACCAACTCAGGAGTTGTAAAATCGTAAGTAACCGGCTCCTGGCCAGGAATAACCACATCGACCAGTACGTCGTTCGCACACAATCCGCGGCAGCCGGTGCCAATCACTTCGCAACGCTTACCGACCTTGGCTTCGACCCCCTGCTTGGCGAATTCCGCCGTAAAGGCATCGAGCACCGCCTGCGCGCCGGAGGCCAATCCCCCCGTTCCCGTACAGATTAGAACTTTTATCGCTTCTGCTTTCGCGGCCATATCTGATCCATCCCCGCTCGGTAAATAGTTTTAGTCCTGGGGCGCCTAGTCCATCGCCTTGTACTTAGCGATGACCTCATCCATCTTCTGCACCGTCATACTGCCATAAGTCGCGTCATTGACCATGATAACCGGAGCCATACCACAGGCACCGATACAGGCGACATATTCGGCGGTAAACTTAAGGTCTTCGGTGGTTTCGGCATGGCCGATCTTGAGACGATCGGTCAGGGTATCAGCGATTCTGCTCGCGCCCTTGACGTGGCAGGCCGTACCCATGCACACCCGGATGATGTATTTTCCGCGCGGTTCCAGATGGAACTGTGCGTAAAACGTAAGAACCCCGTAGATTTGGCTTGGGTAAACATTGAGCCGTTCTGCGATCAGATGAACCGTGGGCTCGGGAATATAGCCGTAGAATTCCTGGACGCCTTGGAGCACCGGCATCAGCGCACCCTTCATGTCGATATATTTATCGATGACCTGATTGGCGCCGGTCAGATCGATTTCCTCTTCTTTGACCTTCTGCGCAACTTTGCTCATGGAAATAGCCCTTTCGTCTCTCGATCCGTTACCTGTCGATTTCCCCAAGGACGATATCCAGGGTACCGATAACCGCAACCACGTCAGCGATAAGCCGCCCCTCGACCATCTGCGGAAGCGCCTGCAGGTTGACGAAAGAAGCCGGACGGATTTTCATGCGGTAAGGGCGGGGAGAGCCATCGGAGACAAGATAGAAACCGACTTCACCCTTAGGATTCTCCACCCCCTGATAGATTTCGCCGACCTCCGGCTTAGGTCCCTCAGTGATGATCTTGAAGTGATGGATCAAACCTTCAATGGTATTGACGACATTCTTTTTCGGCGGCAGGCAGATCTTCGGGCAATCGGCCAGGATAGGACCCGGCTTGAGCTTATCCAGGCACTGGCGGATAATCTTGCAGGCTTCGCGCATTTCGAGGAGACGAACTTTGTAACGAGCCCAGGTATCGCACCCATCATCTACATGGACCTTGAAGTTGTAGTCTTCGTAGCCGCTGTAAGGGTTATCACGCCGCAGATCCCAATCAACCCCGGAACTCCGGAGAGCAGGACCGGTCAATCCGATATCGATAGCGGCTTCGCCGGAAATCTCACCAACCCCCATAACCCGCTTCTGCCAGATCTTGTTACCTGTCAGCAAGCCCTCATAGGTATCGATATGTCCGGGCATGGCATCAATGAAATCACGGACATCTTTCTCAAATCCATCCGGAAGATCGGCAGAGAGGCCGCCAACCCGGAAGTAGTTGGAAGTCATCCGCGCGCCGGAAAGCTTCTCATACATATTCATGATGTGCTCACGCTCGCGGAAAGCATAGATGAACACGGTCATGGCGCCGATATCGAGAGCGTGACAGGCAATCCAGACCAGATGGCTTTTGATACGAGTAATTTCCGCCATCATGACCCGGACAACCTTGGCCCGCTCGGGAATCTTATCAGTAATCCCAAAAAGCTTCTCGACCGCCAGGACATAACCCAGGTTATTATGCATAGGCGCCAAGTAGTCTAAGCGGTCAGTTAAGGGAATTATCTGATGATAGGTACGGTTTTCGGAGAGCTTCTCCGTCCCACGGTGAAGAAAACCGATATGGGGAGTAGCCTTGGTGACGGTTTCGCCGTCCAGTTCAAGGACAAGCTGAAGCACCCCGTGGGTCGAAGGATGCTGGGGCCCCATATTCACGGTCATTGTTTCGGTAAATGACATAACCTTAGCCTCTTCTATGGAAAAGTGATCTTCGAATTCCTGGCCTACTTGTAACGTCCCTTGTAAGGCTCACGTCCCGGCCCTTGCAGCGGATAGTCCTTGCGCAGAGGATGTCCCACCCAGTCATCCGCCATGAGAATGCGACGAAGATCGGGATGGTTGTTGAATGAAATCCCCATCAGGTCCCAGCACTCACGCTCATGCCAGTTGGCGGTACCCCAAACCCCGGATACCGTATCCACACGGGCATCGGCCTCCTCAACGGGAACCTTCAACCGCAGACGATCCTTGGTGGTGATATTGTAGATGTTATAAACCACCATGAAGCGGGGAGACTTGCCCAGGTAATCAACGCCACAAAGGTCACAAAGGAAGTTGTAACCAAGATCCTTCTTCATGAAGGAGCAGATCGCGACTATGTCTTCTTTCTTGACGATCATCGTCGTCTCACCACGAAACTCAACGACATCCAGAACGGAGTCAGGGAATTTTCCCTTCAGCTTAGCTACAGCAGCATGTTCGCTCATCGCTTATATCCCTATTTGCAATCGATTCGAAAGTAGATTCCCGATCAAGCCTGGCAAATCCGCTCGCCAATGCCGATGGTCGCGCCGAAGGAGTTGCGCTCCTTCATGATCTTCTCCTGAAGCTTGAGAATGCCATAGAGAAGGCCTTCGGGACGGGGAGGACAGCCGGGGATATAAACATCAACCGGCAATGCCTCATCGATCCCCTGAACCACGCTGTAGGTGTCGAAGATGCCCCCGGAACAGGCACAGGCGCCCATCGCGATGACATATTTCGGCTCGGGCATCTGCTCATAGACCGTCTTGATGACCGGCAACATCTTCTTGGTGACCGTGCCGGCGATCACGATGCAGTCTGACTGGCGGGGAGACGCGCGGAAGATGACCCCGAAACGGTCAAGGTCAAAGCGCGCCGCGCCCGTCGCCATCATCTCAATAGCGCAACAGGCCAGACCGAAGGTCAAGGGCCACAGCGATCTGGACCGGGACCAATTGACGAGCTTGTCAAGACTGGTGGTGACGACATTATTTCCCAGTGTTTTATCTACTCCCATTCCAGTGCTCCTTTTTTCCAGACGTAAATATAGCCAACGAGAAGAATGACGATGAACACGCCCATCTCGATGAATCCAAACCACCCGAGCTGCTTAAACACCACCGCCCAAGGATAGAGAAAAACCGCCTCGATATCGAACAAGATAAAGAGCATGGCGATAATGTAGAATTTAACCGGGAAACGCTGCCTCGCCGTCCCCACCAAGGGCATGCCACACTCGTAAGGAGCCAGCTTAACCGCAGTCGGCTTCTTTTGCCCCACGAGGAACGAAAAGATCGTGGACCCCAAGGCCAGGGCAATGGCGAAGAGGATGAGGACGAGTATCGGTAGATAAACCTCAAGCATGAATAAGCTCCTCCTAGTTGATGGTCTGTGACGTGTTATCGCTACGGTTTACGCTGCTTCGCGGACTGCAAGTTAAGACAAATTAAATTCTTTGTCAAGGAAAAAATACAGTATACAGTATGCACTATGAAGGCCTGAAAACCGGTTTAAAAAGGGCGTTTACAGGCTATTTCCCCTCTCCCGATCGGGCTGTTTCAACCCTCCTGGAACACAAGCGGTACCCCTTCCGCAGGTGATGTATACAAGATCTTGGGCAACCATTTATTGCAGTACTACGGTAGCCGTTTCCACCCTAGTCCTGTGCAAGTTCATTTCTTCAGCCTCTACCAGTAACGGTTCCAAAGGAGAAGAGATGTCGTCTCCCAGCGGCCGAAGTCCAGAATGCGTAATGTCTCACAGGACAGACTATGCTGCCGATTCAGGCGATAGTTCTGATCAAAAGCGAAGAGCCAGGATTCCCCCCGACCTCCCAACGGATAATCGAGCAGCCGAATGCGCCCATGGACTCGCCACGGACCCCACTCCAGAAGAGCCCCGATGCTCCCTCCTCCTCCCAAACCATAACCTTTTTCCATACTGTTCCCCACGCTCAATTCACTTTCCAGCAGCGCATAGCCGGAGAGTTTGCTAATTTGAGCAGAAAACCCCGCCCCGGGGTTAAAGTAGGCCGTCAACCGTCGTCCGGCGCCAGTACTTCCCGACCGTTGCATTCCTAGGCAGACCTGCCAGGAAATCGGCGTTTCCCAACGACTGACCGGGGTCAGTGAGCACAGATCGATCAGGTCCAAACGCTCCACCCTGAGCCGCTCCCGCTCCGGAAAATAGCGCAGAGAGATTTGCCCAAGAACAATTTGCGCTCCGGACAAGTACCCGGACTGGTCATCGAGCAAGTCATGATATACTGGGCGGTAGCGCAATTCCTCCCCCCAACTCCCGGCAAAGTACCCCACCCCGAGGGATAACCGCGAGGTTCCGTGGCCATGATCGGGTCGGGTTGGCGGCTCGCATTCCTTATCGTCCAAGCCACCTCGCCCCAGACGACTCCGGGCGGTGAGCAAAGCCAACACCCGCGTGCGGTAGGTCTGAAGATCGAGGCGGCGTGCGAGAAAATCCTGCTCCGTCGCCCCAAAGGCGACTTCGAGAATCCGTCTGCGCGTGTCGGCATCGGTCACGTACAGAGGAAGATCGGCCACGTCGAGCACACCTTTCGCCAGATCTCGGGCGACGGCAATCTCACCGGATGTTAAACCGGCCATTTCTTGGCGCAGCACAGTCGCCGGAGAGGGCCTGAACCTGGCTCCCCGGATCAATCCGGCCTGATCAAGGCGGCGAATAGTATCGACCGGCAGAACCCAGAGCGGTTTGGAAGCGGTCAGGTTCAGGGAGGGGCGTGCGGCCTCAAGCAGATAGAGCAGGTTGTAGGAACAGTTCTCGTCGAAGAAAAAATAATCGGAGTAGATGTCCCGCAATTCCCACAGGTGCAGGAACATTCTCCTGGTCTCCGCGACCGTCAGGGCCAGCGGATACTCCCAGATATCCCGACGTTCAAGTCCACTATATTCCTTGAGTTTTTCGTAGTAGGGCAGAACCGAGAAATAGCCCCGGTAGAGGCCGGTCAGTCCCTTGACGGCATAAGCAAAACCGTTGCTTTCGTCCGTGAACGCCGAATAGTTGGCGGCATGGGCCAGAAGCTTGCTTTCCCGAGGGCCGGAGAAGTTCAACAGGGTATGGCCGAACATGGAAGCAGGGCTGTTCGGGTAACTTCCGGGAAAAACCAGGGTTGCACTGCGGGGATCGACACGGTCAAGAACCAAGGCCAGATCGGGACAGACCGCCGCCGTCACCGGATCGGCAGCCACTTCCAACTTCTCCGCCAGCCACTGGTAGCGAGCCGGGAACCGGCAGCGCGCCGCATTCCGCGTCTCACTCTCGGGCCCGAAAAGGGCGAGGATCGTAGCTTCGAGTTCGGCGGCGGGGTCTTCTTTCCCTGAGGGAGAGAAAAAAAAGTCGGGGTCGTCGACCGGGCTCCGCCGTCCCCGCCAGTCCTGGCGATAATGGAGCAGAACCTGCCAGTAACGATCCTCATGAAAGCGTTCTTCCCGTGCCTGACGAAGCCATTGCGACAGCGGCGGGGTCTCGGCCCAGGCTCCGCCAACCGGCACGACCAGCAGAAACGAAACGAGGCACAAAGTCCACCAGGGAACTTTGTGCCTCGCCCGCACTTTTCCGATTTCGGAAAGCAAGAGAAGAAACTAGCCACCGATGATGCGAATACGCTCCAGAACCAGTCCAGGATCTTCCGTTCCGGTGATGAAAATGTCGCCGAAGGCGGCCTGCAGCTTACCGGCGAAAAGCGTTCTTTCTTCGGCGGGAACGGTCATCAGTTCCGCTAGGGTATCGAGATGCTCACCCTCGCCGTAGGCCATATCCTGCGCCAGACCATCAATGTTATCGCGGATGTAGGCGAAAAGCTGGTCATCCGAACCGATGTTTGTCGGCTGTTCGCAGCCCAAGGTACCGGATGTGATTCCGAAAGTCTGATTTCCGAGAATCCCGTTGGTGCTCACCTGCATGGACTGGGAAAGAATCGAGCCATCCGCCCGATCCCCCCACAAAATCGTCCCGAGGCCGCACCCGCAATTCGTTTTAGCCTGACCAGCCCAGGCCGAAGCGGTCAGAAGAACCATGATAACGAGACTTACCGGTACAATTTTCGCTCTCATTTTTGCATTCTCCCTTTCTCGATTTTTGTCTCGAAATGGTGATTGTACGGAATGTAAGAACTGTTTCTATCCTGTGCCCGCGTGAAAAGTCAAGAATTGTATACACCGGGCCAGAGCCGCTTGGCAGCATCGGGTAGGAGGCGGGGTTGCCCCCGCCGTCCTCCCACACCACCGTGCGTACGGTTCCGTACACGGCGGTTCACGTGACGTTCTGAAAGCGACGGTGGTGGTCAATTAAGGAGACCAACCCCGCTT
>Ga0265295_1004363_pt1 | contig 19125 bp, 18 predicted proteins | sample Munlansysbiofilm_FD_192503 | JGI IMG/M metagenome (GOLD analysis project Ga0265295, IMG submission 192503) | Leachate microbial communities from a municipal landfill in Southern Ontario, Canada - Methane capture system biofilm | ecosystem: Engineered > Solid waste > Landfill > Unclassified ... | reverse complement strand
ACTCCAGAAGCCGTAGTTTTAAGTGGCTTTGATCCGATAAGAAGAGAAATAGCTAAACGAGCTTTAGAAACATTAGTCTCAGATGGTCGTATCCATCCAGGACGGATTGAAGAAGTTGTTGAAAAATCACGAGCTGAAGTCGATTTATTTATTCGTGAAGCCGGAGAAAATGCCATATTTGAAACGCAAATTGGTCGCATCCACCCAGATTTAATTAAATTATTAGGACGATTAAGTTTTAGAACGAGCTATGGACAAAATGTTCTAAAACACTCGATTGAAACTGCCTATTTAGCTGGGAAATTAGCGGCTGAAATTGGTGAAAATGAAGCCATGGCACGAAGAGCGGGATTACTACATGATATTGGAAAAGCAGTAGACCATGAGATTGAAGGTAGTCACGTTGAGATTGGTGTTAATTTAGCTAAGCGTTATAAAGAACCTAAAGAAGTTATTGATGCGATTGCTTCTCACCATGGTGATGTTGAAGCACAATCAATAATTGCGGTTTTAGTTGCTGCAGCTGATGCTCTAAGTGCAGCAAGACCAGGTTCTAGATCAGAATCAATCGAGATTTATATGCGCCGTTTAGAACAATTGGAAGAAATCTCTAATAATGTTAAAGGCGTGGATAAATCTTATGCAATTCAAGCAGGACGTGAAATTAGAGTTATTGTTAAGTCTGATGAGATTGATGATTTACAAACTTATAAAGTAGCAAAAGAAATAAAAGAAAAAATTGAAAGCACAATGAGCTATCCAGGAACTATAAAAGTCACAGTGATAAGAGAAGTTCGTGCAAGCGATATTGCAAAATAAGGGGAGCATTCCTCTTTTTTGTTAAAAAACTAATAAATTGTTTTAGAATATTTGAAAACAGTTCAGTTTATTTATATATGAACTTAAATTATGTTATTATATAAATAGTTAAAAGGAAGAAGTGATTTGAATGAAAATACTTTTTATAGGCGATATATATGGTGATTCGGGAATTGAAATTTTTAGTAATAAAATAAACGAATTAAAAAATAAATATCATCCTAATATAGTTATTATTAATGGTGAAAATATTGCTAATGGTCGAGGTATTACAAGAAATATCTATTTGCAAATGATGAAGTTAGGAGTCCATGCAATAACGATGGGAAACTGGACATGGGCTAATAATGACCTCTTAACATTCATTGAAGATAGTGTTGTTATACGGCCTGCAAATTTTATTGATGCTCCCGGCAAAGGATTTAAAATCATTAATTTTAATGGTAAAAAGATATTGGTTGTTAGTTTGTTAGGACGTGTATTTATGAATCCTAATTTAGAAAATCCCTTTATAACTTTAGATAACATAATAAAAAATCATGATGCTGATTATATTTTTGTTGATTTTCACGCTGAAGCAACTAGTGAAAAAGTTGCTCTTGGCCATTATTTTGATGGAAAAGTATCCGCCATTTGCGGTACACATACCCATGTTCAAACAAATGATGATCGCTTATTGCCTAATGGTACTTTATATATTACCGATGTTGGAATGACTGGACCATTAAATGGAGTTATCGGCGTTGAACAAGAAATAGTGTTTTCACGATTTTTAACTGGTTATTCACGTAATAACATTGTTGCAAGTGGAAAAAAACAGTTAAACGGTGTATTTATTGACATTGATAAAAAAACAATAGAAAAAATTCATCTTGAGGAGTAGATTTAATATGAAAGATGTTGATGTAACAAAGTATTTTAAGCCAAATTTGAAAGATGCTCGAAGACGGACTAGAAACGAAACTAGTCAGGAATCATTTCAAATTGAGGAAAAACATTTAAATATTGGATACGGAAAAAAATACTATATTCAGACATATGGTTGTCAAGGTAATGAAGCAGATAGTGAAATGATGGCTGGGATATTAAAAAAAATGGACTTTACTAAGGCCGAATCTTTTGATGAAAGTGATATTATAATCCTAAACACATGCGCAATCCGAGAAAATGCAGAGCATAAAGTATGGGGGACGTTAGGTCGATTCAAAGAGTTAAAACGCAACAACCCTGATTTAATATTGGTTGTCGCGGGATGTATGTCACAAGAAGAGGTTGTTGTTGAAAGAATTTTAAAAACATACACTCATGTAGATATTATTCTAGGAACACATAATATACATAAGTTAGCTGATTATATCGAAACAGCTATGTACGCAAAAGAACGTGTTATCGAAGTGTATTCAAAAGAAGGTTCGATTGTTGAAAACATTCCGAAAGTACGAGCTCACAAGTATAAAGCGTGGGTTAATATTATGTTTGGATGCAATGAGTTTTGTACATATTGTATTGTCCCTTATACAAGAGGGAAAGAACGTTCGCGTTTAAAAGATGAAATCATTAATGAAGTTAAAGAGTTAGTTGCAAATGGATATCAAGAAGTTACACTTTTAGGGCAAAACGTTAATGCCTATGGATTAGATTTTACAGACATTGAGTATACGTTTGGAGATTTATTAAAAGATTTAAACGATACAGGAATTGCTCGTATACGGTTTACTACATCTCATCCTCACGATATTGATTTAAAAACTATGGAAGCAATGCGAGATTGTGAGCATGTAATGCCACATTTTCATTTGCCAGTGCAATCTGGAAGTAACGCGGTAATCAAAAAAATGAACAGAAGATACACAAAAGAGAGCTATTTAAATGTATTATCGGATTTACGTGAACATGTTCCTGGTATTTCTGTAACAACTGATATCATAGTTGGTTTTCCAAGTGAAACTGATCAAGACTTTCTTGAAACGATTGATTTAGTTGAAAAAGCTCAATTTGAAGGCGCATTTACTTTTATTTTTTCAGCACGTGCTGGTACGCCAGCAGCGAATTTTCCAGATGACACACCGTTAGATATTAAGAAACAAAGACTATATAAATTAAATGAGCTAATTAATGCAGGATATCTAAAAGGAAATGAACGTTTCTTAGATAAAGTTGTAAATGTGTTAGTTGATGGTAAATCGAAGTATGATGACAATGTTTTATCGGGATACACTGAACATAATAAGTTAGTTAATTTCAAAGGTGATGAATCACTAATTGGTAAAATTGTTCCAGTGAAAATTACTATTGCAAAAACTTGGTTTCTAATGGGAGAACTTATATGAATGTTGAAGAAAAAATAATTAAGTTAATCAAGGAGAATAAGAAAGTTTCACGTTATAGAGAACTTGAGCATTTAGTTAATTCAAACGAACGATTACTTTCAAAAATGAAGGAAATAAAGTCGCTTCAAAAAGAGATTATGCATGCTGAAAAACTTGAAAAACAACAAATAAATATAGAATTAAATGAAAAATATCAACGTTTAATGAAAGACTTTGAAGCAGAGCCTTTAATGATTGAGTACTTGCAGTTGCAAGAAGAAATTAATGCTTTTTTAAAAGATTTTAAAGATATAATTAATGAAGGAATTGAGAAAGATTTAACTACTATCCTATAACTAAGCAATAATTTAGAATAAAATTATTCCTTTTGCTTGAAAAAATGCAATAAAAATTATATTATAATATATATTATAGATTATCCTTGGGGGGTTAAAAAATGCCGAAATATGAAAGAGACTCGAAAATTACGATTTTAAAAAAAGAAAAAAACGTCGATGAAATTCTAAAAACATTAATCAATTATCCTGCTGATCAAGTTGTTGCTTTTTTTCAAAACATTGGATTAAGTTTTCCAAGAGAAATAAGAATTGCTGTTTTAAGAGGTGTGTTAAGGGGACCAGTATTAAAAGTTCGTAATGAAAGAGCATCATTAGCAGATGAAATTAATTATCGCTTAGGTTGGTTTAATCAATTTTCTGAAATCCAACTTGTTAATCTCTTTTCATTATTTAAGGATGCAGAATTAGAGAAATTATATTTTGAAGAATTATGGTTATCATTACTTGAATATGCAACCGATAAAAGGATTTCTGAAAATGATTTTGATCGTTTGATAATGGATAGTGTCAATCATGCAAAAAAAGACGGCATAAAAGCTGCTGATGCAGTTTCGTATAACACAGTTCTTGATCCATTGTTCTTTGATAAAAAGGATCAAATAGATGGACTTACTCAAGATGTAATTCGACCAGTTTTATATAAGAGCTCAACAATTACCGAAATCCGTGAGTTAGGATTAAAATACGGAGTTAACGTTCCTAAGAGATTGAAGAAAAACGAATTGATAGACATCGTTGTTAAAGAATTAAAAGAACGTAATGAGCATACACCAGAATTAGAAGAAAAAATTAAAGGTATGAATATATTGTTAATTCAAAGATTTGCAATCAACAATAAAATTAAAGCTTCGACTGAATTGAAAAAGGAAGAAGTTATTGAATATATTTTATTAAATGCTAATGAAACAAAGGAAACTTATTTTGTTCCTTCTCCAACTGTTTATGAAGTTGAAGCTAATCAGCTAGGTGAATCAATGCCTGAATTAGATACAGTAGTTGAAGATACAAACGATGAAACCACATTAGAAGATACTTTAGAAGATGCAGAAGTTGCTTTAGAAGAAGCTGTTGAGAATCTTGAAGAAACAGAGTTAGCTCCAGGAAAACCTGTTGTTGTTACTGAACGAGTTGTTCAAGTGGCAGCTCCACGTGAAGGAATTGATGTATCAACAATTGAAGAAACATATCTAAATGTTGTTGAATATCATGGAACAAAACCTAAAAAGTATATCCGCCAACTTCAAGAAGATTATAATGTTGATGAAGATGATGAAGTAGAAACAAAAGAAAAGGTATATCAAGTAGAATTTTTAGGATTAGATAAAAAGAAAAGAAGTTTTGGACGTTTTATTGGGAAATTACTAATTTTCTTATTAGCATTAGTTCTGATTTTAGCATTAATATTAGTAATCTATTCTGCTCTTACCCCAAATGGTGGTGTAGCAGCTATTGATAATTTCCTTAATAAGTTATTTAATTTTAACGGACTTACTAAGTTACGTGATTTAATTCAAAAACTTCTAGGAAAATAATAAAGTAAATGGAGGGGCAATAATGGATGAAGATAAAAAACAAACATATACCCCAATGATGCAACAATATCTTAAAATAAAAGAAGACTACGCTGATGCGCTAGTCTTTTTTAGGTTAGGAGACTTTTATGAATTATTCTTTGATGATGCAATAATTGCATCAAAAGTATTAGAAATTGCCTTAACAGCAAGAGATGCAGGATCAAAGGTTCCAATGTGTGGTGTTCCTCATCACTCGGTAAAACCATATATTCAAAAATTAATTGAAAAAGGATTTAAAATTGCGATTGCTGAACAAGTTACTGAACCAGGTAAAGGCCTTGTTGAACGTGAGGTAATTAGACTTATTACCCCGGGGACGATAATTGAAGATGAAATCTTAGATTCCAATAACAATAATTTTATCGGAAGTCTTATTTTGACTGAATATGGGTATTTGTTTACTTATGTCGATATTTCAACCGGCGAATCATATTTAATTGATAAATTAACTAAGAAAGAGGCAATCGATCATATTAAATCATTAGGAATTAAAGAGATTATCTTAAAAAATAGCAGTGATAATGATTTAATGGCTGAGTTTAAAAACAACAATATTTACGTAACTATTCATTCAGATGTAAATAATTATGATCACAAATGGAGTGATAATCTAAGTTCTATTCAAAAACAAGGGCCTAGACACTTGATGAATTATTTAAATGAAACACAAAAACAACCTTTAAATCACCTTCAACCGATTGTTGTAGAAGAGAGTATTAAATATATGAACATCGATTATCGTGTCAAGAAACATCTTGAGATAATTGATTCAAATACTAATAATAGTAAAACAACATTATTAGCAACAATTGATTTTACAAAAACTTCAATGGGTTCAAGATTACTTAAACACCAATTGAATTATCCTTTAATTGATGAGCAATATATATTAAAAAGACTTGCATATATTGAAGCATTTTTACCTAATCAATATCGTAGTTTGTTAGAAGATGAATTAAAATTTATTTATGATATAAACCGTATTGTTGGAAAAGTTGCGTTTAATAGTGTTAATGCGCGTGATTTATTTCAATTAAGAGAAACACTAAAACGAGTTAAACCATTAAAAAATGTTTTATCCATGTTTAAAAATGAGCTTATTAACGTACTGATCGAGGATTTAAATGATCATAAAGAACTAGCGGATTTATTAGATAAAGCAATTGTTGATACGCCTCCAATTACAGTAAAAGAAGGTGGAATGATTAAGTTTGGATATAATAAACAACTTGATGATTTACATAACATAAATCAAAATAGTCAAAAATGGTTAGAAGAGTTTGAAGATACTGAACGTGAAAGAACAGGGATAAAAACCTTAAAAGTTGGGTATAACCGTGTGTTTGGTTACTATATTGAAATCAGTAAAGCTGCATCAATGGTTGTTGATGATTCGTTTGGATACGAGCGAAGACAAACATTAACCAATAGTGAACGTTACATTTCACCAGTTTTAAAAGAAAAGGAAGATTTAATCCTTAATGCAAAAGAAAAAGCAATCAATTTAGAATATGAAATATTCACATCAATTCGAGAAGAAGTTGCTAAATATACATCATCTTTGCAACAATTAAGTAGTAATATCGCTAAAATTGATGTTTATTTAAGTCATGCTATTTCAGCTCAAAAAAATCGTTATAATAAACCATTGATTTCTGAAAATCGTGAAGTTGATATTCAGGGGGGAAGACATCCAGTTGTTGAAAAGTTCACAGACTTTGTTGCCAATGATGTTCAAATGAAAAAAGGGGAAATATTTTTAATAACTGGACCTAATATGAGTGGTAAATCAACGTATATGCGGATGTTTGCCTTAATTGTTTATATGGCACAAATAGGTTCGTTTGTTCCTGCAAATTATGCAAAATTACCAATTTATGATGCGATATTTACACGTATTGGTTCATCTGATGATCTAAGTGGTGGAAAATCAACCTTCATGGTTGAGATGGTTGAAAGTAATGAAGCATTGACTTTTGCAACAGCGGACTCATTGATTTTATTTGATGAAATTGGTCGAGGAACTGCAACATACGATGGTATGGCACTGGCCCAAGGAATGGTTGAATATGTTCATGATAAAATAAATGCGCAAATGTTGTTTTCAACACATTATCACGAACTTACAGGATTGGCTAATAACGATAATAATATTACTAATCTTCATGTGAAAGCGAAAGAAGAAAAAAACAAAATGATTTTTATGCATCAAGTTGAAAAAGGTGCATCTGATAAGTCGTATGGTTTACAAGTAGCTGCTTTGGCAAATTTACCCAAGGATTTGATTAAGCGAAGCGAACAGATTTTAAGAATCTTAGAGAATAAAGATAATAAAATTAAGATTGATTTATTTAACTATGAGAAGGAAGAAGTTATTCCTGAAAACAAGATTTCCTTAGACCAAGAAGAAATTTTACAAGAGCTTGAAAAGATTGATTTTGATCAAATGACACCGATTGAAGCGCTAGTGTTATTAAAGAATTATCAAAATAAATTGAAAAAGTAATGAGGTGTTTTTGTTGAGTATTATAAAGTTAATGGATGAAAAACTAGCAAATATGATTGCTGCGGGAGAAGTTGTCGAAAGACCTTCTTCAGTTGTTAAGGAGTTAGTTGAAAATGCCATTGATGCTAATGCATCGAAAATCGATATTCATATAAAAGAAAGTGGATTACACGAAATAAAAGTAGTTGATAATGGTATCGGGATGGATAAGATTGATGCCAAGACTGCTTTTTTGCGTCATGCAACATCAAAGATTTCGACTGAATATGATCTAGAACGAATTAAAACCTTAGGATTTCGTGGTGAAGCATTAGCGGCTATTTTATCAGTCAGCAAGATTACTTTAAAAACTCGACAAAAAGGAAATGAAGCTTTTTTTTATGAGTATGTTGATAGCAAGCTTGTTAAAGAAGGGACTTGTGCTTTAAATACTGGAACAGAGATTGTTGTAAATGATTTATTTTATAATACACCTGCTCGACTTAAGTACATAAAATCCGAATATAGCGAACGTGCTAGTATTATTGATACGTTTGATCGAATTGCTTTATCTCATCCCAAGATTAGTTTCAGTTTAACAATTGATGAAAAACTTATTAAAGAAACTTTTGGTAATGATGACTACTTTAGTCTTTTAAATCAAATTTATGGAAGTAGTGTTTTAAGAGATCTAATTGTCTTTGAAAACGAATTTCAAAAGATTAAGGTTAAAGGTTATTTAGGATCACCCAGTTTATCACGAGCACGAAAAAAAGATATAAGTATTTTTGTAAATGGTAGATACATCAAAAATTATGGTTTAACTCAAAGTATTATTGACGGATATCATTCATTCTTGATGGTCAATCGATATCCTCTAGCAATAATTATGTTAGAAATGGATCCTTATTTGCTTGATGTTAATGTACACCCACAAAAATTAGAAGTTAAATTTGCGAATGAATCGCTTATTAAATATCATTTAGAAATGTTTATCAAGAATGAATTAGTTGGTAATAGTCATGAGATACCTACAAATCTAAGTAATAATAAAAAAGATTATACAATCAATAATAATCAACGTGATGTTTATGTGAAAGAAGAGTTAGAGTTTAACTATGACACTCCTTTTAACAGTGAGATTATTAAAGAGGAGATAATTAATGATTATGAAATAAAACCTTCAAAAATTCCTGATTTTTCGTATATTGGTACATTAGCTGGAACGTATTTATTATTTCAAAATGAACAGGGATTATATATGGTAGATCAACACGCTGCGGAAGAAAGAATTAATTATGAGTATTACTACGAAAAACTTGGTAGCCGCAAAATTATCGTTAAGGAAATGATTATTCCTCGTGAATTACACTTAACTAAAGAAGATTTAGCAAAGATTAATGATTATTCATCGGCGTTTAAAGAAAAAGGCTTTATTTTTAATGATAAGATGCAATTGCTTGGTCATCCTAATTTTATTTTAAATGAAGATTTAGAAGAAATTCTTAATCAAATGGTTTTACTTATAGAAGAAAAAAATCTAATTGATTATCGAATTATAATGGACCAAATCGCTAAAAATAGAAGTTGTAAAGCATCTATTAAAGCAAATCACCAATTGTCACGTAAAGAAATTGATACACTAATTGCTAGACTAAAACAAACTAAAAATCCTTATACTTGTCCTCATGGTCGACCAACCATCATCCATCTGACGTTTTACGATATTGAAAAAATGTTTAAAAGAGTCGTATGAAAAAAGTTATTGTAATTGTTGGTCCAACAGGATCAGGTAAAACGAAACAATCTCTTTTGTTGGCTGATGCAATTAATGGGGAAATAATAAATGGTGATTCAGTTCAAATTTATCAAGAACTAAATATTGGTTCTGCAAAGATTAAGGAAGATGAAAAAGCAGGAATAAAACATCATATGTTTGATGTTTGTTCGATTGAAGAAAAGTATACAGTATTTAATTTTCAACATGATGTTAGAAAACTACTAGAAATGATTGATCATCCAATTATTGTTGGTGGGACTGGATTTTATATAAAATCAGCTTTGTTTGATTATCGATTTGATTTAGAAGAACATATAAATATTGACTTTAGTGATTTAACAAACGAAGAAATATTTAACGAGATTAAAGGTGTCGATCAAGATTTAATTATTGATAAACACAATCGACACCGTTTAGAACGTGCATTAACAATGAAAAGAAACGGTATTTTAAGAAGTTCAAAAGATAAAAAAAATCAGCCTTTATACGATATTCTAACATTTTATTTAGATGTAGACCGTATTACTTTAAAAGATCAATTAGAGAAAAGACTTGATATCCAAATTGCTAATGGTTTTATCGAGGAAACAAAAGCTATAGTTGATAAGAATATAATACTTAATATTATTGGTTACCGAGAATTATCATTGTATTTAAAGCAAGAAATAACAATTGAGGAAGCTAAAGAAAAGATAATTAAAAGTTCAATGAGTCTCGCTAAAAGACAAAAAACATGGTTTAAAAATCAAATGGATACTGTTTTATTAGATGCAAACGATCCAAATGTAACGACAAAAATGATAAAGAAAAGTCTAGATTTTTTAAAGGGGTAAAAATGCGAATTTATTTAATTGGAATGCCTGGAAGTGGAAAATCAACAATTGGTCGAATGCTTGCACAACATATAGGATATGATTTCATTGATTTAGATGACTATGTTGCACATCAGGCATTGATGTTTGTTGACGAGATAATTGAAAAGTTTGGTATTGACAAATTTCGCGAACTTGAAAATAAAGCCTTATCTGAAGTTATAGGCAATAATGTTATCATTGCCTGCGGTGGCGGTATAGTTGAAAACAGTAATAATAAGGCCTTAATGCAAGGGATTGTCATCTATATAGATGTTGATTTAAAAACCTTAGAAGAACGATTAAAATATGACTATCCACGTCCCTTGTTAAAGGAGTATACACTTGAAGAACTATACAAAAAACGTTTCCTTAAGTATCAACACTTTGCTGATTTAATTGTTGGTAATAAAAATGATATAAGAAAAACAATCGATGACATCGTAAAAAATATTGAGGTGAACTAATGCGAGTATTAATTATAAATGGACCTAATCTTAATATGCTTGGAAAAAGAAATAGAGAACTCTATGGAGAGTTTACTTTAAATGAACTTAATAAACATTTGAAAGAGCAATTTAAGAACGTTAAGTTTACTTTTTTTCAAACAAATAGTGAGGGAAAAATTATTAATAAGCTACACAAAGCTAATCGTTATGAAGGAATCATCATTAATGCCGGAGCATATACTCATACTAGTATTGCGATACGTGATGCCTTAGAATTAGTAAATGTTTCAAAAGTTGCAGTTCATTTGTCAAACATAAATGAACGTGAAGATTTTCGGAAAACTGATTACATTAAAGATGTTGTAGATTGTGTTTTTATGGGTGAAAAGAAAATGAGCTATGAAAAAGCAATTAAATTTTTACTTGCTAATAAATAGGTATTTATAGTATAATATTAGTGTTATTTTATAGAGGGGTGTTAATATGGTTTCAACAAATGATTTTAAAACAAACATGACAATAGAATTTGAAGGGAATATTTTCCAAGTATTAGAATTCTTACATGTTAAACCAGGAAAAGGAGCAGCTTTTGTTCGTTCAAGATTGCGAAATTTGCGAACAGGTGCCGTTATTGATTACACATTTAACGCAGGAGTTAAAGTGAAAAAAGCACAAATCAATCGCGTACCTATGCAATATCTTTATGCAGATGGCTTAAATCATGTTTTTATGAATCAAGAAACATATGAACAAATTGAATTGAATCGTGATTTGATTGAGGAAGAATTAAAATACATTTCTGAAGGAATGAAGGTAGAATTAATCATTTTCAATGACAGTGAAGTTTTAGGGTTAAATTTACCAGATAATATTGTTCTTACTGTTACTGAAACAGTTCCTGGTGTTAAAGGTGATACAAAATCGAACGCTTTGAAAGATGCTATTATGGAAACAGGATTGCTTGTTAAAGTTCCGCTTTTTATTGAACAAGGGGAAAGAATCGTCGTTTCTACAGTTGACGGATCATACGTTTCTAGAGAAAAATAAAAGGCTTTAGAGCCTTTTTATTTGTAATGGAGGATTTATAGATGGAAAGATTACAAAAAGTTATCGCTAATAGTAACATTGCTTCAAGACGAAAGGCTGAAGAACTTATTAAGAATGGTCTTGTAAAAGTTAATGGTGTTGTTGTTACGGAATTAGGAACAAAAGTTAATAAAAACGATGAGATAATTGTTGACGGAAAAAAAGTAGAAATTCAAGAAAAAACATATTTATTATTGAATAAACCTACTGGATATTTATCTACAACAAGTGACGACAAAAAAAGACGAACAGTGCTAGATTTAGTTAAAGAAGATTATCCAGGCGTTAGAATGTATCCGGTTGGGCGTTTAGATTATGATTCTGCGGGACTATTGTTGTTAACAAACGATGGAGATTTAACCCTGAAATTAACTAAACCAGAATTTCTTGTTGAAAAGGAATATATTGTAAGAGTTAAAGGCGTTATGTTGAAAAAAACAATTCAAGATCTAAAAAAAGGTGTCAAAATTGATAATGATTATTTAGCAATTGCTAAAGAAGCAGCAATTCTAAGTGTTGATAAAGAAAACCAATCAACCTTAGTTGGTATGATTATTACCGAAGGTAAAAATCGTCAAATCCGCAAAATGATGGATAAACTTGGATATCCTGTTAAAAACTTGACACGTGTTAAATATGATTTTTTAACTTTAGATGGCGTTAAAAGAGGCGGATATCGTGAATTAACAAATCATGAAGTGAAAAAACTTCATGCAAATCAAGTAAAAAGATAAAAAACGGTAATTGTTTTTTAAAAATATGGTATAATTATAGACAGTGGAGGAATGAGATGAGCGAATTTCATGTTGCTATTGATGGTCCAGCGGGCTCAGGTAAAAGTACAATAAGCTCTTTAATTGCAAAAAGACTTAATTGGACTCATATTGATACAGGAGCTATGTATCGTGCTGTGACTCTATGTGCTTTAAATAAAAAAGTTAATTTAAATGATGAAAAGGCATATTCGTTTTTGGAAGATACTAAAATTAATTATCAAAATGATAAAATCTTAATCAATGGAAAAGATGTTAGTAGCGAAATAAGAAGCGAAGTAGTAACAAACAATGTTTCATTAGTCTCAAGTTTTCCATATGTAAGAAAGAAAATGGTTTATCTTCAACAACAAGCTGCTAAAGATCAAAAGATAATTATGGATGGCAGAGATATTGGGACTGTAGTTTTGCCTAATGCTGACGTAAAAGTATTTCTCACAGCTAATGTTGAAGAAAGAGCGAAAAGACGTTATGCAGAGCATAAGACTAAAGGTCGTGAATCAGATATCGAAAGTTTAATAAAAGATATACAAACTCGCGATGTTAAAGATTCAACTCGAGAAGAATCACCATTGAAACAAGCAAAAGATGCGAATGTAATTGATACTACTTACTTGACAATCGAAGAAGTAGTTAATATTATTATAAATTTGATTGAAAAAAAGGAGAATGAATGAGATGGATATAATAATGCTAAAGGTAGGAGACATCGTTGAAGGTAAAGTTGTTAAAGTTAGTGAAAATACCATCTTTTTGGATGTTCAGTATTTTACAGAAGCTAAAATGCATATTGATAACTATGATCAAGAATTAGATAGTTTTATTGGTGTAGTTAAAGAAGGCGACATTGTAAAAGGGCGAATTCAAAAAATCATGGAAGAACCAGCACTTATTTTAATGTCAAGATTACCACTTATTAAAATTAACAACTTTGAAAAGATTAGAGAAGCTGTTGAAAGCAAAGAGGTAGTTACTGCCAAAGTTAAAAAAATTGTTGATAAAGGATTATTACTAAGTTACTTAGATTATGAAGTATTTTTACCTTTCACACTATTAGACTATGAGTTTATTGAAGATAAAGATAAACTTAAAGGTAAAAAACTTGAAATCAATATTATTGAAGCAACTAAAAAAGGTCGTTTTACAAGAATCGTTGGTTCAAGAAAAGATATTTTTGAACAAGAAAGAAAAGATGCTTATGAACAACGTCTTAAAGAACGTCAAACAGAACTTGATAGTATTCAAACAGGAGATGTTATCAAAGGGACTGTTGATAAACTTGAAAAACATGCGGCAAACATTAGATTTAATCAAGTTGTTGGATTATTAAGAATTTCACAAGTTTCACATTACCGGATTGAAAAAATCGAAGATGTTTTAACATTAGGGCAAGAAGTTGAAGTTAAGGTTATCAAAAAAGAAGGTAATCGTTTAGATTTATCGATTAAAGCTTTACAAGAAACACCATTTGAAAAGTTTGCTAATGAACACAAAGTTGGCGACACAATTACTGGTGTTGTAAATCAAAAACTTCCTTTCGGATTAATAATTGAAGTTGATCGCGATGTTCGCGGATTATTACATAAGAATGAATATTCATGGAACCCTAGTGATAACTTTGATGATTTTGTTAAAATTGGTGATGAAGTATCATTAAAGATTGTTAATTTAGATCCTAAGGAAGAAAAGATTAGTCTTTCTAAGAAAGCACTAGAAGATAATCCTTGGAAAAATGTCACTTTAAAACGTGGCGATATAACAAAAGTTAAAGTTACTGCTGTTTCAAATAAAGGTATTGAAATTGAAACTCAAGGCGTAAATGGATTTATTCCAGCTAATGAAGTTGAAGCTGATAAAGTAAATCAAATTGAAGCTTATTACTCAGTAGGAGACGAAGTTGAAGCATTAGTAATTGATGCTAATACTCGTTCTTGGGTTTTAAAACTTTCAATAAGACGAATTACTGAACGTAAAGAACGTGAATCATATGAAAAGTATTTAGAAGATGATAACGAAGAAGTAGGACAAACAATTGGCGATTTGTTTGCTGATGAATTAAAGGATTAAGGTTGTGATATTATGCCGTTTGTTGTAGCAATCGTAGGGCGCCCTAATGTCGGTAAATCTAGTTTATTTAACCGGATTATTGGTGAAAAACTAGCGATTACTGATGATGAAATAGGCGTAACGAGAGATCGTATATATGGTAAAGCTGAATGGCTTACCAGAACATTTAGCGTAATAGATACAGGGGGCATCGATATTATTGATGCGCCCTTTTTAAGTCAAATTAAAGAACAAGCACTGCTTGCGATGGATGAAGCTGATGTAATCATTTTTTTAACCGATGGGAAGAGTGGAGTTACGGATGGAGATCAGTATATTGCTAAACAGTTATATCAGACAAATAAACCTGTTATCCTTGCCGTTAATAAGATTGATGATGTAAATCAATTATCTAACACCTATGAGTTTTATCAATTAGGATTTGATAATCCGATTGGTATTTCATCAAATCATGGGATTGGTATCGGTGATTTATTAGATCGCGTTATTTCATACATGAATACTGACAACGCTAATGAAGAAGAAAAAGGCATTAAGTTTGCAATAATTGGTCGCCCTAATGTCGGAAAGTCTTCATTAACGAATAGTATTTTAGGTGAAAACAGAGTAATTGTTAGTGATATTTCCGGGACAACAAGAGATGCAATCGACACCAAATTTAGGTATAATCGGAAAGATTATGTTGTTATTGATACTGCAGGTATAAAAAAACGCGGCCGGATTTATGAAAATACTGATAAATACAGTGTTTTAAGAACGCTTGGTGCAATCGATCGCGCTGATGTTGTCTTAGTTGTTTTAGATGGACATGAAGGAATAATAGAACAAGATAAGAATGTAGCTGGATATGCGATGGAAGCAAATAAAGCCGTTATTATTGTTGTAAATAAATGGGATATAGTTGATAAAGATAGTAAAACGATGCAACGGATGATAAATAAGATTCGTGATGAGTTTAAGTTTTTAGATTATGCGCCAATCGTGTTTACATCAGCATTAGAAAATGAACGGATTTTAACATTGTTTCCTGCAATTGATTTAGCTTATGAAAACTATAATAAAGAAGTTAAAACAAGTATTTTAAATCAAATTATAATTGATGCAGTAGCAATGAATCCGACACCCATTCATAATCGTGGGAAAGCAAACTTTACCTATGCTACGCAAGTTGCGGTTAAACCGCCGGCGTTTGTATTGTTCGTTAATAATCCTGATTATGTCCATTTTTCATATTTAAGATATTTAAATAATCAATTACGAGATGCAATTGATTTTGAGGGGACACCGATTAAGTTAATTTTAAGGAGGAAAAGTGAATAATGAAAGTTAGTATTATTGGTGGTGGCGCTTGGGGAACCACGCTAGCACAATTATTTCATGATAATGGTCACGAACCTTTTATCTATGAAATTAATAATGATTATGTAAATAGAATTAATAATGATAATGTTCATCCAATTTTTGGTAATAAATTAGATCAAAGCATTAAGGCGAGTAGTAACTTAAAAGAAGTTATCGACTATAGCAATTTTTATGTACTTGCTGTTCCTACTAAAGTAGTTAGAGATGTTTTAAAATCAATGAATAAATTGATTAGTGAACCAAGTATTTTTGTTAATGTCTCAAAGGGGATTGAACCGGAAACATTAAAACGAGTTTCAGAAATTGTTTTAGAAGAAATAAGTAAAGATAACCAAATTGGTTATGTTTGTTTAACAGGGCCGAGCCATGCGGAAGAAGTTATTGAACGGAAATTAACACTTTTAGTTAGTGCAAGTGTTAATAACGAATTATCATTACTTGTTCAAAATATGGTTGCTAATGATTCATATATGCGCGTTTATACATCAAACGACTTAGTAGGTAGTGAAGTTGGTGGAGCAGTAAAAAATGCGATTGCTGTAATAAGTGGAGCATGTACCGGCCTAGGATTAGGCGAAAATGCACGGGCAGCTGTTATTACACGCGGGATTAGAGAAATAGTTAAAGTCGTTGAGTTCTATGGCGGAAAACGGGAAACAGCCTTTGGATTAACCGGAATTGGCGATCTTATTGTAACAGCCTCAAGTGAGAACTCAAGAAACTTCCAAGGTGGGAAGAAAATCGGTCAGGGTATGACAGTTGATGAAATATACGCTAATGCAACACAAACAATTGAAGGGTTTAGAACAATCTATGCATTAAACGGACTTTCAAAGAAATTTAACATTGAATTACCAATGATAAATATTGCTTATGAAATATTAGAAAACCGTTTAACTGTGGGAGAAGGTATGAGAAAATTGTTAAAGCGTGAGTTAAAATCCGAAGATTTCTCGTAATCATAGAAACCCATATTTTTCATGTTATAATGCACCCAAATGAATTAAAAAGGAGAAATTAAACATGAGAAATAAAAGAATGAAATTAGTTATGGCAATATTCTTATTATTTGCTTTAACAGCTACTACTGCATATGCATATTGGGGTGGAGCTACTACAGATGATAGAGACTTTACAATTAATATTGGTGAAGGTATTGGTATAACTGTAACAGATGGTACTACTGTTCCAACTGCAGGTTCATTATTAGTTCCAGAAGGTTGTGTTCAAGGTGCAAATGACGTAGAATCATTGGCATATTCATATATTATTAAAACATCAAGTGCTGTTCAACCTGGGACAAAATTAAAAGTGACTGCTAATAGTGATGATATTTCAGGTCTTGTTCAAATAAACGTATATGCAGCAGATGCAGTTACTCTATTAGACAATACAAATAATGGCTTAGAAAATGCACATAAAAATCCAGGATTAAAAGTTGTTGTAGTTATTACATTATCAGAACCAGTTTCTGAGGGAGATTATAATAACATTAAAAATGTAACTCTTAACGTAGACATTTTATTCGAAATGGAATAATACAATAAGGCTAGTTAATCTAGCCTTATTTATTTTTAAGGGTTATTTTGGTATTATCAATGTTAAATAACAAAAGATATTTAAATTATCACAAAGAATGTGGGAAACCTGATAAAACGTGATAATAAAGCGATAAATTTTCAGAAAATATTTGAATTAAACAATAAACGTGTTATAATTAACTCAAATTCAATAGGAGGAAATAGAATGAATAAAACAGAATTAGTTGCCTTAGTAGCAATGAAAACTGATGTTACTCAAAAATTAGCTAGCGATATCGTTGATGCAGTTATTGATACAATTTCAGAAACATTAGCTACTGGTGAAAAAGTTGTAGTAACTGGGTTTGGAACTTTCGAAGTTCGTACTCGTGTTGAAAGAACTGGTAAAAATCCTAGAACAGGGGAAACAATTATTGTTCCTGAACAAAAAACTCCAGCATTTAGAGCCGGTAAACTTTTAAAAGAAGCAGTAAAATAATTTGAGTAAAACGCCTTTCTGAAAGGCGTTTTTTCTTAAAACAATTGAATAATTAGGGTATTTTTAGTAAAATAATAAAGAGGTGTTAGTGATGACGATATTTGAAAGAGCAATGATCAACGATATTAAATATTTTAAAGATAATACTTTTGATATTAATCAAAAAGATGATAGTGGAAAAAGTATTTTACATTATGCGGTTATCGGTAATGCTTTTGAAGTTATTAATGAATTGATTAAGCGTGGTGTTAATGTTAATATTCAAGATAATAATTTAGAAACTCCTCTTTTTGATTGTGCCAGAAAAGGAAAACTGGAAATTGCTAAAATATTGATTATTAATTATGCTAAAGTTAATATTACAAATAAAGATCATGAGACCCCATTTCATTTGGCTAGTGCCAAAGGAAATAAGGAGTTCTTAAAATTATTAGTTGAAAATGATGCTATACCAAACACCCTTACAAACGATAAAAAATATCCTGTTCATTACGCAATTTTAGCAGGAAAAATTGATGTTATAAAATATTTGTTGACACTTGCTAATCAACCGTTTACTTTATTAGATTTTATGAACAATACGTTATTACATTTTGCAGCAACAACAACTAATGACCTTCTTATCTTTTATTTGATTAGTGAAGGATTAAATCCCAATCTAATGAATAAAGATTTAGAAACACCGCTATTTAATGCTGTTAGATTTGGGACAAAAGAAACTGTAAATGCATTATTGCATAATGATGCATATATTAATATAAAAAATAAGAATAATGAAACACCGCTTGATTATGCAAAGATTTATGAACGCTATCAAATTAAAACATTATTAGAAAACTATCAGATGTTACCAAAGTATGAACGATTAGTGAAAAATCAATCCTTAACCGTAGCAACTTTGAACCGAGACTATAAAGAATTAGGCAGGTTAATAAAAAACTCTCAAACTATGCGTAATGATAAGCATAATTTCTCAGCATTAGATTATGCTAACTTATATGATTTTAAAGAAGCAATCAAGTTACTGAAAAATTGTCCAGTACTATAATAAAAAAGTCCCTAAAATGTAGTGAACCCTATATATTGGACTAAATAAAATTTAATATTTTTAATTAAAGGATTGATTTCTAAATTCAACAGGAGTCAGTCCTTTTAATTTAACTGTAATTCTTTCATTGTTATAGTAATGAAT
>Ga0265295_1004362_pt1 | contig 19129 bp, 15 predicted proteins | sample Munlansysbiofilm_FD_192503 | JGI IMG/M metagenome (GOLD analysis project Ga0265295, IMG submission 192503) | Leachate microbial communities from a municipal landfill in Southern Ontario, Canada - Methane capture system biofilm | ecosystem: Engineered > Solid waste > Landfill > Unclassified ... | reverse complement strand
GGCGATCCGTTCAATCCCGAAAAGTAGCAACAAATAGCGGAGGGGTGTCCGAGAGGTCGAAGGTGACAGACTCGAAATCTGTTGTACCGCAAGGTACCGTGGGTTCGAATCCCACCCCCTCCGCCATAATAAAAACAAGGGCTTAGCCGATTTCGGCTTGGCCCTTGTTTTTTGCGTTTTTCCTCCCGAATGAGATTTAGGTGGAAAGATTGGTGGAAATATATGGGTTTTCATATTTAAAAAATGCCTTTCCAAGCACACCCGCCTTGACGACTTTGGCGAGCAGTCTCGTCACCCGTTTTTTTGCCTTTGAAGGATTGACCATGCGTCAGCAACTGGCTATCGGACGGTTCGTGACGCATGGAGCAGACGCGCCTGGGCGCGACGAATCACCCTGTGGGCGGGTAGGCGAAGCCGTCAGCCGTCCATAGGGGGTGAGGGTCTGCGGAGCCGGCAAGAGGCTCTGCAACGCCGTCCTTGTCCCTTCGATTTTCCTCCGTCCGTCAATTCCTTTTTCTGCCTTCTCGTACATTCCCCCCCCCCCCGATCATTAAGCAACAAGATCATTTGTCGTCTCTTCGCCGCTGCGGGACGTTCAGGGACAATGTCATTCGCTGTGTGGTGACATTGGTCTGCCGACCCGTGCTTTTAGTGGTGAGGCTTCGACGAGGACAGGAACCCCGTCCATATCGGACCCTGAATTTACCGAGGAGGAAAAAGCATGAAGAAGGTCGACCTTTGCGCTCTGGAGGAGAAATGGGGAGCGCCCTTTGTAGCCCGGCGGGAAGTTTACCGCTTCTCTGGGGGCATCGTTACCCCTCGTCACTTGGCCAACGAGGATTCCCGCGGCACCGGGCCGGCCGGGAAAATCACCGTCAACGGCCGGGTGGCCTACCCGACCGCCAGTTTGGTCGCCTGGCTCGAGGCGAGGCTGAAGAGTCCGGACTGCGCAGAATGATCGGCAACGTTCCCATACGGCAGGATATGCTTGCCTTCGGCGAGGGGGAACAGAAGCAGTTGCCGACATCGGACCGGAATCTTTCCTCAACGAGCGATGCTCCGCGCCCACTTCCCGCCGAGCTTCCCCCGGTGGAACCCTTCGAGGTGCGCCTGCTGCCGGCGTCCCTCGTTCCCTGGGTTATGGATACCTGGGAGCGCATGCAGTGCCCTCCCGACTACCCCGCTGTCGCCGTCATGGTGGCGCTGGCGGGTGTGGTCGGTCGGCGGGTGGCGATCGGTCCCCAGGCCGAAACCGACTGGCTGGTCGTGCCCAACCTCTGGGGCCTGCTGGTCGGCCGACCGGGTCTGCTGAAGTCGCCCGCCATGGAGGCCATGCTCGCCCCACTAAAGGTCCTGGTGCAGGAGGCCGCCGAGGACTTTCAAGGGGCGCTGGCCGAACACGAAGCGGCCCTTCTGGCTCACAAGCTGCGGCGGGATTCCGCCGAGAAGGCAGCACGAAAGAAGCTGGCCCGGGATCCCTCAGCCGACATCGTGGCGGATCTGCTTACCGTTCCGCCGGAAGTCCCGCACCAGAAGCGCTACCTGAGCAGCGACAGCAGCGTCGAGGCGTTGGGGGAGCTGATGCGGCAGAACCCAGACGGCATCCTCGTCCACCGGGATGAGATCATGTCCCTGCTGAAATGGCTGGATCGGGAGGACAATGCCGCCGCGCGCGGATTTTATCTAACGGCCTGGAACGGAGATAGCGGCTATACCTTCGACCGGATCGGCCGTGGATTGAACCTGCATGTTCCCGCTCTCTGCCTGTCCCTGCTCGGGTCGACCCAGCCGGGGCGCCTGGCCGGCTACGTGCGCACGGCACTCCATGGTGGGTCGGGAGACGACGGCCTGCTGCAGCGCTTCGGCCTGCTGGTGTGGCCCGACGTGACGGGCCAGTGGCGCGAGATCGATCGGCCGCCTCACGACACGGCCCGACGACGCGCCCAGCAGGTCTTCCGGCGTCTGGCCAGTCTGAATGGGACGGAGATCGGTGCCGAGGTGAATGAGCACGGACCGCCCGTCCTGCGCTTTGATCCCGATGCCCTGGGTCTGTTTCGCCAGTGGCGGGCCGAACTGGAACACCGTCTGCGCGCCGGGGAGATGCACCCGGCCCTGGAAAGTCATCTGGCCAAGTACCGCAAGCTGGTTCCGGCCCTGGCGCTGCTCTGTCACCTGGTCGACGAGGGACAGGGACCGGTGAGCGAGGTGGCCACCATGCGCGCACTGGGCTGGGCCGAATACCTGGAGAGCCACGCCCGGCGGGTCTATGCGGCGGTGACGCTCCCTGAAGTATCCGCCGCCCGGGCCATCTTGAAACGCATCCGCCGGGGGGATCTGACACCTCCCTTCAGCGGCTGGCAGGTCTGGCGACCCGGCTGGTCCGGGCTGGACAGTCGGCCGGTGGTGCTGGAGGCCCTGGAGCTGCTCACCGAATACGGCTGGCTGCAGGCCGAGCGTCAGGACGCCAAAACCACCGGCGGACGGCCCTCTATCCGGTACCATGCGCACCCTGCGGTCACGGGGAGGTCGGAATGAGGGCCCTTGACCTGCTGCGGCGGAAAATCCCCCTGCCGCAGGAACTGCAAAAACTGCAAATAGCGCCGGAGCCGGTTGGATGGCTTACTGCAAAAACCGCAAAAACACCTTCTTGCAGTTTTTGCAGTGACCGCGGCAGGCCTTTTCCGTGGAAGCCCAGGCACATCAGAAAACAGCGGTTGTCGCTCAGATGGACCTGGTAAAGAAGAGAAGGTGGGTGAGATAAGAACAGGAAGTTTTACAGAGGAGGAGATCATGACGAATTACAAAGTTGCCGCTCAACTGCTTGATGTTCCGGAAAAACTGATCTGGAGAATGCATCGGCAGGGGATTATTGCCAACCCGCTGCTCGACGAGGAACTGAAAGGATTGATGATGATTAGTAACATCTGGCGCTCTGCCTGGTTCCTGCGCATGGCTCTGGGAGGATTTTCCGAAGCCCGGCGCAAGGAGCTTTTCCTCAAGCCGGAGCTGACCCGGGTCGAGCGCTACATCCTGAAGTGCTATCTGAATGCCCCCAAGGGAAAACGGCTCCACATCAAGTACATCATCGACAACGTCGAGCATTACCTCGGAGTCAAGGTCGCCCCGCATCAGGTCAAACGCATACGCTCCATGGCCTACGAGATCCGCCGCGGCCGTCGCTTCGATCCGGACGGTGGGTAGCGAAAGGGTGCTGATCTCTGGATATCACGAAAAATATTGTCTGGAAAACCGGCAAATAAGAAAGAGGGGTTATTCTCTTTGGGAAGATCGGAACTGATCTCTGGATGGTAAAGATGAAAAATCAGGTAATGAAGACGCATGCGGGGACTGGGGACAGGGGAGATGATCGGAGGGCGTTCTGCAAAGAAGTGCGCGACCCGCGACATATTCTGGCACGGGTGGGTGGTATTGGATGAAATGAGAAGGGGTTTATTCTCTGGTAAAAACGGGTTGTTATGGGTTATGATGCTCCGTATTAACCTTGTCTGGAACACCTTTGGTTGGCAATAGACCATCCATGTCATAATAAGTCAGGCCTGCTTCCTTTTAAGGATGCAAAGGCTACTAGGTGGGATGTAGGGATTTTTGACAGGGTAACTGTTTGCTGCCTGGAAGAATTTATCATGGCCAAAGCGGATCAACTCAAAGCGTTGCTTAAGTCGCACATCGAGGGAGATGAGACTCACTTCTATGCGGTAGCCATGCAAATGGCGGCGTCCGAGGCAAAACGTGGCCACGGCAAGCTTGCACAGGAAATCAGAGCCCTCATTGACGAAGCCAAGGCAAAAAAATTCGCACCCGCTTCCCCTCAGCCGATTCCGATCACCGCCCCTCGCGGGGAACTCTCTTCCCTACTTTCGGTTTCCTATCCAAAACTGAGATTACCGGACATGGTACTCATAGAGAGTGTGTCCGAGCGCCTCAAGCGGCTGATCAAGGAACAACGTCAAATCAAGAAAATCCGTTCCTATGGGTTGATGCCCAGAAAAAAACTGCTCCTCGTCGGGCAGCCGGGAACAGGAAAGACCATGTCCGCCACGGTTCTGGCCGGCGAGTTGGGGCTGCCTCTTTTCACCGTCCGCCTCGACAGTTTGATGACCAAATACATGGGAGAGACGGCGGCCAAGCTCCGCCTCATTTTCGAGGCTCTTACTCAAACCCGAGGCGTCTACCTGTTCGACGAGTTCGATGCGATCGGCTCCCAGCGGGGCCTGCTCAACGATGTCGGGGAAATAAGGCGTATCTTGAACAGCTTCCTGCAAATGATAGAGCAGGATAATTCGGATAGCCTTATTCTTGCTGCCACAAACCACCCCGAAATTCTTGACCATGCGCTCTTTCGGCGCTTTGATGATGTCATCGAGTTCGAGTTGCCGCCCAGGGAGCTGATCGAACAAACTATAAGCAATAAACTGCTTCGTTTCAAAAAGAAGGATATGGATTGGAAGAAACTCGCAGAAAGAGCCGAGGGGCTCAGCTACGCCGACATCACCAAGGCCTGCGAAGATGCCATAAAGGATGCGATTATCCATGACCGCGAGGAAGTCTCAACGGAGGACCTCTTAAAGCCACTCCAGGAACGCCAATCCATCCGTAAGAAATAAATTTTCCTTCCTGAAAAGGACTGTAATGCCATGCCGGAAATCGGAGAGGGATTGCCACATCTTTTAGTTTCCCAAACGGCCACGACAGAGAGCTATACGACACCCATCCCCGGCAGAGGTCCGTCCCTAAACCTTCCCGCCCGCAATCGACAACAGCACGCCCAAATCCTCTTTGAAAAACTTACCCGTGTGCGGGAGGAATCCGAGGTGCTGAAACAACAAAGAACGGCTTTCGGTATCGACGCTCAAACCGGGATCTATCTGGAATTCGAGAGCGAGCCGGATTTCCACCTTAAATTCGAGAGCCTTGAGAATTCAACGCAGGGCATCGAACTGCTCAGCATCAAAAAGGTAGGGACAAAAACGCTCGCTACCGTTTTTGTCCCCGAAGGCAAGCTGGCCTATTTCGAAAGATTGCTCACAGCCTATCGCGACCAGGAGACTCCCAAAGGGAAACCGAAAAACAAGGACTTGATCGAAGGCGTGTCGGATATCCATCTGGCGGTCCTCGATGCCTTATGGACGGACAGCCAGGATGTTCTGCCGATAACCGAAGATCCCATTTGGTGGGAGGTCTGGCTCCGCGCGGGTAAAGATCGGGATGAGATTCGGGACTTTTTCACGACCCACGCAACGAGAATTGGGCTGGAAGTCGGTGAGGAGACGTCCATATTTCCTGACCGCACTGTCATTCTTGCGCGCGGAACGAAGTCTCAAATGGCGCGGTCGATCCATCTGCTCAATTGCGTAGCCGAGCTTCGCAAGGCCAAAGACACCGCCGATTTTTTCAGTGAAATGCCTCCCGCCGAGCAAGACGAGTGGGTTCAGGCCGCCTTGGAAAACCTCACCCCTCCTTCCAACCAGGCTCCCGCTGTGTGCATTCTGGACACAGGCATCAACCGGCGGCATCCCCTGATCGCGCCGGCTTTACAGGAAGGCGACCTCCATTCCTGCCACCCAGGTTGGGGTGTCACCGACCATCACGGCCACGGCACCGAAATGGCAGGATTGGCCCTTTTCGGCGACTTGACGGAAATCCTGGCCGGCATTGGGCCGATTACCCTCGGGCACCGACTGGAATCGGTGAAGATTCTTCCCCCCAACGGACAAAATCCCTCGCATCTTTACGGAGCCATTACCAAAGAAGGTGTCGCCCGGATGGAGATCCAGGCACCAGAACGGCAAAGGGTCGTCTCCATGGCCGTGACGACGACCGATTTTCGCGACCGGGGCCAGCCGTCGGAATGGTCCGCAGCCATCGATTCTCTCACCTCTGGCGCCGACGATGATCAAAGACGCCTGGTGATTATCTCCGCGGGGAACACCGATCCGGCGGAACGGCATCAGTACCCGGAGAGCAACCTGACCGACGGTATCCATGATCCGGGTCAGTCCTGGAATGCCCTGACGGTAGGAGCCTTCACGGAAAAGACGCATATCGATCCGGCGACCTATCCCGACTGGACCCCCATTGCCCCGCCGGGGGACCTCTGTCCTTCAAGCACCACTTCTGTCATCTGGGCACGTCCTTGGCCGGTAAAGCCGGACATCGTTCTTGAGGGCGGCAATATGGGACTCGACCCCGGAACGGGCACCGCTGACTACGTGGATAGCCTTGAACTGCTGTCGACCTACTACCGTCCCCTGGAAAAGCTTCTGATTACTTCCAGGGAGACCAGCGCCGCTACGGCCCAGGCCTCGCGCATGGCCGCAATTCTCCAGGCTAAGTATCCCGATTTCTGGCCGGAAACCTTGCGTGCCCTGCTGGTGCATTCAGCCGACTGGACGGCGGCAATGCAACAGCGAGTTGCTGCAGAAAGGCTTTCGCCAAGAAGGGCTGCCGAACGTCTTTTGCGCTGCTATGGATTCGGCGTGCCGCAATTGCAGCCCTTGCTCTGGAGCGCTCAAAATTCCCTGACGCTCATTGCCCAGGAGGCTCTTCAGCCCTATGACAGGGTTGATGGAAAGGTAAAGACCAGGGACATGCACATCCATGCCATTCCCTGGCCTCGTGAAGTCTTGCAGCAATTGGGGGAAACCTCCGTGGAAATGAGAGTCACCCTCTCCTATTTCATTGAACCCAACCCGGCCCGCAGAGGTTGGACCAAAAAACATCGCTACATGTCGCACGGGCTTCGCTTCGACGTTAAGACGCCGACGGAGACCCGCGACCAGTTCAGAGCAAGGATCAATCAGGCGGCCCGGGACGAGGAACTCGGAAATCCCACCTCCAGCGACGCTGCGGAGTGGCGTTTCGGGCCTGACATAAGGAGCCTGGGGTCGATTCACAGCGACCGATGGGAGGGGACAGCCGCGGATTTGGCCGAACGAGGATTTATCGGGGTTTATCCGGTCATTGGCTGGTGGCGTGAACGTCGCCAGCTCGGGCGGTGGGGAAGAATGGCGCGTTATTCTCTCGTTGTTACGATCAAAACCCCCGAAATGACGATGGACATTTATAATCCGGTGGCGACGATGGTTCGTCCGATTGTTGAGGTGTAGAGCGCTAAAGGGGGGCGTCGGTATTCACCCTGGGCCGTTTCGGCGGAGAATCGGTGAAAATAAATCTGTCCTTTTTTTCCTTACAGCACGATCAGCATATTTCCGTCACCTGGATGAACGATCTGAAGGTCAGCTTTCGTTGGGGGGAGGAAGAGGAGCGGTGACGGAGGCATGGAGATTCTGATGCCGGACCTTGACGCAAAGGATGGCGGGAGCGGAAAAATGCCTGTGCGAGACTGGGCCCCCGAGATTGACCGCTGGCCAAGATCCTGGATGGGGATCAGGGAAGACCTTGAGTATGGAGAAAGGCTGCTTCCCTACCTGGAGGAATTTCTACAGGATATCCTCGATGGGGGAGTGTCCAGGAAGACCTTCGTCCAATACCGGGGCAATGCCTGGCTGCTGGGGGGAACCATCATTTCAAAGGTTTCCCTGTTTGAGGAGCACGGGGTCGATCCGTTGAAGAAACTGATGGAGTCGGTGGAGTGCGACGGCATTCTGCCTGACCATTACGACCAGATGAGCGAGAGCGAATTGCGCTCCTTCGAACGGATGTGCCGTCGGTTCGAGAAATTTCTGGCCGGAAAATATGGCAAGGCGATATGAGACGAGGCGGAATTCGGGGGAGTGTCCCTCGTTTTCCTAGGTCTGCCTTGCAGCCGACCACCCCGATACCCAGCCGTTTTGATCGAAGGGGGCACGCGGGTGCATGGGAAAGTTGTTGATATTTGGAGGAGAATAAGGGTTTGACAGTCCTGATGCGAACAGCTACTTTAGGTTCCGCCTGGACTGGCCAAGGTGGAACAGAGGTCACATTGCTCAGACACGCCGGCGAGATGCCTTCATGAACGCAGTAGAAATCGAACAAGCCATTACGGAACTCGGGGAGCAGCCCTTCGACCCCGCAGAGTTTCCCTACACCTTCCTTGAAGCCTTCGGCAATAAGGCGACGACCATCAAGCGCCTGCGCGCGGGGGCGTCGAACAAGTCCGACCTCGGCGGTGTCCTCCAGACCAGCAATATCCACATCCTGACGTGCGACGCTGGGCGGGTGACGCAGACGTTGGCCGCCCTCAAGGCCAGTCCGGCGACGGCCAAGGCCAAGGCCAAGTTCATCCTCGCCACCGATGGCGTGGACTTCGAAGCCGAAGACCTGACCAGCGGCGAGACTGTCGCCTGCGCCTTCAAGGACTTCCCGGACCATTTTGGTTTCTTCCTGCCGCTGGCGGGCATCAGCACCGTTCGCCAGATCAGCGAAAACGCCTTCGACATCCGGGCCACCAGCCGCCTGAACCGCCTGTACGTCGAACTGCTGAAAGACAATCCGGAGTGGGGCAAGGCCGAGCGCCGCCATGACATGAACCACTTCATGGCACGGCTGATTTTCTGCTTCTTTGCCGAGGACACAGACATCTTCGGGGGCAAGGGCAAGTTCACCGAAACCGTCGAGCAGATGAGTGCGAGGGACTCATCCAACACGCACGAGGTGATCAGCACGCTGTTTCAGGCCATGAACACCAGGCGCGAGGACCGGGCAGCGGCTAAGCTCCCCCGCTGGGCCGACAGCACCGACTTCCCCTACGTCAACGGTGGTCTGTTCTCCGGCAGCATGGACGTGCCGAAGTTCAGCAAGATAGCCCGGTCCTACCTGCTGCACGTCGGCGGCCTCGACTGGACCAAGATTAACCCAGACATCTTCGGCTCAATGATCCAGGCCGTTGCCGAGGACGAGGAACGCGGTGAGTTGGGGATGCACTACACGAGCGTCCCCAACATCCTGAAGGTGTTGAACCCGCTTTTCCTCGACGACCTGCGGGCGACGCTGGAGGACGCGGGCGATAACGCGCGCATGTTGCTCAACCTGCGCAAGCGCATCGCCAAGATCAGGGTTTTCGACCCCTCCTGCGGCTCCGGCAACTTCCTTGTTATCGCCTATAAGGAAATGCGAGCCATCGAGGCCGAGATCAACCGACGGCGCGACGAGCCAGATCGCGCATCAGAAATCCCACTCACAAATTTCCGTGGGATCGAACTTCGTGATTTCCCGGCGGAGATCGCTCGCCTTGCGCTGATCATCGCCGAGTATCAGTGCGATGTGCTCTATCGAGGGCAGAAGCTGGCCTTGGTCGAGTTCCTGCCCCTGCGCAAGGAGAACTGGATCACCTGCGGCAATGCGCTGCGGCTCGACTGGTTGAGCATCTGGCCGCCGACCGGAACCGGCGTGAAACTTCAAGGGGACGACCTGTTCAGCACGCCGCTCGATCAAGTCGAGATCGACTTTCAGAACGAGGGTGGTGAAACGTACCTCTGCGGAAATCCGCCATATCTCGGAAACAAGCTCCAATCAGAAGAACAAAAGTCCGACCTGGCAGTCGTCTTTGATGGTCGATTGGAAGGTTGGAAGTCTCTCGACTATGTTGCCGCATGGTTGATGAAGGCGGCGGACTACGGTCTAAAGACCAACGCCGCCTCGGCCTTCGTGGTAACGAACTCTGTTTGCCAAGGTCAACAAGTCCCCATCTTGTGGCCCACAATCTTCGCCACGGGGCACTCAATCGAATTCGCACATACCTCGTTTAAGTGGTCGAACTTAGCCAGTCACAACGCTGGAGTGATCGTCATCATTGTTGGGATCTCGAACACAGCCGGAAGGAAAAAGCGGCTCTACACGCACGACGACGACTCTGTATTGGAACGAATATGCGACAACATCAACCCTTATCTTGTCGATGGCCCGAACCTGGTTGTAGAGGCTCGACGCGATCCTCCTAGAGATCGGGCTCCGATGCTCTTCGGAAACATGCCGCGCGATGGCGGGCATCTTATCGCTTCATACGAGGAGAAGATCACCGACTCTCGCGGGGACGAAACTTTTGAGAACTATTTGAGACGCTTTGTCGGGTCTGAGGACTTCATTCAGGGCAAGCTCCGGTACTGTCTTTGGATCGAGGAGAATCAGTGGAGTGACGCCGTTCTCTCTCCCGCAATCACTCGACGCCTTGATGCCGTCAAGACCATGCGGTTAGCCAGTAAGGCTGGTTCGACGAGAGATTATGCGAAATCACCCTACAGGTTTGTCCAAATTCAAGGAAGAGCTAAACAATCTGCATTGATTGTTCCGCGACATAGTTCGGAACGACGCCCTTACCTTCCTGTGGGGCTGCTGGATGCCACGACGATAGTCGCCGATAGTGCATTTGCACTTTACGATGCGCCGCTTTGGAGCTTGGCGCTGATAGCGTCGCGTCTGCATCTTGTGTGGATTGCTGCTGTTTGCGGGAAGCTAAAAACGGACTATCGGTACTCGAACACTTTGGGATGGAACACCTTTCCCATTCCGATGCTTACTGATAAGAATAAGGCAGACTTGACTCGTTGCGCCGAAGATATCCTCTTGGCGCGCGAAGCGCACTTTCCAGCAACGAGCGCCGATCTCTATGATCCTGAGTCAATGCCCGCGAACTTGCGCCAAGCGCACGAGCGGAACGACGAGGTTCTTGAGCGCATCTATATTGGTCGCAGGTTCCGCAATGATACGGAACGACTGGAAAAACTGTTCGCGTTATACGCAGGTGAGCAGAAGGAAACTTCTGCCCACGTAGCGGCTCTTTCAAAGCGCCGGAGGCGAGTATGAGCCAAGCTGATTACATAGCTCAACCCAGTTCTCGGACGACTCTTGATGCATTGCAATCCATTCTGCAGAACGGGGGGGTGGAGCGACTTGATGTCGCGGTCGCCTATGTAACCAACAGTGGCGCCCATGACCTTGTTCGGAGTCTATCCGAAACCCTAGGCGGCGATTGGGTGGCGATCCCGAAAAGGTGGATTACGTCCTTTGACTACTGCCGAACAGAACCAGTGGCTCTCGATTGTCTTTTGTCGTTACCCAACTCGTCCATACGTATCCACGACGCTGCATTCTGTCTGGAACACGGGGGGGCTCCCAAAGTCCCCTTCCATCCAAAGGCATTCTTGATACGCACCAATCAGCGTGATTACGCCCTTGCAGGGTCCGGCAATATGTCCAGATCTGGCCTATCAAGAGGCATCGAAGCGGGGCTTGTTGTGAGCGTGGGTCGAATTTCTCCTGCCGAGCCAACGGCGACTGCGGCAATCCACGCTATGCGCACGTGGTTCTCAAGAACATGGCGTGCTTCGACACCGCTGACCGCGCCTCTCCTGGCGAGCTACAGCCAACTCTTTGAGCACAAGGACAATTTGAAGGCGCCGACTCCGACGGAGGACGACGTTGCAAGTACCGACACGGGTCATGGCGCCTTATCAACCAAGGATCTGCAACGACTCCGCGTGTGTAGGCATTTTTGGATTGACGCCGGAAACATCACCAAGAACCGAGGACCGCATTTGCCCGGCAATCAACTCATGATGAAGCGCCTTTCGAGAGTTTTCTTTGGGTTCGGTTCGACCGCTGTCCCAGAGAACACACACATCGGCGACGTGGAGATCAGCTTCAATGGTGGTCAAGGTGCCCCGTTCTCGCTGACCTACAGCGACAACAAGATGGATAAGTTGGTCCTCCCAATACCAGGTGCTGGCGGACCTCCTGCTTACGACAACGAATATTTGTTATTTGAGCGAACCATGCTGGGCGTCTTCAAGTTGACCACTGGAACCAAATCTACAAAGGCTTGCTGGCTCAAGAGGAGCATAGCTATCGACGGCGCCTTTCGGATGTCTAGTGGACGCGAATGGGGGGTATTCTGATGAAAGCACCAAGCAGCAATATAGTGCGTCCGCAGAGCGTTCCGTCCGTTTCCGTCACCTATGCCCGCAACGGCGTATCGGCCAAAGCCAATGCCCTCGGAATGCGACCCATGCAGGAGCGCGCCTACGAGAAGCGAGGCGAGCAATACTTGCTCATCAAGTCGCCACCCGCATCGGGCAAGAGCCGGGCGCTGATGTTCGTAGCGCTCGACAAGTTGCAGAACCAGGGCATCAAGCAAGCCATCATCGTCGTGCCCGAGAAGTCCATTGGGGCCAGCTTCAACAACGAGCCGCTGTCGAAGTACGGCTTCTGGTCAGACTGGCAGGTTGAACCCAAGTGGAACCTGTGCAACGCGCCGGGCAATGACAATGGCGGTAAGGTCAAGTCCTTGGGTGTGTTCCTCGAAGGCGGTGATAAGGTACTGGTCTGCACGCACGCCACTTTCCGCTTCGCGGTCGATGCCTACGGTGTGGAGGCGTTCGACGACCGCCTGATTGCCGTCGATGAGTTTCACCATGTTTCGGCCAACCCCGACAACAAGCTGGGCACGCACCTTGGCCAGTTCATCGCGCGGGGCAAGACGCACATCGTCGCCATGACCGGCTCCTACTTCCGGGGCGACGCCGAGGCCGTGCTTGCCCCACAGGATGAGTCGAAGTTCGATACCGTCACCTACACCTACTACGAACAGCTCAACGGTTACGAGTACCTCAAGCAACTCGATATCGGCTACTTCTTCTACAGCGGGCCTTACGTCGAAGACATCCTCAGCGTCCTCGATCCCGCTGAGAAGACGATCATCCACATCCCCAACGTCAATTCGCGCGAGAGCACGAAGGACAAAATGCGCGAGGTGGAACACATTATCGAGGCGCTGGGAGAGTGGCAGGGCATCGACGCTGCCACAGGCTTCCAACTCGTGAAGCGCCCCGATGGCCGTGTGCTGCGCATCGCCGACCTGGTGGATGACGATGCCACGAGGCGCGACCGGGTTTCCGCCGCTTTGAAAGACCCGGCACAGAAGAAGAACCGGGACCATGTGGACATCATTATTGCGCTGGGCATGGCGAAGGAGGGCTTTGACTGGATTTGGTGCGAGCACGCTCTGACTGTCGGGTACCGCGCCAGCCTGACTGAAATCGTGCAGATCATCGGGCGCGCGACCCGCGATGCGCCGGGCAAGACCCGCGCGAGGTTCACTAACCTGATTGCCGAGCCGGATGCGGCCGAGGAAGCCGTCACCGAGGCCGTCAACGATACGTTGAAGGCCATCGCGGCAAGCCTGCTGATGGAGCAGGTTCTTACTCCGCGCTTCGAGTTCAAGCCCAAGAACTCTGAATGTGGCCCGACGCCGGGTTTTGACTATGGCGAAGGTGGCTACGACGCGGACCGCTGCAATGTCGGTGTCAATGAGCAGACAGGGGCGTACCAAATCGAGATCAAGGGGCTTGCCGAGCCCAAGAGTAAGGAGGCGGCGCGAATCTGTCAGGAAGACCTGAACGAAGTCATCGCGGCCTTCGTGCAGGACAAGCCCACCATCGAGCGCGGTCTGTTCGATGAGGAGCTGGTGCCCGAAGAACTGACGCAGGTTCGCATGGGCAAGATCATCAAGGATAAGTACCCCGAGCTTGACGCCGAAGATCAGGAGGCCGTGCGCCAGCACGCCATCGCCGCCCTCAACCTCACGCAGCAGGCCAAGCGCCTTGTCACCGAAGGCGAGAGCGACGGGTCGCCCAACACCGCCCTGATCGACGGCGTACGCCGCTTCGCAATGGACGTGCGCGAGTTGGACATCGACCTCATTGACCGCATCAACCCCTTTGGGGAAGCCTACGCCATCCTCGCCAAGACCATGAGTGAGGACAGCTTGAAGCAGGTCGCGGCGGCCATCGCGGCCAAGCGCACGAGCCTGACGCCGGATGAGGCGAAGGATATGGCCGTTCGGGCCGTCCAGTTCAAGAAGGAGCGCGGCCGTATTCCCGCCCTCGATTCCCAGGATGCCTGGGAGCGACGCATGGCCGAAGGCGCGGCCGCCTTCATGCGCTTCAAGGCGGAGGGGCGCTATGAGTAACTCCGATCTTGACAAACTCGCTGCGGAGCTTGCTGACTTCGCACCGCCTGAGAAGAAGGGTGGACGCCCGGCCAGCGAGGAGCGCGTCATCGCAGGCTTCGAGGAAATCCAACGCTTCACCGAGAAGCACGGACGTGCGCCGCAGCACGGTGAGGACCGTGACATATTCGAGCGCCTTTACGCCGTGCGCCTCGACCGCTTGCGCGCGCTCCCGGACTGCCGCGCTTTTCTTGAGCCGCTGGATCATCAGGGCTTGCTTATCGGGGTGCCGACCATTGCAGCTCCGACGGAGGGAACCGTCGACATCGACGACCTAGCCGCCGAACTGGCGGGCGTAGCCGACGCGAACGATATCACAGTCCTGCGCCATGTCCGCACTAGCGCCGAAAAGCGCGCCGCCGAGGAAATTGCGGATCGCAAGCCCTGCGAAGACTTCGAGACCTTCCGGCCCTTGTTCGAACGCGTGCAAACGGAAGTCAAGACCGGCTTGCGGCAGTCTCAGCCCATTGAGGCGGGCCGCCGTGGGATTGAAGCCGGGGACTTTTTCGTTCTCGATGGTCTCACGCTCTACGTCGCCCAGGTCGGCGAGCCGCTGAAAACCACTGCCGGGGAAGTGGATCGCCGCCTGCGCCTCATCTTCTCCAACGGCACCGAGAGTAATCTGCTGTTGCGCTCGCTCCAGCGCGCGTTTTACAACGATCCTGCTGCGCGCCGGCTGGTCTCGCCCGAGAGCGGGCAACTCTCCTTCGGCGGCGAGTTTGAGGCCGATGATGTTGAAAGCGGCACGATCTACGTCCTGCGCTCCTTGTCCGATCATCCCTATGTCACGCAGCACCGCGACATCATACACAAGATGGGCGTGACCGGCGGCAGGGTGGAGACGCGCATCGCCAACGCCGAGAACGAAGCGACCTACCTGCTGGCAAAAGTCGAGGTCGTTGCGACCTACAAGCTCGCGGGTATCAATCGCACTCGGATGGAGAACCTGTTCCACAGGCTGTTCGCACCCGCGCGGTTGAACATCACCATCAATGACCGCTTCGGTCACCCCGTGCAGCCCGAGGAGTGGTTCCTCGTTCCACTGTTCGTCATTGACGAGGCCGTGGCGCGCATCAAGGATGGCAGCATTACCGGGTACCTCTACGATCCCAAGGCTGCGAAGTTGGTGAAGGCGGAGTAGTTCGAGTTCGAGTGGAGTGGCTGCGACAGCTCCGCAGCACCATGCGTCCGAAGTTAGCCAAAGATGGGGCGATTGTGAAGCTCAAGAGGGAAGCCAAGACACTGAGAGCCAAGGCCATCGCATCCTTGAAGCGTGGGCTGGAAGCGTTCAACAACCACGATGACGACGGGAGGCCGGAGACCGTTCTGCTCATGCTCCAGCACGCCAGCGAAATGTTGACCAAGGCGTTACTGGTCCAAAAGGGGCAGGGCGTCTTCGACAAGGAGAAAGGCACCTCCATCGGGATTGAAAAGGCATTGAACATCGCCCAGTCCAAGGGTTGGATGACTGCAGCGCAAGCTGGGTCCATTCGCGTCATCGACGCGATGCGCGACCAAGCCCAGCACTGGATGATCGTGGTCCCCGAGGACGCGCTCTACATCAATGCAAGGGCGTTGATCACCACGTTGGATGAAATCCTGACCGGGCACTTCCAAGACACGCTCGCCGACAACCTTCCGGTGCGGGTTCTGCCCCTGTCCACCCAACCTCTACCTGATTTCCTATTGCTGGTGAATCGGGAATACGCGCAGATTAGAGATCTGCTTGCCCCGGGTCGGAGAGCGCGAGACGAAGCCAGGGGGCGAATCACGTCACTGCTGGCGATGGAGGCCCACGTCAGCGAAGAGGTAGCGGTTTCCAAAAGAGACCTGGACCGAATCGAAGAGGCCATCAAAGACAACACTCCGGTGGAGCAGGTGTTCCCACGGCTGATGACCCTGACGACGAACGTTGAAGGGGAAGGCCCGACGATTCGCGTCCGAATCACCCGAGCCGCGGATGCTCCCGCGATTCGCTACGTGTCTGGCGATGATCCTGAGGGCGCGGCCGCCATCCGTGAAGTGGATCTCCAGAAAAAATACCACTGGAGCCCCAGTGCGTTGGCGGAGAAGTTGGGACTGACAGTCAATAAGGCCAAGGCCGTTCGCGACTTCCTGCGGATAGACGAAGACCCAGCCAACGTCATGGTGTTCGAGTTCGGGTCTCAGAAACATCCCCGATACTCCGATATCGCGTTACGCTTGCTTCGGGACGCCATCACCCCAGAACTGGTCGAGCAAGCATGGCGTGAGCGCCCGCAGGGCCGCGGTAGATCTGGCCACAGGCCAGGATGAACGCCAGTGCGGAAGCAGCATGGCGAAGCCGCATCAGGAAGACCAGGCCGAACCGTTTTTCATCACCGAGGAAGTCGAGGCCGAGTTGATGGCGGCCGGCTACGAGTTCGCACCGCCGTGCCACGCGAGGACCGCAAGCATCTCCGAGCTGTTCGGCTGGCGGCCTGGTAAGACGCTGTCCGAAGCCGTGAGCAGGCACTTGGCGAGCGCTGGTACAGCTAGCGAGTGCGAACCGCGAGGCAAAGATCTATGACGACGGAAGCAGAGGCGCTCGCCAACATCCTTGCGTAATCTGTTGATTGTCCCGGCTGGCAGCGCGACGCACTGCGCCGACTTGCAACACAAGCGGCTCTGGAGACGGCCGAGATCGACGAACTGGCTTCCATCTGCAAGGGCGACAATCCGGCGGTCCCGCTGGAAGCGGGGTACCTTCGCGGCCCGAAACGCGATCAGGGGGAAGTCTATCTGCGGCAGGTGCATGGAGTCCGGCATGTCAATGCCCTGGCTCCCGACCAACGGCTGACGCTCCACCGTGTCGGTTTGACGATAATCTATGGCGACAACGGATCGGGAAAATCCGGCTACGCGCGGATTCTCAAGAAGGAAAAAGGGGCTTTCAAGATGTCAACTTTATCTTATCGACTTGGAAGCCTGACCCTGTTTTCCTGTTTTCCCAGATCGACGTGGTGATGTTTCCGGAAGGGGCGGGGGGAGACCGCTTCGAGGAGAAAACCTTCCGCGGGCCGCTCTCCCGCATGACCCGGGAGGCCCTCGGTTTCATCCAGCGCAACTACCTCAAGGAGACTGTGGTCAAGCACCCCGACCGGGCCGAGGCGGAGCGCCTCTGGAACTTCCCCTACGCCGCCATCGAGGAGGCGGTGGTCAATGCCGTTTACCACCGCTCCTACCAGGAACGCGAGCCCATCGAGGTGCGGATCTCCCCGGAGGACCTAGTGGTCCTGAGCTTTCCCGGGCCTGACCGCTCCATCCGCCTGGAGGACCTGCGGGCCGGCCGGGCCGTCAGCCGCCGCTACCGCAATCGCCGGATCGGGGAATTTCTCAAGGAGTTGGACCTTACCGAGGGACGCTCCACGGGGATTCCCAAGATTCTCAAGGTCATGGAGGAGAACGGCTCGCCGCCGCCCGAGTTCGAGCTCGACGAGGACCGTACCTCTTTTCTCATTCGCCTGCCGGTGCACGAGCGGGCGGTCCAGGGGCTTGCGGGGGAGGTCACCCCGGAAGTCACGGAGGAAGTCGGCACCAAGTTGGCACTAAGTCGGCACCAAGTCGAGATCTTGCGTAACTGTCTTGAAAGTAAGGCGATAATGGATCTCATGGCGATTGCCGGACGAGCAGACCGCACCAAGTTCAGGGACCAAGTGCTGAATCCTCTGCTGGAGGAGGGGCTCGTCGAAATGACCATCCCGGACAAGCCGCGCAGCAGCAAGCAGCGCTACCGCCTGACCGACAAGGGAAGACAGGTGCTGGAAGAGGCGGGGGAGTCGGAGTGACCAAATACCACAAATGCCACTGAAGACTTTCAGAGTGTAAAACTGCCTTTTCGATAATAGTTGTCGATATTTTGTCGACTTACCATGTCGAAAAACACTATTTGATATGGCCGGCCTGTGTGGAGCCTGACCCGATCGAGCCGGCGTTACCGAGCAACGCCTAGCGCAGCTGTATGACCTTCGCTGTTTCCCCCGCCTGGCCAATGATGCGCAGAATCTCCCGCTCCACCGCCTCGAACAACTGCCGCAGCTCGTCGAAGTAGCGCCTTTTGTCGTAGTGGGTGCGGATCACGGATCTGTCCTTGCGGGCCTGGGCCTTGTTGATGATCAGGTCGGAGTAGCCAAGCCCCTTCGCCAGGGTGGTGAAGGTTCGGCGCAGGTCGCGAGGCTGCCACTTCTCCAGGCCGAAATACTGGTGCTGCTTTCTGACGAACCTGGACAAGCGGTTTTCCGGCAGGGCCCGGTCCGGGTCCGAGGCCAGGGTGAATACGAAACCCGTCTCCCCCTGCGTTCCAAGGATGACGAGCGCCGTTTCGGTCAGGTAGCAGTCGAGGGTCACGTCGGTCTTCGTCTCCTCCTCGCTGAGCGCCCACCAACTGCCGTCGATATCCTCCCAGCGCATGTTGCAGATCTCGCCCGGCCTGGCTCCGGTCAGGATGCACAGCAGCAGGATTCTGGCCTCGGCCTGCTCGCCCTGTTCGGTCAGCCGGTTCCACAGCGTCTGGATCTCCTCATGGCCCGGCTTTTCAGGCGATGCCTCTTTCTGCTCCGGTTCGGTCAGGACCCGCTCGCGGGGTTTCTCCTCGTACTTGCGCATCATGGCGCAGGGATTGTAGAGAACCAGCCCTTGCGACAGGGCCCAGTTGAACAGCCGACTGCAGGACGCCAGGGTGCGATTGGCCTGGACGATCTTCCCGCGCTTGACGATCTTGCCGATGATCTCGGCGATATCCTCGCGCTCGATGGTTTTGGCCTTGCGCGTCCCGATGGCCGGAATGACGTCGCGGTACAGGTTGAGGCGGTACTCCTGGATGGTGCGCGGCCTGGTCGTCTTGATGTTGGGTGCGACAACGCTTATGTCCTCGAGAAACATCTCCACCAGCTTGGCGACGGTCTTCTCCCGTCGCTCCCGGCGACGCTTCTCTTCTTCGGCCTGGCGGGCCAGGGCCTGTTCCTCCCGGATGCTGGTCGGACCACTCCCGTCCCTGGCGTTTTCCCTGAACCGCACCAGAGTGCGTATTCCGGTGAAAGTGGACCAGTGATTCCGTTTTAAACTGGGCCATTGATACCGGCGCAAAGTGAGCCACCCTTCGGAGCGAAGCGACGCTGGAGTCTTTTTGTAAATCAGCTGTCAGTTTTG